>Ga0055456_10000179_pt1 | contig 10329 bp, 7 predicted proteins | sample Joice_CattailNLA_2_FD_57693 | JGI IMG/M metagenome (GOLD analysis project Ga0055456, IMG submission 57693) | Wetland microbial communities from San Francisco Bay, California, USA, that impact long-term carbon sequestration - Joice_CattailNLA_D2 | ecosystem: Environmental > Aquatic > Marine >... | reverse complement strand
CGAAAAACAAGGGAGACTTTGTTAGAAAATTTTTCACTTATATCTATAACAAACTTACCTGCAAATACATTTATATATTCAGCTTCAGAAACATCATTGATAATAGCAAAGAAAGGAGCATATAAAAAAAACATTTTCTATTCGGAAGTAAAGAATGAGCATAAAGAAAATTTCAAATACAATTTTACAAAGACTTGGGAGATACAATTAAAGTCTAAATATTTTATTGATAGAAAAAATTTAAAAGTGCCATTTTTAAATGAAGTGTGGTCATATCTCGGGAATAACGAAACACTTAAAACAATTGCAACAATAAAAATTGGGGTGCAGAACGAACCAAGCTTAGTTACACCGAAAAGAGATTATAAAAGAGAAAAATTTAAAAACTCTGTTCCGGCTATTGTAACTCCCGAAAAAGAGTTTTATGAATATATCAGCAATCAGAGATATTATATACCTTCTGAAAAAAGGATGAGAAGAAGAAATGCATGGAACTACAATTGGTCAACGCCAAAGGTGATAATACCAACAGGAAGAATTTCGACCGGGCCATGGAAGTTTGCTGGGGCAATTGATTACGAGGGACGGTATGCAACAAGGAATTTTTATGCAGTATGGTCAAAAAAACCACATTTAAATATTGAAACAATTGCTGCAATATTGAATTCTCCATTAGCTGCTATTTACACCTATTCCCATTCTACTGGAAGAAGTATTCCTAAAAGAGTTTACGATGAAATTCCTATACCACCAAAACTGATAAAATATTCAGAAGAAATAAGCCGAATGGTTAAGGATTTATTAAAAGTACTAAATGAATATAATTACCAGGAGGCTAAAAATAAGATTCTGCAAATAGATGCCTTTATACTAAATATATATAGACTACCACCGGAATACGAATATAAATTATTAAAAATGTTCTATAATCAGAAAAGACCAGTACCTTTTGAATTCACCCAATATTATCCGAAAGAGTACGAATCATGGATACCGTTAAATATTTATATATCACAAAAGTATAATGAAGGCAGTATAGATAATTTTTTAAATTCTTTTCCTAAAATAAGGAATAAAGAGACAGTAAAATATTTGAGAGGAATATAATTAGATGAAAGATTTCCTTTTAGATACAAATATAATTTCTCATTTCGCACATCTTAAACTCGATATTGCAAGCAAAGAAGCAGGAACAATTAAAGAATATATTTCAAAAATTAGTAAGGAAGCAAAAATATTTCTTTGTGCTATAAATATAGGCGAAATTGAATATGGATACAATGTAGCAGATAAGAACATAAAAGAGGATTTAAAAATTATTTGTGATTATTTAAAAGGATTTGAAATATTATCCATTGATCAGGCAATAGCCAGAGAATGTTATGCTAAAATAAGAGCATTATTATTTGAGAAATATTGTCCCCGAGATGGGAAAAGAAAAAGGAGATTATCCGAATATAAAGATCCAATAACAGACAAATTTATCCAAGTACAAGAAAACGATATTTGGATATGTGCTACGGCAATGTATTATAACTTAACTCTCATCACAGCAGACAAATTGAATGCAATAAAATCGGTTATTAAGATTGATATAGAGAATTGGATTATATAATTAGAGCATGCAAATTTTTAGTAGATTGATTAATATTTAACTAATTTCATACATATCAACAATAACAAAAGCAGACCAAGCTTTCAATCCCGATCTGATTTATAATTTTTTACCAGAAGATTACATATAGTGCAAGTGTTACAACTATAACCGAAATACCCAGTCCAATCAACCGGGGAGTTGGAGCCATATCGAAATTTTCTCTTTGTGGAAGTTTAACAGGTTCCTTTAAAGGTTTAATAATAGTTATTATCGCCATTAGTAGAAGCACTACTCCAAAGGTAATTGCCATCCTGTTTAGAAAAGCAATTTCATTAAACTGCCACTGTAGCAACCCGTAAACCGGAACGCAAGCTACAAGCGCAGTAACTCCCGCTGATGGTGGAGCCTTCTTTACTGCAAATCCAAAAACGAATGCGGCAAGAATACCTGGAGAAATGTATCCCTGGAATTCCTGTATGTAAGTAAATATTCCTTTAAAGCTGGGATCACCGAGAAAAGGAGCAATAACACACCCGATCAATACAAACAGGATCGTCATCAAGCGTCCGGTTAAAACCAGGTTCTTTTGAGATGCATTTCTATTAAAATGTTTTTTATAAAGATCGAGAGTAAAAATAGTCGAGGCAGAATTCAGCATAGAAGCTAATGAACTAATTACCGCACCGGCAATAGCAGCAAGCATAAAACCGCGAAGCCCAGCCGGGATTAAATTTTTAATTAGTAGTGGATAAGCTGCATCGGTATTATTCATACTCCCGCCGTAAAGCTGCGCAGCCATTATTCCGGGGAAGACTATGACAAATGGAATTATAAGTTTAAGCGCCGCGGCAAAGATAACTCCACGCTGTCCTTCACGCAGACTTTTAGCTGCAAGTGTTCTTTGAGTAATGTATTGATTCAAACCCCAATAATAAAAGTTAGGAATCCATAAACCTATAACAAGCGCAGTCCACGGTAAAACAGGATCGTCAGCAGGTAAAATCATATGAAGTTTATCCTGGTTGTGCTGGAAGAAACCTTCAAACCCGCCAACAGCAATTAAGCCGAAAACCAAAACAATTCCACCGCCAAGTATTAAAGCGGAACCCTGAAAAACATCAGCCCAGGCAACGGCTTTTAATCCACCCCAGGTTGTGTAGAGCGCGGCAATAATTCCGATTGCCCAAACAGCAGTTTCCATATTCACGTTAAATATTGTATAAATAGTTATGGCACCTGAATAAATGACAGCCGAAATAGTAACGCCAACATAGATGACCATCGTATAGAATGCCATTAAAGAGCGTGCAGTGGAATTATACCTGTACTCAAGATATTCAGGAATAGTATATATTCCACTATTTAAAAACTTGGGAAGGAAGAAAAATGCAACAACCACTAACGTAATTGCAGCCATCCATTCGTAGCTGGCAATTGCAAGACCGACACTACCGGCACTCTGCCCGGGCATTCCAACAAACTGTTCCGAAGAAATATTTGCAGCGATCAGCGAGATACCTATTATCTGCCAGACTAATCCCCTGCTTGCAAGGAAATAATCTTCCCCGGTTTCCTCTTTGCGGCTCTTATACATACTTGTACCAACAACTACAAGCACAAAAGCAACAAACACACTTATATCGGCAATTCCAAGTTCCATGTTTTAACCCTTAATTTAGTTGTTCGTTAAATTTCAGTAACTCTAACGGCACCAGCCTGACGGATTGTTAAATCCAAAACCGAAAAGTTCTTAAAAATACCAGAGATATATTTAGTAAAATCATTGGCTGCAGACGATGGAAGAAGCACCAGGATCGTTCCCTCAAAGCCGCCTCCATGAATCCGGCAAGCTCCCTCTCCGAGTTCCTGAATAAAATTTTCAGCCATAGCAAGAGCCAGGGAAACGGGTTGATAAGAAACATCGCTGCCTGAATAAATATTCTGAAGCCATTTAAATGAAGAAGTTCCCGATTCGTTTACAAGTTTTAGAAATTCCCTGAAATCATTTTTACCGAGAGCTTCAACCTGTTTTATAACCCTTCTGTTTTCATTAAAGAAGTGGTACGCACGAAGGATAGCCCTATCACTTACCTTACCATGTATTTTATTAATGTTCGCTATAAAATCTTCATATTCAATATCCCTGCAAACTTCTTTACCAGAAGCTTCAGCTACGCTTTTCATTTCTTCCGGGATAGCAGAATAATCACCGGTCAACTCAAGATGAGAGCCACCGGTATGCACAACCAGAAGTGAATATCCTTCCTTGTTAAAATCGAAATGAATCTTATTTACAACGGGTTTATCTTTATCTTTAAAATCTATCGATATAATTCCGCCGGTTGCACATGCCATCTGATCCATTAGTCCACAAGGTTTTTTAAAGAATTTATTTTCTGCATATTGCCCTATCAATGCAATTTCCTGTGCAGAAATCTTTCCATTGTTATAAAGATGATTGAATATTGTGCCGATTAAAACCTCGATGGAAGCCGAAGAACTCAATCCTGAACCGATAAGAACATCACTTGTGATGCATGCTTTGAATCCACCAATTTTATATCCTCTTTCCGATAAACCCGCAGCTATTCCCCTTATTAATGAAACAGTTGAACCGGCTTCATCCTCTACAGGATTAAGATTATTAATGCCCACATAAAATGGATCTTTAAATCCATCTGAATAAATTTCAATACAATTACTGCATTCAGCTACGCAGGCAATGGAATCGAGATTGATGCTTGCCGCTATTACAATTCCATTGTTATGATCAGTGTGGTTACCGCTTATTTCTGTTCTGCCGGGAGAACTAAAATATTTTACCTCTGCATCCCCGAAATGTTTTTTGAAATCGGAACTTAGCTTACTGTATCTTTCTTTCTGATGCCTGACTACCTCTTCATCATTACCATAAAGATTTTTAAGGTTGTTTCTTTCAGGTATAGGAATTGGCACTGCAGGAGTCATTATTGATTTTCTCCGGATTACAAAATGTTTTTAGATTTTTCTTTTAAACTACAGTTTAATTTCGGGAAAATCATAAGTCTGTTCTTATCTTCTCATTATATAATGAACGACATCCGATTGTTTTAAAATCCCGGCACTTTTTTCTGTAGTAATATCACGCTGTGGTTCGCCAAGCATTTCATAGCCAACCATAAATTTTTTAACCGTTGCCGATCTTAAAAGCGGTGGATAAAAATGCATATGAAAATGCCATTCGGGATGATCTTTCCCATCAGTTGGTGCCTGGTGAATTCCAGCCGAATAAGGAAAAGAAACATTGAAAATATTATCATATTTAACTGTAGTTACCTTTAGAATCTCAGCAAATTCTTTAACTTCTTTTTCATCAAACTGAAGAATATTTGTCTTTGTCTTTTTAGAAATGATCATAGTTTCGAAAGGCCAGAATGCCCAGTAAGGGACCAACAGAATAAAACTTTCGTTTTCAAAAACGATTCTTTCCTGTTTTTGCTTTTCAAGATTCAGGTAGTCACTTAGTAAAGTTTGTTTCTTTTCATTAAAATATTTCAGCTGATTGTTTTGTTCTTTCAATGGTTCGTTCGGAATAGATTCCTGTGCCCATATTTGCCCATGCGGATGCGGATTGCTGCATCCCATTATCTCCCCTTTGTTTTCAAATATCTGCACATAATTAATAAATGGTTTGCTGCCGAGAGATGAATATTCGTCCCGCCAGGTCTTAACTACTTTCACAATATCTTCAACGTCAAGTTCGGCAAGTGTTAGATTATGCTTCGGTGAGAAACAAACTACTCTGCATATTCCTTTTTCAGATTTTGCTTTAATTAATTCCGATTCATTATTATTAAAATATTGCGGATCATTTTTCAAAGCGCTGAAGTCATTATCAAAAACAAAAGTAGAAGAATAATCCGGATTAACATCCCCGTTAGCACGATTGTTCTTAGGACACAGATAACAATCATCCACATAAGCGGGAATTTGCCTATGTGGATTTTGTTCAACCTTTCCCTGCCAGGGTCTTTGAGTCCGGTGTGGGGAAACAAGAATCCACTCATCGGTTAGAGGATTATATCTTCTGTGACTTTCTTCAAATGTCATATTTTAACCTCTAACAGTTTATGGATTAAATTGTATAAAATATTCAGATTGAATTATTTACAAATAATTATACATACGGTTTCTTATCCTGTCCGGCTTAAGAAAATTTCTTCAGTTTTATGGTAATCTACAAATACTTATCATTTTATAATATCAAACCAAACCCTGATCCAGCATTGCATCAGCAACTTTTAAGAATGCAGCAATGTTAGCACCGTTAACATAGTTGCCGGGTGTACCGAACTTTTCGGCTGTGGTTAAGCAGGTGTTGTGAATTCTGATCATGATTTCATGAAGACGCTTATCGACTTCTTCTTTTGGCCAGGGAAGACGCATACTGTTCTGCGACATCTCAAGTCCTGAAGTTGCAACACCTCCCGCATTCGAAGCTTTACCCGGTGCATATAAAATTTTTGCATTATTAAACACATGGTATGCGTCGATTGTCGTAGGCATATTAGCTCCTTCACAAACACAGATGCATCCGTTTTTAACAAGCTCTTTAGCATCGTTTTCATAAATTTCGTTTTCGGTTGCACACGGAAGAGCGACGTCCGCTTTTATTCCCCATGGTTTTTTACCGGCATAAAATTTTGCTCCAAACTTTTTAGCATAATCTTCAACCGCATCTTTGTTGCTTGCTCTTAGCTTCAGCATAAAATCTACCTTCTCGCCTTTTACTCCTTCAGGATCATGAATAAATCCATCCGGACCGGAAAGCGTTACAACTTTTCCCCCGAGATCATTCACTTTTTGAACAGCACCCCACGCGACATTACCGAAACCTGAAACAATAACTGTTTTTCCATCGAATGAAGTATTTTTTGTTTTAAGCATTTCATTTGCAAAATAAACTGCACCAAAACCTGTTGCCTCAGGACGAATTAACGACCCACCCCAATTAATTCCTTTACCTGTTAAAACACCGGTGGATTCATTCCTGATTCTTTTGTATTGCCCGTATAAAAATCCAATCTCTCTTGTTCCAACTCCTATATCACCCGCTGGTACATCTGTATTCGGTCCAATATGCCTGCTGAGCTCTATCATAAAGCTCTGGCAGAAGCGCATAATTTCGTTATCACTTTTTCCTTTAGGATTAAAATCAGATCCGCCTTTACCTCCACCCATTGGTAATGTCGTTAATGCATTTTTAAATACCTGTTCGAATGCAAGAAATTTAAGAATGCCGAGCGTAACAGAAGGGTGAAATCTTAAGCCGCCTTTATAGGGACCTATCGCGCTGTTCATTTCGATTCTGAAGCCACGGTTAATATGAATTTCTCCCTGGTCATCCATCCATGGTACTCTGAACATTATTACCCTTTCTGGTTCAGTCATTCTCTCCAATATTTTCATAGACCGGTATTCAGGATGACGCTCTAATACTAATTCAAGTGATTCGAGCACTTCTGTTACTGCCTGGTGAAATTCAGGTTCATTTGGATTTTTAGCTTTTACATCAGCCAAAATTGATTCAACGTAGTCGTTCATTTCTTCCTCTCAATTGAAAAATTCTTTATAAAAAATATTCCTCAAAATTAGTAAAATTCCTTCAAAGCATATCAATAAATTCTGTTACTTTTATCATCATATTAAACATGTTCCAGACTCATATGATTAAAAGGTGACAAAGTTATCAAGCGAAATACTGAATAATACGGAAGAAGAAAAAGGATTTATCAACTGTACTTCCAATCCATTGTCTGAACAACTTTAATTTAGAATGAGAACTTTCAATAGCGGTTGATCTGTTCTGTAAATAATTTATGATGTGTTATAGTTTGCACTGCTATCTTCATTTCCTATGGTGAGGTTGATTCTACTTTCTTTATCCAACTCTGAAATTTGTGCCTCTTGGTATTTTGTTCATTACAGTTTCGGAAATACATAGATAGATAATAAGCATCCATTTTATTATAATTTTTCATAAACCGGAATTAGTAATACGATTGGGGAAACACTTATGAAGGCATACAATACCCGGAAGAAATAAAAAAAGGAGCCTGAAAAGCTCCTCTTAAATTTCAACTTATAAATATAGATCGATTATCCTCTTACCAATTCAATCACTGTTTTTTTATTTCTAAAAATTTCTTTGTCATAATTAACACTAATGTTTCTTGGTCTATGAATTTCTATCGGTATGTTTCTGGTAAAGTCAAAAGCAAGCTGGTTCAGGTTTTTTTTCGAAATGCTTTTTTTATTTTCTTTTTTCATTGCTTCTAACTTATTATATCAGGTCGTCGATTAAATCATGGAAAGTAGTTTGTTAAATATCTGTTACAAAAGTTACTATAATTCTTAATAAGTCAACCGATCTTCCTAAAAAATTATTTTAAATTTTTTAATAGATAATTTGACGTTTATAGTTGAGAGTTTTATATTCTTTCAAATTGAAACCTCTCGAAAGAGCCGGGATTTTCCTTTTTAAAAAGGATAAACATGATCATTCCCATACCAAATAAATTCATTTAAATTATACCGATTTATTTTTCTTATAATTTCAAACAATTTCTTCGTACAAAGAAAACTTAAATGTCGTAAAACACAATAAGTCTTCGTTTAGACATTGACTTTTATCCCTAAAAATCTTTGTTTGCGGTACAGAGCTAAAGAGGAGTAATATTTTACTGATTATCGAGTAGTGTGAAGATTGATTGTTTAACAGCGGCTAACATCATTAAATTCTGATGTGATGTTAATAATTAGTTAATGATCCGTTTACAATGGCTTAAAATAAAATTTTTAATTTTATGTAAAATAAATAAAAGTTATCAGTATGAACATTAAAAATATAAATATTACCGACAGGATCTGGTTCATCCTGCAAATAGTATTGATATTCACTTTAATCGAAGCTATTACAATTGCGTTAGGTTACTTCGATGCTGAGATTATTGCTTTAATATTGCTGCTCATTTCAGCTTTGGTTTTTGCAATGGGTTTCGTGATAGCAAAGATAAAAGATAAAAAACATAAGAAAAGCTTTTCAACCTGAACGTAAAAGCTGCAAAGACACTTCGCCAATTACGCTTTCTGCCAAAATGATACTCCCAATTTCTGTGCTTTTCTAACTGATCCACACTAAATAATTTTTACTTTTAATAAGTAAACTCTTACTGCTAACTAAGTCTATCATAACCAACGAATATTTTTATAAATTTCACCGGATCATTATATAACTACCCGGGACCTTCTATTTTTGCAGTTCTGTTTGATTGAATATCAATTTATATCTGGTTAATTTGAATTCGTCTCTTTTGAAAAAAGAAATTTCTTATTTTCAAGGGCAGGTACATGAGAGAATTTTTCAGCGTAGAGGAAGTTGCAAAGCTTCTTCAAATAAGTCATTCGGGTGTGCTTTACCATATTAAAAAAGGAAAGCTCAAAGCCGAACAGGCAGGGAAAATTTATATCATTTCAAAAGAGGACTTCGGTGAGTTTCTGAGAAAGCACAGGGAGCCGAAAAAGAAAAAAGAGAAATCATCTCAAACAAAATTAAATTTTGATTAACCACTCTTCGCAAAAACCCAATACACCTTTTAAAATTCATACTTAGAAATAAAATTCCATAAAATGATTAGTATATTTCGGCAAGTAATAAGGCTACTGTCCGGGAAAATATATGGCATCGCATCTTCTTAGCAAATCCTCTTATATAAAAGGTCTTCAGTGCGAAAAGCATCTTTATCTTTATAAACATTATTATGAGGAAATGGATGATCTTTCCGAAATGCAGAAGGCTATTTTCAAACGGGGAACAAATGTTGGCGAACTCGCACAGACTTTATTTCCAGGTGGAGAAGTTGCTGCTTCGGGGAATCCGCCCAATTATGATGAAGCATTGAAGAAAACAAACGAGTTAATAAGCAACGATAAAGAAGTTATTTACGAAGCCGCATTTCAATTCGACCAGGTTCTGGCAATTGCAGATATACTCGTAAAGGAAAAAGAGGGATGGAAAATTTATGAAGTAAAGAGCTCGACGTCCGTTTCCGAAACTTATCTTAACGATGCTGCCCTGCAGTATTATGTAATATCCAATCTTGGATTGAAGATAAAAGACTTTTCAGTCGTTTATATAAATAACCAGTATGTAAGAAATGGTAAGCTTGAACTTGAAAAGTTATTCATAAAAGGATCTGTGTTGAAATTAATCTTGCCACTGCAAAAAACAGTGAGAGCGAATATCGATAGATTCAAAAAAGTTATTTCACAAAGAAATATACCGATGATCGATATCGGAGAGCATTGCCATTCGCCTTACACGTGCGGATTTTTTAATTACTGCCGCAAACATATTCCTGCAGATTCCATTTTTGATTTTTCAGGTATGCATCTTAACAAAAAATATGAGCTGTACAAAAATGGAATAATTAAAATGGAAGATGTGCCGGATAATTATCCGCTTAACAAAAACAACAAGCTGCAGCTTAATGTTTACAAGAGCGGTAAACCGGTAATAGATTCCAAAGCAATAAATAATTTTTTAGAAGGTCTTGATTATCCTCTTTACTTTATGGACTTCGAATCTTTTCAGCCAGCAGTCCCACTCTTTGATAACTCAAAACCATATCAACAAATTCCGTTTCAATATTCCGTACATCTTAAAGAAAGTAAGAAGAGTAAGCTTAAACACT
>Ga0055456_10000166_pt1 | contig 10652 bp, 9 predicted proteins | sample Joice_CattailNLA_2_FD_57693 | JGI IMG/M metagenome (GOLD analysis project Ga0055456, IMG submission 57693) | Wetland microbial communities from San Francisco Bay, California, USA, that impact long-term carbon sequestration - Joice_CattailNLA_D2 | ecosystem: Environmental > Aquatic > Marine >... | reverse complement strand
TATTGAAGAGGGCGGGTGGCGTATCCGATTTTGCCTTTGTAGAAGGTGCCGTATTCATGCGTGAATCACTGCGAAAAAAGGAGCAGGAGCAAATAGACAGGCTCGCGCAGCAACTGGAGTCTGATCTCGCGGCTAGTGCGCTCGAGCAATCACAACTCGATGCAGATAAGAGACAGGCCATCACGTATGGTCAGACACTGGTTAAACAATTGAGGGCTACAAAAGCAGCTGGTCGTCTGGTAATCGATCTTCCCAGAATTTTGGCGAATGGCACATTGAAGCATACTGTGAATGAAACAGGGGAGAATGACTGGGATGTCGTGTTGAAGGATAAGGATAAGCTGGTAATCCCTCGCAAGATACAAACGGTAACCGTGATAGGCGAGGTGCATCAGCCCACATCCCTCCTGTATGAGAGCGGCTATTCCAGAAACGATTATATTAATCGCAGTGGCGGTACTACCTATAAGGCGGACAAGAAGCGTATCTATGTTGTACGTGCAAATGGAGAGGTGATCGCCGGTGACAGCTCATTCTGGTCATTTGAAGAAAATACTGCTATCAAGCCGGGAGATACAATCGTTGTTCCATTGGATGCGGAACGCATGCGGCCTCTAACGTTGTGGACCAGCGTTACTCAAATTATGTATCAAATTGGTGTGGCAGTGGCTGCATTTAATTCGGCGGGTATATTTTAATAGCTAAGCAGTGTATGCATTAATAAATATTGGGTTGAGATAGAATGCAGGATTATATCGGTAAAGAAGAACAGTTAAATTTGTTACAGATTGTTCTTCTGAGAAAAAAATTATTATTACTAATCACTTCGATCTCTATTGTATGTGCTTTAATACTATCTTTTGTTTTAACAAAATATTATAAGGTGGAGATTGAAGTGATGCCTGTAGAGTCAGCTGAACTAAAAGGAGGGCTTTCTTCTATCGTAGGCCAATTCTCAGGGTTGTCAGGATTAGGTGGAAATTCGCTTAGTAGTTGGCAAAAGAAAGAAGCATTAGCTATGCTGACTTCGCGACAATTTATTATGGAGTATTTGAAAGAAAACGACCTCTTAAAAGAGCTATTTTACAAGTTATGGGATGCTGAGAAAAATTCTTGGAAACAAAGCGTTAGTAAAGTCCCATCGTTATACAAGGGTTATAAATATTTTACAAAATCAATATTAAATGTTTCAGAAGATAAAAAGGCAGGTGTTATAAAACTAACCATTGAATGGAAAGATCCTGTGTTAGCTGCTAAATGGGCAAATGATTTAGTGGATAAGCTCAATACTAAAATGAGGGATAATGCTGTATTTGAGGCAGAGAAAAGTATTGTTTACCTTAATGATGAATTGAAAAAAGCTAGTGTACTTGAATTAAAAAATTCCATTTACAGGTTAATCGAGGTGGAAATCCAGAAAACTATGCTTGCGAATGTGCGGAGAGAATATGCATTTAAAATTATAGATCCTGCCACTGTGCCTGACCTTTGGGACTATACTAGACCAAGAAAACTCAAATATCTCTTTTCTGGATTGATGCTCGGTTTGTTTTTCTCAACATTGTTAGCGCTGCTGTTGCATTTTCGACAAAAAAGATGATCAAGAAAGATAAAGTTTGAATCATGAATCATGTACGTTTTGATGCCTCGTCACAGCGAGATTATTTAGTAACGTATAAGCTAGTCACCTCATTCTTAATAATTTATCTAACTTTATTTATTCTAGCATTGTTGCAGTCATATGAGCATAATTATGATTATGCTTTACTCTTCTATTCATCCGTACTCATTTTTTTTGCAGGATTAGTGCTAATTCAGTGTTACGTAACTAAGGAATTGGCATCTCCACGATCATTTGTATCTATTCTATTAGTCATTCATTTTGCTATTCCTGGGATTTTGTTTGCCTTTGAAGAAAATAGTTTTGCTTATGCGGAAAATTATCTATACATAAACGATGCAATGATTTATGTGATGTTATATGGTTTTACATTCTTGTTTGGATCGTCGGTTGCGAATAAGCTGCCAGCTTGCGAGCAAAAGGGAAAAGGTAGTGAAGAATGGGATCCCGTGAAGTTTAATCTTCTTCTGATGATATTGGTAGTAGTAGGTTGGCTAGTAAGGTTTTATATAATTGCTAACAATGCATATTTTCAAATTTCTAGAACTGAACAGGGTGAGTTGGCTGGGCCTTTTTATGCGGTTATCCGTTTTGCGGAGCAGTTACCTATGCACTGTCTTATCTTAGTGTCGGTGTTTGCATGGATTAAAAAGGAAGGAAATAGAAAATATGTATATCTGGTTACAATATTCTCATTGTTGGAGATTATTTATTGGTTACCTGCGGGTAGGAAGGAGGAGACTATACTTGCCGTGATTTTTCCTTTCTTCATCCGATATGTGCTCATAAGAAAATTTCCAAAACCACGACTCATCCTACTTTCGTTTCTATTTATTTTGGTTTTATTTCCACTGACACACTACTACAGAGTTGCTATGAGTGTTGGTGGCATTTTAGGACAAGATGTATATGACACAGTCACGATGTCAATTGAGAGCGCGCAGGAATTAGATGTTGCGGACAGGTTGAATCCTGGGACTGTAATGTTAAATAGGATTTCTTTGCTTGAACCATTAGCAGCATGTATTCGTATTATTGATGAGGGAATATGGGAAAAATTTTCAGGTGATAGTTATATTCATTTGTTATACGCATTTATTCCTCGGTTCCTCTTTCCTGGAAAGCCAGGATTGCATTACGGAAATGATTTTGGTCATGCAGCAGGAGTGCTGAGTGATTTCGATTTTGATACATCTGTCTCAGTAACATTTATAGGAGAAACGTATCTTAATTTTGGATGGATCGGGGTGATAGTCGGATTTGCTTTTGGCCTAGTCTTTACTGTCTTGTATAATCTTGCAACTAGTGCTGTCAACAAATTAACATGGCTGGTTATCTATGCGCTTACACTTCCCTCAATAATATATTTTGGTGGTACATTTGCATTATATTTCGGTGGATTGGTCAAAATTACTCCATTTTATTATATTTTACTTTTTCTGATTAAAAAGAGGAATGTAAAGCTTAGAGTATAGTTAAGCCTCTTTCTATTTTATAACTTAATTCTGAATGGGATCTACAGAAGAGATGTTTTGCCGAAATACCATGAGAATTGTTCCAATTAATATCTGTGCCTGCTATCAAGGAATTGATTACTGAGGATAGTATATGCTTAATAATAATCATTATGAATCAAGACTGGTAGTATTGTTCAAATCTGTTGAAATGGACTACATAAATTTTAATATCTGCATTAATTGGTATCATTTTGTATTGACTCGATATAATGGTATTGGAAGTTTATTGGCTGTATATATGAAATAAGGCGTAATTACAATTACTAAATCACATGTAGGTGATGCTGCGGCTATATTTGTGAGTATTGCTGATATATATGGCCCTTAAGTTGCAAGAAAACTGTTCTATCAGGGGCTAAGAGACTTTTTAGATATGGCAAGGGCTGTAGTTTGATATAGTTATGTTGAATATTTTTTGTTGATAATCAATACACGCTGTTTATAAAAAATTACTCTATTTAGAGTGTTATGTCGGAAGGTTTTAGTCTAGATATAGTAGCATGAGTGGCAATAATGAAAAGCTTTAATTATTACTATATAAATTATTGTATTAAGAAAATTATTGATGGCCTACCTTCACTTGAAAATGGTGTGTTTCTAGATTTGGGATGTGGTGGACGGCCATATCATAAGTATTACGAAGGAATGTATCCGACTGTTATAGAGGCTGATTATGAGAAGCGGAGTAATGAAATTAACCTAATACTTGATGCTCAGAAGATTCCACTTAAGGATAGCACCGTAGATGTAATTCTATTTAGCGAAGTTATCGAGCATCTTCCTGATCACAGGCTAGCAATGGATGAAATAACCCGTGTGTTAAAGGATGGCGGCTTTCTCATCATTACCTGGCCGTTTATGTTTTCCATGCATGAATTACCATGGGACTATTATCGAATTACTGAATACGGAATGAAGAAATTATCTGATGATGCAGGATTGCATCTATTGCGGTTATATAGAAGAGGAGGAGTGTTCTCATTATTTTTCGTGCTTGTGATTCAAATAATATTGTTTGGACTAGCCTTTTTTGAGAGAGTGCCTCTGTTGGGCATGCTATTTCGATTTATCAATAGGGCATTTTCTTATCCAGTATTATCATTAGGAAACAGCATTATCTCCATATTAGCTCATAGGCTTGGTAAGCCAGTAAGCGAATATGGTGAAGGGCTAAGTGGAGTAGGCCATTTGCGTCTTTGGACGCTTGGCTATGTGGCTCTTATGAAAAAGACCTGATATGGCGAAAAAAATATTATTTGTGGTGCCGGCATTGGGTATTGGAGGCGCAGAAAAGTCATTTATCTCATTTGTCAATGCACTTACTCGAAGAAGTGGTAATGAGCTGATGGTTATAGTTCTATCGCATGTGAGTGAGCATCAACTTAAAAAGCTTCATCACAGTATTCAGATAAAAATACTAAATAGAAAGTCAACATCTAGGCCCGGTACATTACTGTCAGTTTATTGGAATTGTAGAAGATTTAGACCAGACATACTCATTGGATGGTCAACATACGCAATTTTTGTCGTCCTAGTGATTGCGCCTTTTTTTAAGAAAGCAAAAATAATTATAAGTGAAAGAAATTATATACCTAAAATATTCTCTCTGGACAACGTTGGTAAATGGCGTAGAAGAATTGTTCTATACTTGATGAAAAAATTATATATAAATGCTCATGTGATAACTGCAAACTCTTTCGATAATTTGCGATTTTTAAAAAAATATATAGGGAGTGGGCCGAGCTATTACTTGCTAAAAAACACTATTGATTATGACGAAGTAAGTAATTTACGAGCGAAGTATATCGTTGCAAGAGATCCCGCCGTAGATGTGATTCTTGTTGCATTGGGGAGGCTTGACTATCAGAAGGGTTTTGATGTTTTATTAAATGCCTACTATCAGGCAATTGAGCAAAATACTAAAATGAAATTGTATCTGATTGGTAGCGGTGATCAGGGGGATAGTCTAAAGAAACTTGCAAAGGATCTTGGGATAGATGGTAAGATCTGCTGGATAAGTGAAGTAAATAATCCTTATCCCTACTATGATTTGGCAGATATCGTAATTGTTCCATCTAGATTCGAGGGTTTTCCAAATGTAATGATGGAGGCAATGGCATGTGGGAAAGCTGTCATTGCTTCTGATTGTAAAACAGGACCACGGGAGCTTTCTGCTAACGGAAAACTTGCAAAGTTGGTTCCTGTCGGTGGAGTAGACGAAATGAAGAGGGCAATACTTTCACTGGCAGATGATGTGGAAACTCGTACATTGATGGGAAGTCAGGCTGCTTTATATATATTCAGTGAGTATGAGAAGAATATTATAGTAACAAATTATATAGACTTGTTGGATAAGATCGAATAGTGGATAGTCTATACGGAAAGAAGCTGATTAAGGGTGTAAGTTGGGTATTTCTGGTAAATATTGCAACGGCATTCCTTAATTTTGTTTTTTTGCTTTATTTTGCGAGAAATCTAGGCGCAAATATAATGGGCGGCTATGCATCTCTTATTGTGGCGCTTGATTTAATTACGGCTGTATTCCGGTTTGGATTTAATCAGGCGGTTATAAAAACACAGTTCGATAGTGAAATTTATTCGGCCGCATTATTTGCTGTAAGTGCGCAATCTTTACTGACAATTGTCGTAACATTTTTTGTATATTTATTCATTTCATATGTATTAATGTACAGTATTGATGACCTTTTTATACCCGGCGCATTACTATTATTCGCACGCATTGCGCTAAATTATTCTACATTATTTTATGCAAAACTGGAGGTCAACCTAGAGTATGGAAAGATTGCTGTATTAAAGCTTGTGTCGTCTATGCTTGGCATCATGGTTGGATATCTACTCTTAGTCGATCAGAGTGGTGTTTATACTCTTATTGCCAGAGATTTTGTTATGAATTTCATATTACTTGCATTGATTGTGTATGTGGCAAAGCCTAGTTTTACGTTCAAAATAATGCGCAGAAGCTGGAGAAGAATTTGGTCTTTTAGTTCAGGTGTCTGGTATCTTAATCTTTTTGAGCGTCTTTCATTGAGGATTGATTATGGCATCATTGGCGCTATGTTGGGTAAAGAATCGCTCGGGATTTATTTTACAATAAGAAGTATTTTTGAGGGCCTACTTGGCTTCGTTGTTAATCCAATTCAGACGGTTTTGTTTTCATTCTATTGCAGTCTTGATTCAAGGATTCAGATATTTTTAAAAGCGTTCAGGCTAACCATAATATGGATTATTGTGCTGACGTTATTTGGTATAACGGTAAGTTACTATTTCGGTGATATTGTATTAACTTTGCTTCTTGGTAATGAATTTACCATAGGAGTAGATATGTTGTACGGTTTCACAATAATGATGATGTCCAATATTATATATGAACATAATAAAGTATTTTCAATGTCAATTGGCAGGCATATGCAGTTCTTGGCGCCAAGGCTCATACAAATTATCTCATTAATCGCATTTACATATCCATTTGTTAAATATTTTGGACACATGGGTGCTGGAATGGCTACAGGATTAGGTGCAATGATGCTGGCTCTATCATCTAACTATATTATTCTCAGGCAAATCAAAGCGGAGAAGATTAAAGAATGAGTGGTATAGTCGTTTGTCGGCATCGTGGCTAGATATTCTAATAACACCCGTGGGTAATTGTATATTTGGATTTCAATTGCGATATGAATGTTTATTGCTACTTAGAGCGACTCTAATTTAACATATAAATGTGTGGCCTATATTATTAAACGGAAATATATACTGGTGGTAAGTTATCTTAACCTAAGACTGTTTAAATGAGTTGGCGATTCATTTGTTTGCTCTCAACAACAGAGCTATTTTTTGTGGCTTGCAAATTATATCATCTTGGCACTGTCGATACTTTCCATGAAGGGGATGTTTTCTTCAATATTAATTGGATATTCGCCTTCGCATATTTTTTACTTACAGATATTCAGTTAGATGAAATAACACCTTGCACAGAATCAATCATGTTATAAAGTGCTGAGGAGCGAGAATAAGGGTGTATGATTGCTTAGTGCGATGTTCAGGGGCTGGTGAAACAATTTTGGTCATTTTGAATAATACTGTTCGAAGGCTAGTAATGATCGTCATTACACTGCAGTATATGGAGTAACTGTATTTGCCAAAAGATTGGTTGAGTGAAACTTCGATGCAGATACCATTATTGAGTTTTACTATAGAAAAGCTGAGTTAGATTCATGAGTGAACATATATCAACAGGAAACCTGGCAGTTATATTGACAATTTCATCCCTACAGGCCAGTAGTGGCGTTACGGAAGTGGTTTGTCAATTGGCCGATGCATTTGTCGCCCGAGGTCTGTCTGTACATGTTGTTTTGTGGTCAGCGATTCCTGATGAAAAACGTCCTACTTCTCCTGCTGTACGCCTTCACTATGCCGAACAAACCATCAGTTTTCGACATAGTTTCAGTTTCTGGCGAAAATTATCAATTGTGGTTGGCGAAATTCATTCTAAGGGGCAAATTCCAGTTATGCATGATCATGGGATGTGGTTGCCCAGTAATCTGCTCACAGGGTTATTTTCAATCACTCATAAAGTACCTTTAGTTATCAGTCCCCATGGGATGCTTGAGGATTGGGCATTAGGTTATCGCGCAGGCAAAAAAAAGCTGGCATGGCTGTTTTACCAAAAACCATTACTAATTCGTGCTAGTTTATTACACGCAACTGCGAAGCAGGAATCTCAAAGTATTATGGCGCTTGTTCCAGGAGTGTCCATCCGTGTTATACCACTGGGTGTTAGTCGCCCTGTGCCTGTACCAGCATTGGTCGGCAGGGGCAAAAAGGTATTATTCCTATCTCGTCTTCACCCAAAAAAAGGTGTTGAAGATGTATTGCTGGCATGGGCCCGCATATGTCCTACCGGTTGGGTGCTTCAATTGGCAGGTCCCGATGAAGGAGGTTATACCGGACGAATGCAGGCTTTGGCTATTTCACTTGGTATTGGTGATCAGGTTGAATTTCTAGGGCCGGTTTATGGTAAAGCAAAATGGGCCCTCTATGATCAGGCAGCATTTTTTGTACTACCAACCCGCTCAGAAAATTTCGGTCTTGTTATTGCCGAGGCGCTGTTGTCTGGACTTCCAGTGATAACGACTAAAGGTGCGCCATGGCAAGTGATTGCCGAGCAACGATGCGGCTGGTGGTTGGATCATGGAATCGATGCACTGGAAGCGGCCTTACGTGAAGCATTCGCGTGTGATGAGACGACCCGTTTGCAAATGGCTGAGCGAGGTATGCACTTGATGCGTACTAAGTATGCATGGCATGTAGTGGCGGAGCGGTTACTAGAATGTTACGCTACAGTGGTAGAAAACCGATGATAAGGTGAATATTTAATGAAGCAATTGAGCCAGCGTTGCCTCTCATATACAAATAAAGTTGCCCGAATGCTTTGGCAATTTATTTGGATCCTATTCTTCCGACCTACCCCTCGACCTTTTCACGCGTGGCGTTGCTTTCTTTTACGTATCTTCGGTGCCAAGCTCGGAAAGGGTGTACACTTTTACCCTTCCTCACGAATTTGGGCGCCATGGAACCTGGAAATCGGTGATTATTCTTGTTTGAGTGAAGGTGTGGATTGCTATTGTGTCGACAAGATACGCATCGGAGCACATACTACTATAAGCCAGTACAGCTTTCTTTGTTCGGCTAGTCATGACTACACAGAGGCATCTATGCCACTGATGACGGCACCAATTACTATTGGTGATTGGGTTTGGATTACCGCAGATGTATTTGTCGGCCCTGGTGTAACTATTGGTGATGGCGCAGTAGTAACAGCGCGCTCGAGTGTGTTTAGCGATATTCCGCCTTGGATGGTGGCAAAAGGTAATCCTGCTGCACCAGTTAAGGCACGTAAACTAAATAAATCAAAAAGAGAAACTTAATGGATCAGAATGATATCTCCGGCTATCGTTGGGCAAACGACGCACTTACTCCAAGCCATGATTACCTATTACCCGCTGTCCTGCACGAACTGAAGATGCTGCGCCAGAGTGTTGCGCCAGCGAGCAAGGCATCGCGTCTGTTCGAACTCGGTTGCGGTAATGGAAGCGTGGCAAATGTCTTGGCGCAGCATGGATGGGATGTGACTGGGGTCGATCCATCAAGTGAGGGCATTGCCAAAGCCAATGCTGCATATGGGCACCTGAAACTTTACGAGGGCTCGGCATATGATGATCTTGCCAAGCAATATGGCCATTTTCCGATTGTGATTAGTCTAGAAGTAGTGGAACATGTATATTTTCCACGCCTTTATGCCGCCACTCTTTACTCATTGCTGGAACCTGGTGGCACTGCTATCGTCTCTACGCCATACCATGGCTATTGGAAAAATCTTGTTCTCGCTCTTACAGGTAAGATGGATGCACACTTTACAGCACTGTGGGACCATGGACATATCAAGTTCTGGTCGATGAAGACTCTACGGCTATTGTTGGAGGAGGCAGGTTTTCAGAGTATCGAATTTACTCGGGTAGGGAGGGTGCCTGCACTTGCAAAATCTATGATTGCATTCGCACGTAAATGAATTAGAAAGGTAAGGCTAGATGAAGATTGTTGCAATAATCCTTACTTTGAACGAGGCCCATCATCTTCGGCGTTGCATGGAAAGTTTGCAAACAGTGGTGTCTGATTTTCTAGTAGTCGACTCTTTCTCGACTGACCAGACTCGGGTGATCGCGGAGTGTCTTGGAGGGAGGGTGCTTACTCATAGGTTTGTAAATCACGCAGATCAATTTAATTGGGCATTGTCACAACTTGATGATGATGCCGATTGGGTGATGCGTATTGATGCTGATGAATATATAACTCCGGCTTTAGCGCATGAAATAAATACTAAGTTGCCTGTACTGGATGAAAATATTCTAGGTATTTATTGTAATCGACGCATGGTTTTTCAAGGTAAGCTCATTCGGTTTGGAGGTGTATATCCTATTAAGGTTTTACGTCTATGGAGAAATGGCCACGGCAGATGTGAAAATCGTTGGATGGACGAGCACATCATTGTAGATGGTAGAACTGTGTATTTCCATGGTGATGTAATTGATCACAACTTAGGGTCGCTTACTTGGTGGATTGATAAGCATAATGGATATTCCAGTCGCGAAGCAGTAGAACTTTTAAATTTAAAATACGGATTTTTTGGAAGAGATGGTAAAACCCACTCCGGTTTGGGTACGCAAGCAGGGGTAAAACGATGGATCAAAGAAAATCTCTATGTCAGGTTTCCTCGTGGATTCAGGGCCTTTGCGTATTTTTTTTATCGATACATTATTTTCCTGGGTTTTCTCGATGGTAAGGTGGGCGCTTCGTTTCATTTTCTTCAAGGATTTTGGTATCGTTATCTCGTTGACGCCAAGGTGGATGAGGTGGAACGCTATATGCGCGCATCCGGTTGCGATGTTACTGCTTCCATCAATAGTATTCTTAATATAAAAGTTATCCCTGAATCTGTG
>Ga0055456_10000165_pt1 | contig 10663 bp, 7 predicted proteins | sample Joice_CattailNLA_2_FD_57693 | JGI IMG/M metagenome (GOLD analysis project Ga0055456, IMG submission 57693) | Wetland microbial communities from San Francisco Bay, California, USA, that impact long-term carbon sequestration - Joice_CattailNLA_D2 | ecosystem: Environmental > Aquatic > Marine >... | reverse complement strand
TATCGAAGGTTCGTACGCTTTTGCAATCATTTCCACAAGAGAACCGGACAAGATTATTTGCGCTCGCAACGAGAGCCCCTTGGTTTTAGGAATTAACGGAAAAGGCGTTTTCTGTGCCAGTGACATCCCAGCTTTTTTGCCCATAACTAACAAGGCTGTCATGATTAACAACGGCGAACTCGTCATTTTAAAAGCAGAGGATTACGAAATCCGCAACATCTCAGACAACAGTTCCATCACACGTGAACCCACAACCATTGAATGGACAGCTGAAATGGCGGTCAAACAAGGTTATCCACATTTTATGATTAAAGAAATCCATGAACAACCCGAAACCTTGCGCAACACTCTACGTATACAAGACCATTATTTAGATTTGCTCTCAACTTTTCTTGACAGGGCAAACGAAGTGTTTTTGGTTGCCTGCGGAACAAGCTATCACGCCTGCTTAGCAGCATCCTACATGTTTTCCAAGCTGGCCTTTCTTCCAACTTACCCAGTTTACGGCTCAGAATTTGTCGAACAACACGGCAAATCTGTAAACATCGATAGCACTATTCTTGCAGTAAGCCAATCAGGTGAAACTGCAGACACTTTAGCGGCAGTTACCTGCGCTCAACAGCGAGCAGCAACAGTTTTAGGCTTAACTAACGTCATCGGATCCACTTTAACACGAATTTCCCGTGTATATATTGGCACGCAGGCTGGTCCAGAAATCGGTGTTGCAGCCACTAAAACCTTCACTTCTCAACTTTCTGTCTTAGCACAATTGGCACTTAAACTAGCCAAGAAACGTGGCAAGATTTCTCAAGATGAAATCGATTGTCTAGAAGAGAAATTACAGAACCTGCCTGAAGTTGTTAACACCGTAGTGCAAACTCAGGAAGAGAAAGCTAAACTGCTAGCTAAGAAATATCGCGATTCAAAAATATTCTTTTACTTAGGAAGGGGGATAAGCACAGCAACTGCGTTTGAAGGAAGACTCAAACTCATGGAAATAGCGTATATTCCGTCAATTGCATTTCCGGCTGGTGAAAGCAAACATGGTCCAATTAGTCTAATCGAGAACGGGTTCCCTGTTGTCTTTGTCTGTCCTAAAGACGACTCACATAGAATAGTCATTGGGAACATAATGGAGATGAAGGCTCGAGGTGCCCAAATCATTGCTATCATTGAAGAAGGAGACCAAGAAATTAGAGACTTAGCTGATGACTATCTTGAGGTACCAAAAGGTATTCCAGGAGTGCTTTCTCCAATTCCATTTGCAGTACCGCTTCAGCTCTTAGCGTACTACATGTCTTTAGAGAAAAAACTCAATCCTGACATGCCCAGAAACTTAGCCAAGTCAGTTACTGTAAAATGATTTCGTAATTTCACTAATCCCAACACCAATAAAAGCTGTAAAGGGCGAAAATGAAATTGTGATTAATCTAACTAAACCATTTTTCCAGCGAAACTTTCCCTTTCTGCTTTTTAATGCAGGCAGTCATTCGCTCTATAGCTTTTTTGATTCGTTCTTCACCAAAGTCTTTTTGGCCGCAGAGAAAGTCAAGTAAACCTTGCTCGTTGGGTTCTTTCCATTCTATTTTATAATCGTCGGTTACTTTTGGATGGAGAAATATTTCTCGAATTTCAGGTATTTTGTCTACAAAGGATACTTTTTCTATGTGTGGAAGCGCTTTATCTAGGGTGCTGTATCGTTTTATGAGTTTCAGAGCTTTTTTTGGTCCTATCCCTTTTACACCATCTGGATTGAAGTCCGTCCCGATTAATATTCCGACATCAATTAGCTGTTCATAGGTTATTTGGCATTGGGTAAGTGTCTTTTGCAACTCTACAATTTCAGGCTGTACTTCAATTATTGCTTTTCCGCGTCTTCGTCTACCGGAGATTGTGACGTTTCTGAGCAGTTTATTTGCTCCAAATAGGAGACTGTCGTAGTCTTGGCTTGCACAGTAATCAGCATCGCCTTTTCTGTTCATGTGGGCTGCTTGGGCTTCTCCTTCGCCGGGGGCTTGAATCCAAGGCAATCCCATTAAATCCAAGATTGTTTTGCTGTCATTTAACATGTAATCTTTCATTCTTGTTGCCACTTGAGCGTACATTCGCATTTTTTCTTTGTCGCCAGTTGCTGCGGCTTTGGCGTAGCTGGCAACTGCTTCAACTTTTACTTGCTTTCGGCGTTCAATCTCGGCTGCCTTTAATGCGGGAGATGTGCCATCAAAAACGTAGATGGGTTTAATCGCCATTTCAGTTAGGTTGATTGTGCGGTAGAAGAGCCCGCTTATGTGGCTTGTGATTTTGCCTGTGCTGTCTTTAAGTGGAGTACCATCGGGTTGACGAATGATACTGAGGAATTGGTAGATTGCGTTGTATGCGTCTATTGCTATGATTTTGCCCGAGAGGTCTTCAAGTTTTATTTGGGTTTTTGGAATGAGGTCTTTGAAGTTTACGCCCAAAACGATTCACAAAATATGATAGGCAAGAAACCGTCTTAAGAGGTTTACTAAAATATCTTATTCACAGAAGACATTTTTTGATTAATTGGAAAACTGGATTCAGTCCAGTGAGGGTGCTGAGCGAGGAAAAGATGGCTAAACTATCTATTATGATAGTTCGATTCGTCGTTTTCCCCTTGCCATAGAGGATGTGCGAATTTTTCCACTTACTTCTAGTTTTAGAAGCAAATCGTTGAAGTCTTTGAAGCCTAAATCTTCATATTCGCCTTTTAGTTGTCCAAATAATTCATCGTCTGTCATGTCGCCTTTTTTGCTTAGAATTTCTATTAGCACATAGTAGGCTGGTCGGGTTTTCCAAGTCTTTAGTTGTGGCATTATTTGTATCCTTCTATGAAACTGGGGTTGCTGGCTTTTGTACTTGTCGGATTTGCTGCATAAAGCTCTTGTACCATTTCTCGATGTCCGGAGATGTTGATGGCCCCATTTCTTTCAGTGCATCTTGGAAGTCCTTCATGGTTACTTCCTGAGTTGTTACGTCTCGACGTAGTGAGTGCATTGCTGCTTCGCGGCATAGTGATTCAATGTCAGCACCTGAGTAGTATTTAGTCATCGTTGCTAGTTGGTTTATGTCGACATCTTGGGTGATTGGCATACCTTTGGTGTATATCTTAAAGATTTGTAAGCGGCTCTTTTCGTCGGGTTCAGGGACGTAGATTAGTCGGTCAAATCGTCCTGGTCTTAGAACTGCTGAGTCAACCATATCTGGGCGGTTGGTAGCGGCTACTACAACTATGTCCTGTAATGAAGTAATACCGTCCATTTCAGTTAGCAATTGGCTGATGACTCGTTCAGAAACGCCGCTATCTGACATACCCATTCCGCGTCGTGGAGTGAGTGAATCAATTTCATCTAGAAATACGACGGCTGGAGCTGCCATTCTGGCTTTCCGGAATACTTCGCGTATTGCTTTTTCTGATTCTCCAACCCATTTGCTGAAGACTTCTGGACCTTTAATGGAGATAAAATTTGCCTCGCTTTCTGTTGCCACCGCACGTGCGAGCAGGGTTTTTCCACAGCCCGGAGGACCGTAAAGCAGGATGCCTTTTGGTGCTCTTATCCCTAGACGAGTGAACATCTCAGGGTTTTTAATTGGCCATTCAACTGCTTCTTTGAGATGTTGTTTGACATCGTCAAGTCCGCCTGCATCGTCCCAATGGACAGTGGAGACTTCGATGTAGACTTCACGCATTGCGGTTGGTGTTACTTCTTTGTAAGCACCTGAGAAATCTTCCATAGTTACTTCCATCTTTTCAAGCACTGCAGGTGGAATTCGTTCTTCTTCTAAGTTGATTTGTGGTAGGTATCTTCGGAGTGCTTTCATCGCGGTTTCTCGACCAAGCGCGGAAAGGTCTGCACCAGTATATCCATGTGTCATGGCTGAGAGTTTCTGTAAGTCTACGTCTTCTGCAAGTGGCATTCCGCGTGTGTGAATTTGCAGGACTTCGTAGCGTCCTTTCTTGTCGGGTACGCTGATTTCGATTTCGCGGTCAAATCGTCCTGGTCTGCGTAATGCTGGGTCGAGAGCGCCTGGTCTGTTGGTTGCGCCAATTACTATGACGTTTCCTCTGCCTGAAAGACCATCCATTAGAGCTAATAATTGAGCAACGACGCGTCTTTCAACTTCGCCTGTGACTTCTTCACGTTTTGGTGCAATGGCGTCAAGTTCGTCAACAAAGATTATGCTTGGTGCGTTTTGTTGGGCTTGTTGGAATATTTCGCGTAGTCGTGCTTCGGATTCGCCGTAGAATTTGCTCATGATTTCGGGGCCGTTAATTGAATAGAAGTTTGCTTCGGATTCGTTAGCTACGGCTCTTGCAAGTAGGGTTTTGCCGCAGCCGGGTGGACCGTGAAGTAGGACGCCTTTTGGGGGTTCAATGCCTAATCGTTGGAATAGTTCGGGGTGGCGTAGTGGCAATTCAACCATTTCTCGGACACGTTGAATTTCTTCGTGTAATCCTCCTATGTCTTCGTAGGTTGTGCGGGGTAGGCCTTTGCCTTCTGGGGCGGGTTCGTTTAATATGGTTAAGCGTGTTTCGGTAGTGACTTTTATGATGCCGTGAGGACGGGTTTTTGATACTGTGAAAGGTATAGCGTGGCCTAGCATCATAACTAGTGTTGTGTCGCCTTCGACCAAAGTGCGTTCCATTAGGCGGTTTTTAACAAAGTTTGTGAAGTCTTCATCTACGTTTAGACGCATATCTACTGGCGCTAATGTTAATGAAAGGGCAGTTTTGACTTTGGCTGGTCTAACAACTACATATTCGTTTATTGCTACGCCGCAGTTTTTTCGGGTAAATCCGTCAATGCGGATAATGTCGCGGTTTTGGTCTTCGCTGTATGCTGGCCATGCTATGGCGCTTGTAGTGCGTTTGTTTACGATCTCAATTACGTCTCCAGCGCTTATTCCAAGTTTTTGCATGGTACGTTGGTCAATTCGGGCGATTCCTCTGCCCACATCTCTTTGTCGTGCGTCTCCGACGCGTAGTTGTACTTCACTCATAACTAACTTCTCCAAATAATTGTGATTTAAATGGTTGAAGGGTGTGTTTGAAAAAGAAGTTTATTGTATATAAACTTTAAAGAATGTCTTTTCGATCTTTCAGGGGCTTTTTAGAAAATGATTAAGGGGTTGTTTTGTAGAATTTGATGGTTTAGCGGCTTGTTCGGCGTACTTGGAAGGCTTGTGCTTGGCTTACACCTTGTATTTTTGCGAGTGCTGTTTCGAATTCGTCGACTAGACCATGTTGGTCTTCTGGAAATTGAATTTGAACAAGGAGTGCTACGAGTCCGAAGGCAATTGGTTCTTCGCCCCATCCTTCGATTTGACTATCTTGTGGTAGAATGGCTTTAATTTGGGCTTTAAGTGGTTCAAAGTTTTTCACTATGTCTTCGGGAAAGACCTTGTAGGTTACAAGGATATGACCCATTGTTTTTCACCTTTTATGGTCCTTGGAAGCCGCATTTGGGGCATTTGTATAGGCGTCCGAATTTGCGGCATTTACCGTCGCGTTTGATTTGAATTTCACCGCAGCTGGGGCAGAGGAACTTTGTAGATTCGCTACCTGGCGGAATTGGTTTACCGCAACTGGTGCATGTAACCAATGATAGTGCATTTCTTTCTGTCATAACTTGACCTTCTGTTCCGTGAATATTGTAAGACCTCCTTATATCTGCTGTGCTCAAGTTGGGATAGTCCGTAGTTTCCAAAGGTCTAATATTAAACAAGTTAGATCGTAAGTGAACATTTCTCATTTAATTGGTCAGAATTAAAAATTGCAGCAATCAAACGGCTTTTCTCAAAATAAGTCCGTTACTGTTTTATATTCAGCCCGCGTAAACCTGCAAAGAAGAGATTTACATGTCTGATACTGGAGTTACCGTCAAGAAGAGTCAAGATTTTAGTGAGTGGTATGTTGAAGTTATCCTAAAAGCTGAACTTGCAGATTACGCCCCTGTCAAAGGATGCATGATTATTCGCCCAGATGCATATGCCGTTTGGGAGAAAATCCAAGAAGTTGTAAACCAAAAAATCAAAGCTACTGGACATCGTAACACCTATTTCCCGATGTTTATCCCTGAAGCGTTCCTCAAAAAAGAGGCTGAGCATTTTGAAGGCTTTACTCCAGAAGTGGCATGGATAACTCAGGGCGGAGACACTCCCCTAGAGGAGAAATTGGCGGTTCGCCCTACCAGCGAAACTATAATGTATGCTATGTTTAGCAAGTGGATTCGTAGTTGGCGTGATTTGCCTCTTAAGATTAACCAGTGGTGTAATATTGTGAGATGGGAAACTAAAGCTACTAAATTGTTTTTGCGCACAAGAGAGTTCCTTTGGCAGGAAGGTCACACCGCGCATGCTACAAGTGAAGAAGCTAAAACTGAAGTCATGTGGGCTCTTAATATGTACAAGGAGGTTGTTGAGAATTATTTAGCAATTCCTGTTATAATTGGCACTAAAAGTGATAGTGAAAAGTTCGCTGGTGCGCTGTATACGACGGCTCTTGAATCTATGATGCCGGATGGTAAAGCCTTGCAGATGGGGACTAGCCATAATTTGGGTCAACATTTTGCAAAGGTTTTTGATGTGAAATTCGTGGGTGAAGACGAGCAGGACCATTTTGTTTGGCAAACCAGTTGGGGGATTACGACAAGGCTTATTGGAGCTATGATTATGGTTCACGGGGATGACAAGGGTTTGATGATGCCTCCTAAAGTCGCTCCTGTTCAGGTTGTCATCGTTCCTATTCTCTTCAAGGGGGTAGAGGCAGAAGCAATTGCAGCTAAGACAAAAGAAATTGCTCAAACTCTAAGAGCAGATGGTTTAAGCGTGATTTTGGATGATCGAAATGAGTATACACCTGGTTGGAAGTTTAATCAATGGGAACTCAAGGGTGTTCCGATCAGGATTGAGCTTGGACCTCGTGATCTCAAACAAGGACAGGTCGTAATTGTTAGACGTGATACTTGCCAGAAAAGCCCTGTTAAAGAAGCAGACATTTCCGCTAAGGTTGCAGGTTTATTGCAAGAAATACAAGGCAATATGCTTGCTAAAGCCAGAGCAGTTCTGCAAGAAAAAATCACCGTTGTAGATTCGTACGAGGAATTCAAAAAGGTGCTTTTGGAGAAGGGGGGTTTCTTGAAGGCAGCTTGGTGCGGCAGCTCAGAGTGTGAAGCAAAAGTGAAGGATCAAACAGGTGCTACTATCCGAGTGCGACCTTTTGAAGTTGAGGAGCCTACCTCAAGTTGTGTCGTTTGTGGAGTGAAAGCTAAAGAAACTGTGTACTTTGCTAGGTCGTATTAGACTTATTCTTCCATTTTTACATATTTTTCTAGCTGAATAGCTTCATCTTGCAAGCCTAGCTTTTTGAGGGTGGATTTTTTGGGAACCCCGTTTTCATCCCATCCTTTTATGGCGTAATAGTTGCTTAGCATTGTTTGATATTTGTCTAAGTCAAGTTTGGAGCCCTTCTGGTTTCCGTCAGTTAATGGTTCATTAAACCATCGCAGGGGCGGAACATCTAGGTCGCGGTTCCATCTGTTGCCGTATTCGCGTATCCAGTATGCGCGGATTAAAGTAAGTATACGGTCGCTGATTTGATTTATTCTATCTATCGAGAAGTCTTGTCCTGTTGACGCTTTCAGGTATTTTGGGTACCATTCAAGTTGGAGCCCTAGTGGGGTGTAAGGAAAACGGCAGACGGTAAATGCTTCAAAAGCTCCGCCGCGGATAAGCTGGTTTTTGATCAGGTATTCTGCTTTTGCTTGGTTGTAGCTGTCTTTTCCTGTTTGGATTTCCCACGTTATTATCCAGGCGTCTTTGTGGTGGGCTCCAATTGAGCTTGTTCCATAAGCTAATGCCATGCCGGGAGCAGTGTGGCAGTCGTATGCGCTGACTTCTAAGCCCTTAACGTGCATAGCCCAATTGTTTGAGTCTTTGCCGAAAGTTTTGGCTGCAGTTCGTACGCCTTCAGCTAAAGGTACTCCTAAACCTCGTTTGTATGCAATGTCAGTAATCAAGGTTTTAATTGCTTCAAAATCGCCCCAATCGATTTTCTCAGAGATTACTCCTTTTTGTGAGGATTCCATTGCAAATGCTATTACGCTTCCTAATGAGATTGTGTCAAAGCCGTATTCGTCTGCCATTCGGTTTAAGGTGGCAATTTGCTTGAGGTTGCCTAAGCCGATGTTGGAGCCAAGCATAACTACGTTCTCGTAATCTAACTCTGAGTCTTTGTCTTCGCTGTCTTTGACGATGTTGCCGCAGGTCATGTTGCATTGGGGACATCCGCGGTTGGATACTTTAATTTTTTCCATAGTGAAGCCGTTTATGTCTTCTGCTTTGTCGAATACTCCTTCTTTGAAGTTACGGGTGGGAAGGCAACTGTTTTCTTGACACCAATCGACTGTGTTCATGGTGCCTTGGCGTTTCCAGAAAGAGTAGTTCGGTTTAGTTAGGATTTCTTTGTAGCCTTCAATTGCTAGTTGTTTCATTTCTTGCGGGTATGTAAGGGTGATTGGCTGTGTACCTTCAATTACGAGGGCTTTTAGGTTTTTGCTTCCCATGACTGCGCCCATTCCGGGGCGACCACCTGCTCGACCTTCTTGAGAAACCACTGTCGCGAATCGGACCAGGTTCTCTCCTGCTTGGCCTATCGAGATTATTCCAGCTAACTTGGAGGATTTCATTCTGAGTTTTTCTTCTGTTTCAAAGGAGTTCTTTCCCCACAGATCCTTTGCATCTAAGAATTCGCAGGTTTTGTTTTTTATTTGGATTATTACTGGAGTGGGTGCTTTGCCTTCGATTATGAGTGCGTCGTAACCTGCTTTGCGTATGTTCACTGCTGCCCATGAACCTGTGTTTCCGTCGCCGTAGCCGCCTGTTAGAGGGCTTTTTGATGCAATTACGAGTTTTCCGCTGTTGGGTAACCCTATGCCTGTCAAGGGACCTGTTGCGAAAATTAGTAGGTTTTCAGGAGTTAATGGGTCGGTTCCGGCTTTGAGTCTGTCCCATAGGATTTTTGCTGCGAATCCTCTGCCGCCTAAAAAATTTGAAGCTAAGCGTTCTTCGTAGTGTTCGATGGTTGATTTGCTGTTAGTTAGATCTATTTTTAGAAAAGAACCTGTCCAGCCTTTCATGGGACTAAAAAATACATCGGGAAGATAAAAATGTGCTTAGAATAGCAGTAAGGGTTTGTTAGTAGATTGTGTCTTGATGTTTGTTTTGAACTGTTTTTGGTGTTGGACCAGCTATTGATGAATATTACTTTGTTAAATTGTTAGTGTTGTTAACTGGTTGAGTGAAAATGAAGAATTTTTGTAAACATTTTATAGTCTGTCCATCTTTTGTTTGGGTCGGTGAAAGGTTTTGGGTGAAAATGATCGTCGTGCTACGCCTGAGCGGGTTCCGTTAGAGAGAGTTAACGATTACATGTGGGAGATTCCAAAGTACAAGTCGCAGATGAAAGTTCCTGGCATGATTTTTGCCAATCAGGCGTTGCTTGAGAAGATGCAGACGGATCGAACACTTTGGCAATGTTCTAATGTGGCGCAGCTTCCGGGGATATACAAGTATGCTGTGACTTTGCCTGATGGTCATGAGGGTTATGGGTTTCCAATCGGTGGTGTAGCAGCAACTGATTACGAAAATGGAGTGATCAGTCCCGGTGGAGTTGGATATGACATAAACTGTGGGGTTCGTCTTTTGTCGACAAGATTGGTTGAAAAAGATGTTCGTGCCAAATTGTCGGCGTTGGCGGAGAAAATTTTTCGGAATGTTCCTTCTGGGTTGGGAAGTCGGAAAAAGGACTTCACTATCTCTTCTCACGATTTGGAAACATTGGTTGTTGAGGGTGTGCAGTGGCTTATTGATCGAGGTCTTGGCTGGCAGGGTGATGATGAACATTGTGAAGAGAGTGGCCAAATGGCGAATGCTAACCCTGATAAAGTCTCAAATACTGCAAAGAAGAGAGGTTTAACTCAAATTGGGACCTTGGGTTCAGGGAACCATTTTTTGGAAATTCAAAAAGTTGACAAGATTTTTAATCCGAAAACTGCGAAAGCCTTTGGAATTGAGGAGGAGGGGCAAGTTATGGTTATGATTCATTGTGGTTCCAGAGGGTATGGACATCAAGTCTGCTCAGATTATTTGCGGGTTATGGAGCATGCTGTTCAGAAATACAAGATATCTTTGCCTGATCGTGAGTTAGCGTGTGCGCCTGGCAGTAGTGGTGAAGCTAGAGATTACATTGAGGCCATGGCGTGTGCTGTGAATTACGCGTTTTGTAACCGGCAAGCGATTATGCATTGGGTGCGTCAGAGTTTTCAGCAAGTTTACGGTGAAGACTCGGAAAAATTCGGTTTAAAGCTTGTTTATGATGTGGCGCATAACATTGCCAAGACCGAAGAGCATGACATTGATGGGGTAACTAAGAAGGTCTGGGTTCACCGCAAAGGAGCTACCCGAGCTTTTCCTTCTGGGCATCCTGACGTTCCAGATGATTACCGCAGTGAGGGGCAACCAGTTTTGATTCCGGGCAGCATGGGCACGAGTTCTTGGGTTTTGGTTGGTTCTCAGAAAGCTATGAATTTGACTTTTGGTTCAACGGCTCATGGTGCTGGGAGAATGATGAGTCGTTCAGCTGCTA
>Ga0055456_10000159_pt1 | contig 10760 bp, 7 predicted proteins | sample Joice_CattailNLA_2_FD_57693 | JGI IMG/M metagenome (GOLD analysis project Ga0055456, IMG submission 57693) | Wetland microbial communities from San Francisco Bay, California, USA, that impact long-term carbon sequestration - Joice_CattailNLA_D2 | ecosystem: Environmental > Aquatic > Marine >... | reverse complement strand
CATTGACGAACTCAGCCACTTCGCGGCTCAACGCCGCGGATCCGCTGACGGCGAACCTGAGGCTTCCGCCGAAGCGCTTTCGTATCTTGGAGAAAAGGAGTCCATCGGCCAGCGCCAAGGTAGCGACGCGGAGCGGCCCAAGCGATTCGCCACGGGCGCGCCGGGTGGACGCATCGATACCCGCGGCAAACAATGCTCGGATCGGCCCGGGCTTGGTGTCGATCTGGCGGCGGACGTTCTCGTAGATGCGATGAAAGACCCGAGGTACTGCGATCAAGACCGTGGGCCGGACCAATTGCAGGTTCTCGAGCAAACTGGCAACGCTCCCATTGATGCCAATGGCAACGCCCAGACGGAATAGAGCGTGCAGATCCGCCGTCTGTCCCATGGCATGCGCCCAGGGCAGAAATGACAGAGATCTGTCAGTGGGACCCATAGGAAAGAGCGACGCCGCCGAAACCGCGTTGGATACGATGTTACGGTGCGTCAAAATCGCCCCCTTGGGCACGCCGGTGGTGCCCGAGGTGTAGACGAATCCCGCAATATCGTCCGGCGCTGGAGACTCGGCGGCCATGGTTCGCGTTTGCAGGCGGGCCAGCCGCGCCTCGATGCCGTCCGGGTCCGAGGGCGCGTCCGCGAGCGCAATCACGTGGCGCAGCTGGGGCAGTTCGCCGCGCATTGCCTCGATCGCCTGTCGCGTTCTCTGATCCCCGACGAAGCAAACCGTGGCCTGACTGTCGCTCAGGATGTAGCGCCAGTCTTGCTCCGACTGCGCGGCGTACATGGGCACGAACACCGCGCGACGTCCCACGGTGGCATAGACCAGGTATGCCCACTCTGGCCCGTTGTCCGCGATGATCGCCACCCGCTGGCCAGCCTCGACCCCGAGCTCGGCGAGCAGCGCCCGGCGAGCGGCCACTTGAAGGCTGACCTCGGCATAGGTCAAAAAGCGAAATTCGCTGCCCACCCGGGTGCCCAAGCTGGGGCGCACCGCATGGCGACGGCAGGCTTCTTCAAACAGTTCGACCAGGGTCTCGGAGACTGACATTCGAAGCTCTCGGGGCCACCGACCCCGGCCGGGGCCAGGATCGAACTTAGGCAAGCACCCGCGCCGGGTCAACGTCGGTTCACATCGACGCCGTGCTAGGCTGCGCCGAGCCCCGTCGTGCGATCGTTTCACATCATTACCTTCGGCTGCCAGATGAACCAGCACGATTCCGCAAAAATGGCGGATCTCCTGGTCCAAGCGGGATTTCGCGAAGAACCGGAGCCCGAGTTGGCGCAGGTGATCATCCTGAATACCTGCAGCGTTCGGGACAAGGCCGAGCAGAAGCTGCGCAGCGAGCTGGGGCGCCTCGGAATCACCAAACGCGCTCGCCCGGAGATGGTTCTGGTGGTCGCCGGGTGTATGGGCAGCCAGCACGGCGACCGGCTGCTCAGGGCGGTTCCCGAGCTCGACCTGGTGATCGGGCCCGACAACATTGCCGCGCTGCCCGGGTTGCTGGCCGATCTGGAGCTCGGTGGCCCGCGCCGTGCGCTCACCGAGCACGACTTGAGCCAGCCTCGGTTTCTGACCGCGGACGACGCGGCGCGGTCGGTCCCGCCGAGTGCTTCGGTGACCACCATGAAGGGCTGCGATGAGCGCTGCTCGTTCTGCATCGTGCCGCAGACGCGAGGACCGGAACGCTACCGTCCCAGCGGTCAGATCTTGGATGAAATCGCGGCCTTGGTACGAGGCGGCTGCCGGGAGGTGACGCTGCTCGGGCAGACCGTCAACAGCTATCGAGATCCGACGGGCAGCTTGGCTCCCGCCCCTGAGGCGGGCAGGACCGATTGGCGCTGCACCACCTCGACCGCCGCAAGGCAGGACGAAAGCGAGTTTGCAGCGCTGCTCTTTGCGATCGCCGAGAGTTGTCCAAACCTCGAAAGGCTCCGGTATACCAGCCCACACCCGCGTCACATGACCCGGGCACTGATCGCCGCCCATCGAGCTCTTCCCATGCTTTGCCGGCACGTGCATCTTCCTGTCCAGTCCGGCAGCGATCGAGTGCTCAAGCGAATGATCCGTCGATACCGCGTGGACGAATATCTCGAGAGGGTCGACGCACTCCGGGAAGCGGTGCCGGGCATGAGCCTGTCCACCGACGTGATCGTGGGCTTCTGCGGGGAGACGGAACAGGACTTCCAGCAGACCCTGGGACTAGTCGAGCGCGGGGGCTTCGTGGGCCTGTTCGGATTCAAGTATTCGCCCCGCCCGGACACCGCCGCGCTGCGCCTGCCCGACGACGTCCCCGAGGCGGAAAAAGCGTCACGCCTACAGCGCCTATTCGAGCTTTCCGACCGGCAGCGCTCCCAACACCTGAAACAGCTGGTGGGCAGCCGTCAGCGGATGCTGGTTGAAGGGCGCAAGCCGGACGGCGCCTATTTCGGGCGCACCGAACGCAACGAGATCATCCATTTCGGCTCACGAGTCGACGTGGTGGGGAAAATGGTCGAAGTAGTGATCGAGCGCGCGTTCAAGAACTCTCTCGCTGGCGAGCTGACCGATGCATCCAGCCGCCTCGCCGCGAGCTCCTTACCGCGTCTCGATCCGTCTCGGCGCCCGGAGGTCGAACCCCAACGCCAGCTGACGGTACTAAGATGGCATTGATCCAGAGCTTCGGCGAGTTCCGACCGCGGATCGCCCCCGACGCGTTCATTGCTCAAAACGCCACGTTGATCGGCAACGTCACCGTCGGCCCGAAATCGAGCATCTGGTACGGCGCTGTGCTCCGCGGCGATGTCGGGGCCATCGTCGTGGGAGCACGGACCAATATCCAGGACCTGGTCATGGTTCACATGACCGGTGGACGCGACGACGCCCTGGTCGGCGACGACGTGGTAGTCGGTCACAGCGCCATCATCCACAGCGCCAAAGTCGGCACTGGTGCTCTGATCGGCATGGGCGCCATCCTGCTCGACGACTGCGAGGTGGGTGAGGGGGCAGTGGTCGGCGCAGGCTCGGTGGTACCGCCCGGGATGAAGGTGCCGGCATACACGCTGGTAATCGGCTCGCCCTGCAAGGTAGTCCGTGACCTCGGTCCGGGAGAACGCGACCTGGGTCGCAACGGCGCCGGGGGCTACGTAGAGCTCGCCGAGAAGTACCGCTAACCTTGGGGCTTAGCCCCCGCCCACGAAATGGACCAGCTCGAGCACGTCGCCGTCGTGCAGCCGCGCGGTGGCGTGGGTAGCGCGAGGCACGATATCGCGGTTGAGCTCCACCGCCACGGGTCCCTCGGTCAGACCGAGATGGACCAACAGCGAGCCCACCGTGCTCACCTCGTCGGGCACGGCCTTGGATTCACCGTTGACGGTCAGCTGCATCGACCATTCAAATACATCCGGGCTCGTCCTCTGGCAAGCGCCGGTCAAAGAAGCGACATTTGACGCGCTGTGCCCAGATGGGATACCGCCCGGCCATGGCTGATAAACCCAAGGGTCGTGGTCTCGGCACCCTCCTGGTGCATGCGGGAGAGCGCGCCGTTGCCCTGCGAGCTCGACCGACCGTCACTCCCATCTACAGCACGTCGACCTATCTCTTCCCAACGGCCAAGGAGCTCGATCAGGCGTTCGCTGACGGCAACCAGCCGGTCTACTCGCGCCACGGCAACCCTACCTTGGATCAACTCGAGGGCGCCCTTTTGGCGATCGAGGCAGGCAAGGGGGCGGTGGCGTATGGCTCGGGAATGGCCGCAATCTACGCAGCGATCTTGGCCGCAGGCACACCCAAGGGCGAGAGCGTCCCCGCGGTCCGACGGATCCTCGTAGCCAACGATCTTTACGGTGCCACGCTGCGGCTGCTCGACGAGCAATTCCGAGCGCAGGGGGCCCAGGTGAAGTTTACGGACGTCTGCGATCTCGATCGGGTCCAGCGCGACCTGGAGAGCCTCCGTCCCGAGGTGGTCTTCTTCGAACAGATTTCCAACCCCTGTTTGCGGATCGTGGATGTCGAGGCGGTCGCTCGACGCGCCCATGCGGTGGGTGCCCGAGTGGTGGTGGACAACACCTTCGCGACTCCGATTCTCGAGCGCCCCCTCGGATTGGGGGCAGATCTGGTGGTCCACAGCGCCACCAAATTCATTGCCGGGCATGGCGACGTCACCGCTGGAGCCGTAGTGGCAAGAACCAGCATGGTGCTCGATGTGCTGCGCCACCAGGCGCGCCTGCTGGGCGCGGTCCTGGGGCCCTTCGAGGCCAGCCTGGTGGCCCGAGGCCTCAAGACCCTGGAGCTTCGGATCCAGCGTCAATGCTCCAACGCCGCTGCGCTGGCAGGCTGGCTTTCGGAGCAACCCAAGGTCGCGCGGGTCTTGTACCCGGGCCTGGAATCTCATCCTCAGCACCTTCTGGCCAAGGAGCGATTCGGCGGGCTTTTTGGCGCGCTGGTTGCAGTCGAGCTCGACGTGACGGGCCGCGAACAGATCTTCCGATTCCTCGACGCCCTCGGTCTGGTGCTGCCCGCCACCACCCTCGGCGACATCTACACCCTGGTCACCGCGCCGTTCATATCTTCCCATCGAGAGCTTAGCTCTGAACAGCGTCGGGTGCTCGGTATCAGCGATTCCCTGCTGCGATTCTCGGTGGGCATCGAAGAGCTCTCCGACATCCAGGACGATCTGGCCCAGGCGCTCGAGGCCGTCTCGGGTGCTCAGACCTGCAGCTGAGCGCCAATTTCCATGATCCGGTCGGGGGGGAGATTGAAGAATCGGGTGGCGCTGGCCGAATTGCGCGCCAGGGCACCGAAGACCCGGAGCCGCAGGGATCTTTTGCGATAATGCTCCGGAACCACCGCCTCGCGCCCCAGGAAGAACGTGGTGTATTCGGGGCTGACGCCCGGCAGATTCGCGCGCAAGAGCAGCTCGGGCACGTCCGGCGACTCCATGAACCCATAGCGCCCCTGGATCCGAACGAAACCTTCGGCCAGCTCCTCCACGGTGACGCGCTCGGCGAAAGGCACGCGCGCCAACTGCAAGGTGGAAATGGTCAGCAGGACCACTCGCTCGTGCACCACGTGATTGTGCATGAAGTTGAACAACAGCGCCGGCGGGGTGCCGAACGGATTGCTGGTCATAAATACCGCAGTACCCGGGACGCGTGCCGGGCGCTCCACCCGCAAGAGCTCGTAGAAATCCTGAAGGGGAACTAGATTCTCGCGTGCCCGGACCGCGAGCAGATCGCGCCCGTACTTCCAGGAAGTCATGAGCAGAAGGACAAAGGCTGCAATGCCGAGGGGCACCCAGCCGCCCTGGGCGATTTTTACCAAATTGGCGCCGAAAAACGCCAAATCGACCACCAGCAATCCAGCGGTCAACAACGAGGTCCCGAACAGCGACCAGCCCCAAAGCCGCCGGGCGACTACGCTGGCCAGCACCGTGGTGATCACCATGGTGGTCGTGACCGCGATGCCGTACGCCGCCGCCAGATTGGACGAGCTCTTGAAGGCGAGCACCACCAGCAAAGTCGCCGCCATCATGCCGGCGTTGGCCGAGGGCACATAGATTTGTCCCACCAAGAGCGGGGAGGTGTGCTCGATCTTTACACGAGGCCAAAATCCCAACATGGTGGCCTGTCGCGTCAACGAAAACACCCCACTGATGACCGCCTGTGAGGCAATGATGGTGGCCGCGGTGGCAAGCACGATGAGCGGCACCAGGAGCGAGCGCGGCGCCAGAGCGTAAAACGCGTGATCGATCGCAGCCGGATCGCGGAGTACCAGGGCACCCTGACCGAAGTAATTCAGCAGCAGGGCTGGCAGCACGAATCCGAACCAGGTCAGACGGATGGGTCGTCTGCCGAAGTGACCCATGTCCGCGTACAGGGCCTCGCCTCCGGTCACCACCAGAAAAACCGCTCCGAGCGCCACGAATCCGGCGCCATGATTGCCCGACAAGAAATGCGTCGCCCACAGCGGGTTCAGCGCCACCAGCACCGCCGGATTGTCGATGACTTCAACCGTGCCCAAGGTGGCCAGCACCGCAAACCACAAGATGATGATGGGACCGAAAACGATGCCCACCTTGCCGGTCCCGCGCCGCTGAACCCAGAAGAGCCCTACCAAAACGCAGAGCGTCAGCGGCACCACCAGGCGTGAGAATGCCGGCGTGGCGATCTCGAGGCCTTCGATAGCGCTCAAGACCGAGATGGCGGGAGTGATGATTCCGTCGCCGAACAAGAGGCCCGCACCCAGCATGCCGAGCGCGGCCACCAGCCCAATGCGTCCGAGGCCCGTACTCCTGGAGGCCAGGGCCATCAGCGCCAATATTCCACCCTCACCGTTGTCGTCGGCACGCATGACGTATTGCAGGTACTTGAGAGAAACCACGACCATGAGCGACCAGAACACCAGTGAGAGCACACCGAGGACGTTCTCGCGCGAGGGCAGAAGGCCGTGGGCTGGATTGAAGCATTCGCGCAGCGCGTACAGCGGGCTGGTCCCGATATCGCCGTAGACCACGCCCAACGCCGCGATGCACAGCTTCACGAGCGGCAGTTTCCCACCTTGCGGGGTGCTGGAGGATCCGTCCGTCATCGGTGGGTTGGGCTGACTGCTAGCGCAACCCGGGGCGCGGGCAAATCCGGAGAGCGTGTCGCTCAGCCGTCGATTTTCAAGCGCTGCTCCCCGCGCTAACCTCCGAGGGATGCCGCTGGTATCGGCAAGGCAAAAGAGGCTGGCTTCGGCGCTCGGACTGGCCGCCGTCACGATGATGGCAGCCCTCACTTCAGGATGGTGGTCCGGTACGCTCATCCATTCGGACATCGCACCGGGCACGACTTTGGACGGGCGTCTGCCCGAGGCTGCGCTCGAGCTCGAGGACTGGCTCGGGCAGCAGCAGAGCCTCATGGAACAAACCGAGGTGCCGTTGCTGGCTCAGCGGGAAACCCTGGGGCTAAAAGCCCGAGACCTCGGAATCTCTCTCGATGTTGTCGGAACGGTCGAGGGTGCCAAGCGAGGGTTCCAGGATGCATCGCTCGTTCGCCGAATCGCGCTGCTCGCCAAGGCGTGGCAAGGAAAGCTCGATCTTCCGATCGTCTTCAGCTTCGACGACACAACTGCCAAAGAGGCGCTACAACGACTGGCGCCCTGGATTCGCCGCGAACCCGTGGATGCTCGGCTGGACCTTGGCACGCACCAACGGATTCGGGCAGTCCTTGGGAGCCGCCTGGACATCGAGTCCACGCTCCGCTGGCTGAAGGAACATTACCGGGACCAACCGCTGGTCGTCAGGCTCGTCGAGCGACCGATCGCTCCGGAGGTAACCGACGAGATGTTGTCGGCGGTGGACGTGACCCGGGTGCTTTCACGCTACGAGACTAGTTTTTCTGGCCGAGCCGGGCCCAGGGCGGTCAATATCCATTTGGCGGCGCAAGCCCTGGACGGCTGGGTGCTCCTGCCGAACCAGGTTTTCAGCTTCGACCACACGGTGGGCACCCGAAGCACCAGGCGCGGCTATCGCGAGGCGCCGGTCATCGTCAACGACGAGCTGGAGCCCGGAGTCGGTGGGGGTGTCTGTCAGGTGGCCACCACGGTTCACGCGGCAGCCGTCTACGGGGGGCTCGAAGTGGTGGCCCGACGCAGCCACAGCAGGCCAAGCGGCTATGCATCTCTCGGTCTGGATGCGACCGTCATCGAGGGCGAGGTAGATCTGAAGCTGCGTAATCCCTACCAGGTCCCGCTGATGATTCATACTTCTTTTCCGGGCCCCTATCGCCTGCGCGTGGAATGGCTCGGCCGTGATCCGCCCGCGGTCATCGAGCACCTGGCCGTGATCAAGAAGCGCGAACCGTACTATCGCCGGCTGATCACCCATCCCGAGCTACGCCCAGGCACGAGCGAGCGCAAGCAGAAGGGTATCTCTGGATACGAAGTCGTCAGCGTGGTCCGCGCTCGCTATCCGGACGGACACGTCACCACCCATCGCTACCGAAGCAAGTACTGGCCGGTTCCAGAGGTTTACTGGGTGAGCCCGGGAGTTTCCCCGGTCAGCCTGCCACGAATGCCCGAGGAAGCCAGCCATGTCGAGTGGGACGGACGGGAGATCGAAGCGACGCAAGCCAGCACGCCGCCGAACGAGCGCGACGGACACGACGGGCTCGATGAGCCAACCTCCGAATCAAAACGTTGATCAACTCAGATTTTTGACTAGATCCGACCGAGCGATGTCGACTCGACGGATTCTAGTTGGCCTGACCGCTTGTGCATTTGTCGGGTTCGCTTGTCATTCGAAATCGAAATCGACCGAGGTTTCTCCGAAAGCGAGCGGATCCGCGGGAAACATTCCGCATCCGGTGTCCTCCGTAGTCGTCAGCCACGGCGAGCTGGACACTATTGCGCCCCAGGAGTCCAAGCAGCTGGCCTCCACGGTCATTGCCGGGACCATCTACAAGCTGGCAAACGTGGAGTCCCGGCGCTTGGGCTACGTTCGACTGGGCCGCGCGGTCCGACGCGACGACAAACCAGCTGCAGGTCCAAGCGGCGGCTGCAAGAGCGACTGGTATCGGGTCTATCCAATCGGCTATGCCTGTACCGAAGAGTTCACGACGGACCTGGATGCGCCGCTAGTCCGGGCGGCGGGTCCCGGTCCCGACCTCAGCCGGCCGCTGCCGTATCATTACGGTTTCGTACGAGCCACCGCACCTCAGTACCTGCGCATCCCGACCAAGGAAGAGCAGGAAAAGAGCGAGTTCAAGCTGGACGATCACCTGCAGTGGTACGCGGCGCACAAGGCAGAGGTCCAGTCGGTCATCCTGGGCGCCAACGACGTCCCGCTCGACGAGCATGGCATCGCACAGCCCGGCCTCAAACAACCTCCTTCCTTTCGGCCGTCCACCAGCCTCAGTCTGGGCGAGCTCACCGGAGGCAAGGGCCCCAACGACCCCATTCCCTTCTGGCTCGCCGACGGCAAGCGGAGCATCCCGAACGTGTCGGGATTCGAGGTGCCCGACTACGCGGTTTTCGCCGATCGTGTCCGGCGCAAGACTGGGCTCAGTCTGATCGGTTCGTTCAACATCAACAACCACGGGTTCGAGCGCCGCTTCGCCGTCACCGTCGATCTCAGACTGGTGCCGACCAGCAAGATCAAGCCCGATACCGGCTCTCCATTTCACGGGCTCGCCCTGAGCCCCCAAATCGAGCTGCCCGTCGCCTGGGTGCTGTTCGACAGCGTCAACTGCTATCGACTGGACTCGGACAAGGACGAGCCGCGCACCGCGGAGCCGGTGCCCAAGCGAGCCATCGTCCCGCTCACCGGTCGCGCCCGAATCGTCGCCGGGCATCGGTACTATCAATCTGCCAAGGACCAGAGTCGTTGGCTTGCCGCCGATCAGATAGGGATCGCCGCCGCCCCCGAGACCTGGCCCGAACCCGCAGACAAGGGCCAGAAGTGGATCGATATCTCGCTCCGGCAGCAGACCTTGGTGCTGTACGAAGCAAAGAAGCCGGTCTACGCCACCCTGGTTTCGACCGGACGCGACCGGTTGGGGGATCCAGAAACCACACTGTCGACACCGCAGGGTTCATTTCGAATCAAGAGCAAGCACATCGCTGCAGCCATGGACTCCGAGGAGAACTCCAATGTGGCTGGCGGAGCCCGCGCCAACACCGCGGTATCGACTGAAACCAGCGCCGAACGCAAGGCGACGGTCGAGCGTCTGCTGGCAGCGGAGCGCGCCGGCAAGACCTTGAACGCCAACGACCAGCGTCGATTGGCCAACATCAAGAAGGGACGCGACCCGGAATACGGCGTAACCCGGCGCCGCGGCTCGCGAGGTTTCGAGTTACGCGACGTTCCATGGATCCAGTACTTTGCCTCGGGCTATGCGATTCACGGGGCCTACTGGCACGATGCCTTCGGAATTCCGAGGAGCCACGGCTGCGTAAACCTTTCGCCCATCGACGCTCATTACCTCTTTTTCTGGACCGATCCGCCGGTACCGGACGGTTGGCACGGGATCAACGTCGGCTCGGAGATGGGCGAAGGCACCGCGGTCGTCATTCACGAGTAGAGCCTTGGGGGCCGCGCGACTGGCACGGCCGACGCTCTCACGCTATCAACTGAGAAACCGGGCATGGTTCGCTTCGACCTCTTCGGATTTCCCGTATTGATCCGGCCAGGGTTCTGGTTGGTGGCATTGCTCTTGGTGGCTTCCGTCCAGTCGCCGTGGGCCACCCGGTTGATGCTGATTGCCGTGGTGCTGCTCTCGTTGCTGGTCCACGAGCTGGGTCATGCCCTCGCGGCTCGTCGGGCCGGTCAACAGCCGTCGATCATCATCCACGCGTTTGGTGGAGTGACCAGCTGGCTGGCGACGAAACCCATTACCCGTCGTCGTGCCATTGGGATCGCCCTTGCGGGGCCCGGAGCCGGTCTGGCGTTGGCAATGCTCAGCTTGGTGGCGCTGACCCAGCTGCCCCAGCATTGGCTGTCCGTGGCCCGTCCGGTGGCGCCTCGAGACGTGCTGATGGCGCTGGTCGAGGTCAACGGTTTTTGGAGCTTGATCAATCTGCTTCCGGTCTTGCCCTTCGACGGTGGCCAGGTCTTGGCGCTGGCTCTCGGCCAAGAGCGACGCCTGCTGGCCGCGACCATTTCCATGGTTGCGGGGCTGGCGGCGGCCGCCTTGCTGATTTGGATGCGATTGCTGCTGGCCGCGTTGATCTTCGGGGCCTCCGGGGTGTTGCAGTACCTCGCGGTCCGAAAGATGCGTGCCATGGCTCGGGCGGTACTGGACAG
>Ga0055456_10000155_pt1 | contig 10945 bp, 9 predicted proteins | sample Joice_CattailNLA_2_FD_57693 | JGI IMG/M metagenome (GOLD analysis project Ga0055456, IMG submission 57693) | Wetland microbial communities from San Francisco Bay, California, USA, that impact long-term carbon sequestration - Joice_CattailNLA_D2 | ecosystem: Environmental > Aquatic > Marine >... | reverse complement strand
ATCGCCTGCGCAGGGACTGATCCGCCCGGCGCCTTGAGGGTGCGCATCGGGCTGTTGCCCAAGATGCCAGGGGACTCGGAGGTTTAGTTGGTGCCCGTACAAGAAGCTCTTTCTTCACCACAAAGTCCCAAAGACACAAAGAACACGAAGGGGATAGCTGTCGCAGACTCATGAGACATTTAGAATGAGTCAGACAACCCGACAAGTGACTGAGACTTTCTTGCCTCTCTTGGTGTCAGGAATTTCCCGATGAGACTGTTGGACAAGGACACCTACCGCCAGATGTTGGTCGTCACCCTCGTAGGGACTGTCGCAACAATCGTTACCGCTTCGGTGATCTGGCTTCAGGTGGCGGACCACCAGAGGGCGGAGTTCGAGTGGGTGGCTCAGAATCGCAATCGGGCATTTAAGAAAGCGGTCGAGGAGGCCCTAGACGCAGTTAACTTCTTGGCTGAAGTCTTGCGGTTGGGCGAAACCGTCCGCCGCGAGGATTTCCAGCTGCTCGCTGGCGCGCTCCGCGAGCGCCATCCCGGCATCCAAAGTTTCGAGTGGCTGCCGCGCGTGTTCCGGAGGGAACGGGAGCGCTGGGAAGCTGCGGCAGACGAGGTCGAGTCCGGTCATGCCATCACACAGCTCGACCTCAAGGGCGATTACGTGTCAGCGGGTCAACGTGTGGAGTATTTCCCGGTCTTGTTTCGTGAGCCGACCTTGCAAGACGGTACACCGCTGGGCTTCGATCGCGCTTCGGACCCCGTTCAGCGGGAATTCATCGAGCGAGCCGTGGAGACGGGCGAAATGGTCGTCAGTGGCCGTGTGCCCCTCGATCCGGAACATGCCCGCTTTGGTGTGATGGTATTCGTACCAGTGTTCCGTGAGTCCTCGCCGGGCGCGCACCGCCGGAGCGAGGAATCCAACCTAGCCGGCATCGTGGTTGGCATGTTGCGTCTGGCGGACATCGCCAATCGCTCGATAGCGTTGCTTGAGCCCCGAGGGGTGGAGTTTCTGGTGCGCGACCTGTCTGCTCCCGAGGACATGGGTTTCCTCGACTTCTACACGAGCCGCCTTGGCCCGGAGGCCAGAGTAGTCGACGGCAGGTGGCAGGGCTGGAGCCTCCCAGATGCCCCCCAGGCTAGAGAGGTGTTCCAGGTCGCGGATCGTACGTGGTCCGTTACCTGCTCGGCGACCCAGCACTACCGCAGTGCTGAAGGCTTCAAGGAGGGTCCTTGGTTCGTGCTCGGCGGAGGCCTGATATTGACCTTTCTGGCGTCTCTGTTCGTGCACTCGGTGCGAGCCCAGATGAACGCCCGACTGCGTGTTGAGCAGGAGCTGCGGCGATCGGAACAGCAGCTGAGTATCCTTTTCCATCAGTCCCCCGACATCATCATGACGGTAAAGGAGAACGCCAGGATTCTCATGCTTAACCGGCCTTGGCCAAAGGCACCCACAGAGAGCGCGGTCGGTCGCAACTCTAAGAAGGTCCTGCCAAAGGTACTTCGACGGTGGTACGGTAGCGCCCTGAAGAAGGTTTTTCGTACCGGCGAGACGGATCACCTCCAGCACTGCCTGACCGACTCCAGTTGGTGGGAAGTGCGCATCGTCCCGTTGCGAGTGGACGGTATCGTGACCACTGCCATGGTGATTGCCACGGACGTCACCGAGAGTCGCTTGATTGAGGCGCAGGCTATCCGCAACGCCCGACTGGCGACTCTGGGCGTGCTGGCCGCCGGCGTAGCGCATGAAATCAACAACCCGAACAGCTCGATCCAGTTCAACGCCTCGCTGCTGCAGAAAAGTTTCACGGATATCGTACCCATCCTCCAACGGGCAGCGGATGAGCAGGGTGCCTTCATGGTCGGTGGAGTGCCGGTTGCGCGGGCCATCGAAGGGATACCGCGAATGTTATCCGGCTTGGTGCGAAGCTCGCAGCGAATCCAGAGCATCGTCGCCAACCTCAAGCACTTGGTCAGCCAGGACCAAGAAGATTGGGAACGGCCTGTCGATCTGGGCAACGTACTGAGATCGGCCTTTTCGATGGTCCAGCACGAGGTCCAGACACACACCGACTTCTGTAAGCTAGAAGTTCCGGACCCGCCGCCCGTGGTCCGGGGAAACTCCCAGCAGCTGGAGCAAGTGTTCATCAACTTGCTCCTTAACGCCTTGCATTCCCTGCCCAGCCGTTCCTCCCGCGTGTGGGTGACGGCGGAGACCGAACCGGGCGGTGGCCATGTCCGCATCAGCGTGGTCGACCAGGGCTGCGGTATCCGCGATGAGGACCAGCAGCGTATCTTCGATCCTTTCTACACCACCCGTCCGAACCAGGGAGGTACCGGGCTGGGGTTGTCCATCGTCCAGCGGATCGTTCAGAAACACCACGGCAGCATCGCGGTCAATTCACAGCACGGCGTGGGTACGGAGGTCGTGGTGCATCTACCTATTCTCAATACGACCTGAGGGGGCGAGACATGGCAAATAGCCCGCTGATGGTGGTGATGGTCGACGACGACGAGGACATCCTGTTCTCCACCGAGTACCTGTTGAACACCCACGGCATCACTCCTGTGGTGACCTTGCAGGACGAACGCGAGCTGCTTCCCTACCTTGGGCGACACCAAGTCGGTATGGTGATTTTGGATCTGTTCATGCCCCATGTTCCAGGCATCGAGCTCTTGCCGAAGCTGGTCCAGGCGCACCCCGAAGTGCCGGTGGTGGTGGTGACTGCGGCACAAGACGTGGAGACCGCCGTCTCTTGCATGCGCGAGGGTGCCTTCGATTACCTGGTGAAGCCTGTCGAGGAGAGCCGCCTGGTGTCGGCGGTACGACACGCGCTGGAGGTTCGCTCCCTGCGCAACCAGCTGGGTGCCCTGCGCTCTTCGTTGATGAGGCGGCGGCTGCGCAACCGCGAGGCGTTCGCCCACATCGTTACTTGCGATCGGCGGATGGAAGCTATTTTCCAGTACATCGAGGCGATCGCCGACTCCCGCGAACCGGTACTGATCACCGGTGAAACCGGCACCGGGAAGGAGCTGATCGTCCAGGCGATTCACCGTGTCAGCCGCGTAGAGGGCGAGCTGGTCACCGTCAACGTCGCCGGGCTCGACGACAACCTACTCTCCGACACCCTATTTGGGCATGTGCGCGGCGCCTTCAGCGGCGCTGACAGTGCGCGCGAGGGACTCATTGCCAAGGCCGCAGGCGGAACCCTTTTCCTCGATGAAATTGGAGACCTGAACGCGGCATCCCAGGTCAAGCTTCTGCGTCTATTGCAGGACCACAAGTATTATGCCCTCGGATCGGACCTGCAACGCCTCAGCGAAGCCCGCGTCATCGCAGCCACTAACCAGCCCGTGCACAAGCGGATGTCCAGCGGCACGTTTCGCCAGGACCTCTACTTCCGCCTCTCCAGTCACCCTATCGAGATCCCCGCACTGCGCCATCGCCCGGACGACATTCCTCTTCTCTTGCAGCACTTTATCGAGGAGGCGGCGACCTCTATGAACAGGCAGGCGCCGGCACCCCCTGAGGAGCTCATCACCCTCCTGGCCGTGTATGACTTCCCAGGCAATGTTCGCGAGCTGCGCGCATTGATCTACAACGCCGTCGCCCAGCACCACAGCGGGCCCGTGCTGTCCATGGAGACTTTCCGAGACGTCGTCCAGAAGGGGCGGCGCGAAGCCGACTCGCAATGGGAGACGCCCGATCGCGACGACGCGCCCGCCTTGGCCATTCACGGTCGTTTTCCCACGTTGAAAGCCGCCGAGAGATTCCTCGAGGACGAGGCAATGAGGCGCGCCAAAGGCAATCAGGGGATCGCAGCCACGCTGCTCGGCATCACTCGCCAATCCCTCAATCGCCGGCTGCAGCTTCGCCGGGATCATTGAGCCGAGCTCCAGGCCCACGGCTCTCCCCGCCATTTCCTTTCAATAGCCGTTTCACCAAGCACCGAAAGGTGCTGCTTTGCCTTTACACACGGGGAGTTGGCGGATCATCCGAGACGACTGGTACGCCCAAGGAGGGGGTGCAGGATATTCTGCGCCGCAGATCTTCGGATACCCCGGCTATCTACATGATAAATAGACGATCTACCCCTCGGTCCGCCCGGAATCCGGAAATTCCGCTGCAGCCCCAACCCACTCCATAAGGTTGCGTCGAAAGATCGTATCACTCTGTTTATAAGGGGTTTTTGTTTGATCACTAACGTTGGCATCGTTCCTGCGGGGTGAATGGCAGACGGTCCTCCCCGCAGCGGCGAACTTGCCCGGCCCGAAGCGGCCCTAGGATTGCCAAGCACTCGATCTAGGGAGAATCTGCCATGTCAGCTTTCGCATTCACACCCGCTAGACGCGTCGCCCTCGCCATCGTTGCCACCGGGTACATTTTTCTCAGCCATTACCTGTTCGCAAGCGGCTTGCTGCCGCAGATCCTGGCGCTCTTTCTCGGTTTCGGCCTGATGGCTGCGTTGTTCGCCTCGCTTGCGTCGAGCCGGTCGGCTTGGTCAGTCGGTGATCTCCTCCGAGAGATCCCAGAGGAACGCGCAATGGACATGGAGCCGTAGCCCGTTACGCCGGCCATGAGCGCGCCCGCAAGGCCGTAAGCAGGGCAGACAATCCACCAAACTTCGGGCCGAAGCGACGCACCAATCGAAACACCGTGGAGGAAACCATGATCCAGGACAAATGCAACCCGCATCGGGACCAAGATCAAGTTACCGGTAATCTCGACCGCAAGGAGGTAAGCGACGACCCGGGAAACTACTTCCGCTTTCTGCGCGCCGCGATGGCATACCCGACCTGGGAAGCGGCGGAGCCCGTGGTGCGCTTCGGAACGCTTGCACGGCGCGCCCTGATCCTCGTCGGTTTCGGCGCCCTCACCGTTGAAGCGATCATTCGAATCCTTGGTCCTTAGCCCTCATAGCGGCGGCGCTAGCCGTCGCCGCGCGGCTAGGGCCGCGGGCCTCAACATCCTGACCTTGATCGCCGGTCTCCACGAAACGGTGGATTGCCTCCGAACGAACATCAGCCAAAGAGAACGACTCCATGAATAAGAAGTTCGCATTTTCCCTTTTTGGGGCCACTAAGTTCCTGGAACACCAAGTCGACGAGTTCCTCGACCTATTATCCGAAAGCAACATCCTCTATCGGGCTGGGATCACCTACTACCTTGACAACGGCGGTAGCGGCAACGATGCCTTCAGACAGAAGCTCCAGCAGGTCGACGATATCGAAAGCCGCGCCGACGATCTTCGGCGGCGCATCGAGATCGAGCTCTATGAGCAGTCGCTGATTCCCGAGTCACGCGCCGACATGCTCAGCCTGCTCGAGGACCTCGACTACGTGATCAACGTGTTCGAGCAGAATCTGTATGCCTACTCCGTCGAGAATCCCGAGTTCCCCCCGGAGCTGCACAGGGAGCTCAAGCAGTTGGCCGAGCAGTCCGCGCTCGCGGTGGAGTCCACGGTCATCGCGGCGCGGTCCTACCTGCGCGACGTGGCTGCGGTGCGTGACCACATCCACAAGGTCAGGCTCTACGAGCACGAGGCCGACCAATTCGCGCTGTCTCTGAAGACTCGGATCTTCGCGAGCGATCTGGGCCTTGCCCAGAAGGCACACCTGAGGGAGTTCGTCGACAAGGTGGAGCAGGTGTCCAACGAAGCGGAGGACGTGGCCGACTGGCTGGCCATCTACACGATCAAGCGGGTCGCGTAGTAGGAGCAAGATCATGGAGGTAACCACGTTGTTGTTCCTGTCCAGCGGCCTGTTCCTCGGCTGGTCGCTCGGGGCGAACGACGCCGCCAACGTGTTCGGCACAGCTGTCGGCTCGCGGATGATCAAATTTGCTAGCGCCGCGCTGATTTGCTCGGTGTTCGTCGTCCTCGGCGCCACGATCAGTGGCGCAGGCGCCGCCCATACCCTGGGCGAGCTTGGCGGGGTCAACGCCATCGCCGGATCGTTCATGGCGGCCTTCTCCGCCGCGGTGACGGTGATGTGGATGACCCGGCTGGGACTACCGGTATCCACCTCCCAGGCCATTGTCGGCGCGATCATCGGTTGGAACCTGTTCAGTGGCAGCGCGACCGACCTCGGCGTCCTGGCAAAGATCGTCGGCACGTGGGTGCTGGCTCCAGTGCTCGGTGGGGTCTTCGGCGCCCTGCTCTATCCCCTGACCAAGAAGGTGCTGGCGGCGAGCAAGTTGCACCTGTTGCGGGTGGACGCCTACACTCGCTTGGGGCTGATCCTGGCCGGGGCGTTCGGCGCGTATGCGCTGGGAGCCAACAACATCGCCAACGTGATGGGTGTATTCGTACACTCCTCGCCCTTCACCGACTTCTCGGTTGGCGATCTGTTCACTATTAGCTCCGTGCAGCAACTGTTTTTGCTCGGGGCTATCGCCATTTCGGTGGGGGTATATACGTATTCGAAGAACGTGATGTTGACCGTGGGCAGGGGTTTAGTGCCCCTCAGCCCGGTGGCCGCCTGGGTGGTGGTGGTTGCCCAATCCGTCGTGCTCTTCCTTTTCGCGTCGGTGAGTCTGGAGCACTTTCTCGCCAGCAACGGGCTTCCCACCATCCCGCTGGTCCCGGTGTCGAGCTCCCAGGCGGTGGTTGGGGCGGTGATCGGCATAGGCTTGTTGCAGGGTCGCCGTAATATAAGGTGGTCGGTGCTGGGCAACATCTCCCTCGGCTGGCTCGCCACGCCCCTGATCTCGGCTCTGGTCTGCTTCGTAGCGCTGTTCTTCTTGCAGAACGTGTTCAACCAACAGGTCTTCAGTGAGGTGCAATACAAAGTGACTGGGCCGGTGATCGACAAGCTTGCCCAGCGCGGCTATGCCACCGCTTCCGTTCGTTCACTGGAGGGACAAGCTTTCACCTCCGAGATGAATCTGATGGAGGAACTCGCCAAGCACACCGACCTCTCCTACCAGGAGCGTTACGAGATGGCCGAGCTCGCCAAGATGTCGCCGGTACGCATCGATCCAGCCAAGTTCGAGGAGATCCGCAAGAGTGAGATGCTGACCCAAGAGCAGCTGGCGGCGCTGGAGACGCTGGCGGGCCGGTCCTTCGACTATCCCTGGATGTTGGCGGATGCCCTAGGGGACCAGGACCCGGCCTGGAAATTCCGGACAGCGAACACGGTCAACAAGATGTACAACAAGGAACTCCGGACCAAGTTGGATCTCGTCCTCAACACCTTTGGCCGACCTTGACAGTGTCCGCGCAGCGAACGGCGCGGTTCTTAATCGCAGTTCGATAGGTCCACGGCTTGATGCGTTCAAACTGTGTATGAACCATACGAGAGATGGATTGGAGTGGTGACCACACCCGCCCTGACCGGGGACCTACGCAACCCATCGTGTCCGGCATCGGCCGTGGTGTTGGCACGCATCACTTGGCGCCTGGTCTCAGCGCCGGAAAGATTACCCCGCACCTGGCCGCCCAGCGAGCACCATCGCCGGCTGGTCCATACCACAAGCATCGAGTCTCCTGATCGGTGTAGATCAGGTGGGGCAACGTGCGCGAACTGTAAAGCAAATGCGCCGAAGTTGATCGGTCCTCAACGACACAAAGAACGCGAAGGGAATAGCCAAGAAAACTAGCTCTCGTCTTGGCGTCCTTAGTCCTATGTGTTTCGGCTTATGGTTTCTGGACGGACACTAGTTATAGATCTCCGTCACCCGCCAATGCCAGTCCTGCAGCGCCATGCGCACGTGTACAGGCTGCTCGCCCAGATCCCCGACGCGTATCAAGAACCGGGTCGGTGCCTCGAAGAAGGCGAAAGTGGTGTCGGTGATGATGGAAGGATACGCGTCGGGTGGCGTGGGTCTGCGCCAGCGCAGCTGCTCGCGGACCCAATCCACGTCGACTACGGCGTTGGCGGTGGCGTCGTCGATCCAGCGCGCCCCCTGACGCAGGAACTCGGGCACGCGCTTCGGATCGCCGCCGAAGGTGTGGTCGACCCGTTTCTCAAGGCTGGTCTTGTGCTGCTCCTTCAGAGCGTCCAGGTCGACCAGCTCGTTCAGCGCGGTCCGATCGTTCTCCATGAGGGCCCGGTCGAGTCGGTACAGGTGCACGTACGGCCAGCCGCCGTAGACCAGGGCGGCCAGCACCAGCACGGCGCAGAGATACTTCATCAGCGAACTCCTGGCGAAACAACTGTCGCGCTAGGGTGTTATGTTACCACACGGCCCCGGACGCGGGTTCGGAGGTGGTCGCGCACGCGAAGTCCCCCTCGGAGACGACCAGCGCCGGGACCGAGCGCCTGAAGGGTGTCGGGCGCCGAGGACGGAACCCTCCGCGGGTCATCGCGTCCCCGGATACCCGGCACGGTTTCGGCAAAGGGACTTCCCCGGCGGCTTCTGGTATGTTATTGATTTCCTGTGCTGGGCTCCGCGCAGCGTCAGGCAGCCTGGCCACAGTCCGAGCGGGTAGGCTCCGACGAGGGCCCGTCCGAACGCCCAAGCATCGAGGGCAAGCCCCATGACTGACTGGCACAAGGATGTCATCCACCCGGCGGGCGTCCGTACCCTGGCCGGCCTGTTTCGCGAGCGAGTGAGACGCACACCGGACGCCTGCGCCTACATGAGCTTCGAGAGGGACGCCAAGGCATGGTCCGGGGTGACCTGGTCCGAGGTTGCCCGGGAAGTGGTGCGCTGGCAGGCCGCTCTGCGGCGGGACGGGCTCGAAGCCGGCGATCGCGTGGGCATAGCGCTGCGCAACAGCCGGGAGTGGGTGTATTTCGACCAGGCGGCCCTGGGCCTGGGACTGGTGGTGGTGCCGTGCTACACCGACGATCGGCCCGACAATGTCGCGTACATCCTCAAGGACGCTGGCGTTAAGCTCCTGCTGCTGGCGGACCCTGGCGCGTGGCGGCGTCTGGCACCCTTCGTCACGGAGCAGCACCCTGAGCTGAAGCGGATCCTCTTGCTGGGGCGTGGCAGGGGGCCGTCAGAGGAGCTGTCGGCGGACGCACGGGTGAGTCCGGTATCAGAGTGGCTGTCAACCGAGGCCGGTGAGTTCCCCGAGAGGCAGGGAGACCCTGACAGCCTGGCATCCATCGTCTACACCTCGGGGACCACGGGACGCCCCAAGGGCGTGATGCTGAGTCATGGCAACATGCTGTCCATCGCCCATGCCGCGGCCTCCATCGTGCATATCTACCGGGAAGATGTGCTCCTGTCCTTCCTGCCCCTCTCGCATACCCTGGAACGTACAGGCGGGTACTACCTGCCCATGATGACCGGCGCGACGGTCGCCTACGCACGCTCGATCCCTCAGCTCGCGGAAGACCTGCAGACGGTGCGTCCTACCCTGCTGATCGCCGTGCCCCGGATCTTCGAGCGGGTCTACGGGCGCATTTACCAGCAGCTGCACAAGCAGTCGCGCCTCGCGAGATGGATGTTCGAGACGGCCGTGGACATAGGCTGGCAGCGCTTCGAGCACCAGCAGGGACGTGCTGCGTGGCACCCCAAGCTGCTCGCCTGGCCCATGCTGGAAAGGCTGGTCGCCGCCAAGATTACGGATAAGCTCGGGGGACGGCTGCGCATCGCTGTGAGCGGTGGTGCCGCCCTCGGTACGCCCGTGGCGCGACTCTTCATCGGCCTGGGCCTGACTCTGCTGCAGGGCTATGGGATGACCGAGACCAGTCCTGTCATCAGCGTAAACCGCCCGCATGAGAACGATCCGGCGAGCGTGGGGCCGCCCCTGCCGGGGGTAGAGGTCCGCATCGGTGCGGACCAGGAGCTGCTGGTGAAGAGCCCCGGTGCGATGCTGGGCTACTGGAAAGATCCCGAGGCGACGGCGGCGGTCATCGACGAGCAGGGTTGGCTGCACACCGGGGACCAGGCCCGCATCGACGAGAAGGGGCGCATCCACATCACGGGTCGCATCAAGGATATCCTGGTGCTGTCCAACGGGGAGAAGGTGCCTCCGGGTGACATGGAGGGGACCATCACCCTGGACGCGCTGGTCGACCAGGCCATGGTGATCGGGGAGGGCCATCCGTTCCTGAGCGCCATCCTGGTGCTGAGCCCGGAGGCTTGGCCCGCCTTCGCGCGCGAGCAGGGCGTGGACCCGGACGACACCGCGTCACTCGAAGACCCCCGGGTGAGCAGTGCCGTCCTGGCTCGGGTCTCCGCGCAGCTCAAGGACTTTCCCGGCTATGCCAAGATCCGGCGGGCGATCCTGGAGCTGGAGCCCTGGAGCGCGGACAACGGGTTGCTCACCCCGACCCTGAAGGTCAAGCGCAGCCAGGTCATGGACCACTATGCGGTCGGGGTGGAGCGGATCTACGCGGAAGGACCTACGGCGCCGGCACGTCGACGGGTCGCCTGATCGGCTCCCCCTCCCACCCTAAACCGGACAAGAAGGAGGCGAGATCAGGGCTCGCCTCTTCGCTAGTGCGCATCCAGAAACACGGATCTTCACCACAAAGGCACAAAGTTCACAAAGTGGAAACCCGTAAGATCAAGGTCTTGTCTTTGTGTCCTTTGTGCCTTTGTGGTTGTTCTTGACGTTTCTGGACGAAGACTCCCTCGGGGGCCGTGGTTGCGTTTAGAAGTTCCAGGTCAGCTGGGCACTCACGATATCGACGTCCGAGTCGTAACTGCCGTTCACGGTGTGGGTCGTCCCGAAGGCGTCTGTATCGCTGATGTCGATCAGCGTCCTGGCGAAGATCAGGTGGGCATAGGCCAGGTCCAGTGTGATCTCCTTGGTGGGGTCCCAACCGAAGCCCAGGGTGAGCCAGGTGCGGTCATTGTCGGGGAGCCGCGGGGACCGGGTCTGGGCGGTCTTGACCGGGGTCTCGTCGTAGGCGAGACCGGCCCGAACGCGCCAGGTCTCCTTGGGATTGATGGTCAGGCCCGCCGAATACCGCCACGTGTCCTGGTAGTCCAGCACCAGGGCGCTGTCTCCGATGTCGGTCCGGATGTCCACCTGATCCAGCCGGCCCCAGCC
>Ga0055456_10000153_pt1 | contig 10977 bp, 8 predicted proteins | sample Joice_CattailNLA_2_FD_57693 | JGI IMG/M metagenome (GOLD analysis project Ga0055456, IMG submission 57693) | Wetland microbial communities from San Francisco Bay, California, USA, that impact long-term carbon sequestration - Joice_CattailNLA_D2 | ecosystem: Environmental > Aquatic > Marine >... | reverse complement strand
GCATTTTTCTAAAGTCTCTAACAAGCCCATTTTCGGCACTTCTTTTTCCCAGATAATACCAACAAGAGGTGAAATACTTCATATGAACCTGAGAACATCCTTAAACATTACAGAACGAAGTGATAGTAGTAGTAAGGCTAGCCATTTACAATTATATACGTGCTAAGAGAATCAAACAATCTCTGGGCCTCAATTAGGCGACACTATTTTCTGAGGCATTGGGGTACGATTTTTGCTGATTACAGGAATTGATAGTTGAGTCTCCATTGCACCCGAAATATGAATCACATATTCTGCTTATATCCGACTGAATATATAGCCAAGCAGAATATTTGGAAGAATTTCTCAATTTCTATTAATCAGCTCACTCAATACATAGCATTAACTTTATTTATTACATTTCTCTTACCCTATTTTTCATTCTCTCAGCAAAATGACCATTATTCTCATGCAGCTTACGCTGAGAAAATCTATTTACAATTAGATAGCAAGGTATATACAACTGACAGAACCATTTGGTACAAGTGTATTGTCGTAAGTGCCATGGATAACGCCCCTAATACTTTGAGCGGAGTACTGTATGTGGAATTGATAGATCCTGATGAGGCAATAGTTGATAAGAAGACAATTAAAATAGAGAATGGTATTGGAGATGGTTTTTTTGAGCTGAATGATAACTATTCTGAAGGTATTTATTTAATCAGGGCGTATACTGAATGGAACAAGAATTTCGATCCGGATTTCTTTTTTAAAGAATACATTCAGGTATTTGCCACTTCCGCCGGAGTGAAAAAGAACCCAATAAGTAATGTTACGTTAATTGAAAAACCTAACAGTATACTTAAGCTGTCTGCTTCTCTTGATCCATTGGTGTTAGATCGTATGCATGAAAAAGAACTTGCTTTATATATTATCTCCGATGGGAAGAGAGATACTTTATCTATCAAACAAAACAGAGATGGGAAATACAAGGTTGACTATATTGTTCCTGCAGGATGTCAGCTCGTTACATTACAAATTCAGACAAAAAACCATTTCAGATATTCCAGAACTATTGACGTGAATGAAGATCAACTGGATTTACAGTTCTTCCCTGAGAGCGGGGACCTGGTACAGGGTCTGCATTGCAAAGTGGGATTTAAAGCAGTGGACTCCAGAGGAAAAGGGAGACTTGTGGAAGGGGAAATAATTAACGGTCAAGGTGAGGTTGTTACCAGATTTAGAAGCAATGAACTTGGTATGGGGAGTATTACACTGACCAATGCTGATAGCAGTGCTGATTATGCTGCCAGGCTTGTATCACAGTCAGAGGACAGTCTGTCAACTATGTATTCCTTACCGGAAGTTAGAGCCAAAGGCAATGTATTAACAATTACGAGGATAGAGGACAATATACAATTAAAAGCCACTTCCAATTATCTCATAAACGACAGTATATATTTTAGGGCTTCTTGCAGAGGCGTAATATATTATGATCTTGGAGGACGATTGTACAATGGGATACTTACTCTTTCCTTACCTGCCAGTATGCTTCCGGATGGTATTATTGCCTTCACCTTGATGGACAACCTCAAACAGCCCGTTGCAGAACGGCTCTACTTTAATGAGAGACCTGAAAGCAGAATAAATATTGACCTTCATTTGGACAGGGATATATATAAACAACGCGATTTAACCAAACTGAATTTTGAAACCACAAATAATGAAGGTGAAGTTGCAAAGGCCAATCTATCCATTCTCGTATTGAACAAGGATCAAATGGGACAGCTGCAGAGTACCCGTCAAAATATCTTATCTTATTTCTTATTGAGCTCTGACTTGAAAGGTGAGATAGAAGATCCCGGATCCTATTTTAATCAAGAACATGATCAACGAGCAGATTTGGATGCTCTAATGCTCACTCAGGGCTGGAGAAGGTACTTATATACTATACCTACTGGAGAATTTCCTTTTAAACCAGAACCTCAACTTACAATATCAGGTTCTGTAGGTGGAACAATATTCAAAAATAGAAAGAAAGAGGTGGAGTTAACGATGATGACTTTTGGCAATTCCCGAACTGTTCAGTCTCAGATGACTGACACTCTTGGCAGATTTAACTTTCTAGTAAATGAAGAGTATAGTCAGGACCTGAACATTCTGATTCAGAGTGCCAAAAAATCAGGTAAGAAGAAGAATTTTTCGATTACTATAGACCAAAAAATATCTCCGGCTATCTCTTTTAATCATCTAAAGACAATCGAAAGTGCTGACAGTGTTGTGCATGAACTTGTTGAGAAGAATATTGAACGTAAAACTGTGGAAGAAGCCTATCAATTGTCAAATGGTGCTATTCCTTTAGAAGAAGTTGTTATAGAGGGTTATAAAATGACCCCTGAGAGGATGAGAGTGGCAAGTAGGTATGGCAAACCTGACCATATAATTTCCGGCAAAACCTTACAAGAACAGGAGGAGAGATGGTCTTACGGGCTTTTTAGTGTACTTAAATACAAATACCCGGACAAAATTACAATTCATAAAATTAACCTATGGGATGGATCAAGCTATTTGTACGCACATGCCGGTGCGGAGTACGGAATGACGCTAATCGTTATTGACGGGATTCCAATAAGGTATACGGAATACTTCATGGTCGCATACATTCCAATCAGTGAAGTTAGCAGTTTTGAAATCATTGAGAACGCAAAGAATTATGCATCATTATTCAGCGAAGTCTTTCCTTTAGTTTCACCTTTGGACATACCATCCTCAGGAAGTATTATTGCTATTTACACCTATGCAGGAAAAGGGATGAGTGGCATTAATAAGCCTGTAGGTATTTTAAAAACATCTGTGCCAGTTTTCTCACCCCGCCGTGAATTCTATGCTCCGAAGTATGATAAAATTCAGCCCGATGATTGGTACAAACCTGACCTTCGTGCACTAATACATTGGGAACCTGATGTTGTAGTTGATAGCCTCGGTGAAGCATCAACAACTTTTTACAATGCAGATAATATTGGAGAAATGCTTATAGTGGTAGAAGCAATATCAGAAAATGGAGAATTAGGTTACAAGGAGATAACATATAACGTAAAGAAAAATGAAACAGGTTTTTAAACCTTCATCTCACCCCCGCCATCCTGGATCACGAGCCTGTGAAATAGGCGAGAAATCCGAGCTTTTGCGAGCAACTGAGCTTGCGAAGAATTCAACAGGATATCAGCGTCCGGGGCTTTCAATAGGGCGAATCGACAGTATCTATCTCGGGGAAGGATTGCTTCACTATATTCCAGGTATTGAGGAAGCTCAGGTAGAAATTGACCAGGAACATCATTTTATGGGGATGGCTGGATCTTAGGGATAGACCTGCCATGTCCCAGAACAATCTCCTTTCTTTCCTTTCAGCCCTTGCCAGTACATAAAAGAGCAGCCTGACCACAAGGCCCAGACTGTACCAGTCGATCTTTGATTTCGGGATATGAAGCCGGTCCTTCACGGGGGACTGTTCATAGTTTTCAAAAAAAAGCTTCATTCGCCGAAGAAAGTGCTCGGGCAGATACAGATTCTTCAGTAGCCAGCAGGTTCCGCGGTGAAGCTCTTCCACGGTCATTTGTTTTGGAATGATTGTATGTGTATTCAGTGAATTTATTTTTCCCGGGTTGGCCCTGCTGACCGCTTCCCAGTCCAGGTACCGTTCCTCCCTGATCATGCGCTCCTTCAGGGGTGATCCATCCGGCGCTTGCAGTGGTATTGTCTGAATATTGGGGATACCCAGATCATTGAAGAAATCCAGTTGCATTCTGAAGATGGTTTTGTCATCATTGTCAAACCCAACGATGGAGCCCGCATGAACAAGGATACCATACTCGTTGAAGCGTTTGATGCTCTCCTGCGAATCTTTTTTCAGATTCTGGAATTTCCGGGTTTCCTTCAGGCTTTCAGCATTCGGGGTTTCCACACCCACTGACATTCTTGTTAACCCGGTTTCTGCCGCCAGCTCCAGGAATTCCGGGTCCGTTGCCGCATCTATCGAGAGCTGTGCAATAAAGGTCACCGGTCTTTTTTTCTGACTGTTCCATTCCTTTAAAGCCCTCAGTATCTCCTTCGCCCTGCTCCTGTTTCCTCCAAAATTATCACCAGCAATCAGGATGATCCTCGAAGGGCTGATATGATAGAGCTGTTCCACCTCTTCAATGATCTGATCCGGGTGTTTGTATCTCATCTGATTCCCCACATATTGATGGACACTGCAAAATTCACAAACATAGGGACATCCACGGCTGATCTGTACGATCCCATATAGGTATTTCTTCAGGGTGCTCCGGGAGAATCCGCTGAAATCCGGAACCGGGCTTAAGGATATATCTAATTTTTCTTCCTCGATATATTCTTTCTTTACAGTCCCGTTCAGGTAATCCTGAAGAAAGCGTGGCCAGGTCTTTTCTGCCTCCCCCAGAATCAGGACGTCGGCAAATTCTCTCCATCTTTCCGGACTGAAGGTTGCAGGGGAACCCCCGCAAACGATCTGGGAGCCCCTTTTTGAAAATTCGAGTGCAATCCGCTCTGCCCGGTTCAGATAGCAGGAAAATCCCCCGATGCCCACAATATCAAAGGGCTCACTAAAATTGACCTCTTCCACATCCTCATCAATAATCTTAACCTCGAACCCGGGGATTGTCAGGGCTGCAACGGTTGCCAGGCTCAATACAATGGGTCCACCCGATCTCCTGGTGATCATTCTGATAATACCCGATACATTGATGAAGTTTACCTCTTCGTTCCTGGGCAGTACCAGCAGTATCTTTTTTTTCATGGCTGCAGTTATTTGGATTCGTTGTTCTTGTTATTCAGATGTTTAAACTATTTATTTATGGACAAGAGAGGTGAATATTGGTTTATGGTTGTTGCACCGGTAAATCTACTGCAAAGGATGTACTGGATAAAATGGATAAATCCAGCATGGATTTCTTTTATTGCAAATACTGCAATTAGAAGCGGTAGTCCGGCTGCGGTGTTCACCTGATTATTGAAATGAAGAAATATCCACATGGACTAATGAATATTCACTAAAATTATAATCAGGTTAAAACATGAATAAATGAAATTTCCCAGATATTTTATCCGATTGTCTTAATAATGAGCACGTAATTGCTTCCACGGATCAGGTCCCTGTATATTTATGGTAATATCACTTCACATATTTTGACGGGACAGGATATCCGACATGTACTCCCTGGCGAGTGCTGCCTGTTCATGGGCGTAATCAACGGTGGCCGTCTTGCCGTCAGGGGTTCTGATATGATGGCATAATTCGTAGCAGAAGTAACCACTGAATCCTATCTCTCCCATCAATTGGATATAACGGTCATAGTCGGCCCATTCGATGATTTCATCATGATGTCTATCACTGGCATATTTTGATTCTGCTTTACCTGTATTGTCCCTGAAAAATTCCCCGCCGTAATGAGAGTGAACCTGTAATGAGCCTACCGCTCTTACTGCTTCTTCTACCCATTCCGGATCCTTTCTGTCCATCATACCGGCATCGAGACAGATTTTTAACCATGGGGAATTCACCTCCTTTACCATCCGAAGGCAATCACGGTAATCCTTGAATAATGGCGGATGATTCTGGAGGGCCATGGTAATCCCGAATTCCTCACCAAATGCAGCAGATTCCTTGAGGCACTCTTTTACATAATTCCAACGATCCAGCATCGTAGCATACGGGTACTGGCGCTGGAAACTGTAAAAATCTGTTCTGGTTAAATCATAGGTTCCGACACCCTCGTGAATGGGGATCCCGGTCCATGCAGGAAACAGGCGAACAATTTTAGCTCCCAGGTCCCTGGCCATTCGAGTCGTTTCTTTTACCATCAACAACTGGCATTCACGGTGCTCGGGTATAGGACTGCTGAAATCATTGTTGCATGCTACAGCAGGTATTTCAATCCCTGCTTTATCAAGGATATTTCTCATCTCATCCCTTCTTTTCAAAGGGATATCCATCGGATTACCCTGGGGTCGTTTATTATCCAGTTCAATACCTTGATATCCATACTCTTTTGCTCTTTGTACAAACTCCTCAAACGAAAGCCCGGGACCGTCATACCATACTCCCAGGTAGGTAATACCATATAATCCTAATTTGATCTGTCCGGATCGTTTGGCTCTGAATACAGGAGGCTTTGGAGAGGCAACTGCCTGTTGTTCCATGGCTAAGCCCCCGAAAGTGGCAGCACCAGCTGCCAGGCCTGACTGTTGAAGAAAAGTTCTGCGTTTCATATTTCCCGGATTTAGTTTATTTGAGTTTTTAAATGAGCTTGTTGTTGTTGCTGATATATACTTCAAAATACAGGGCGATGCCCATTTCTGCAGAATGATCCGGACCGGATTTACAGCATATCATTTTCCTCCAGCCATTGCCGGACCCGGTCATGCTCAGCCCGGTTCTTGGCTTCCATCTCCTGTACGATCCTCTTAAAGCGATCTTCTTTTTTTATGCTTGCAAACAAGGGGTCTCCTTCAACAAAGCTGATCATTCCCAGGTCAAAATTATCCAGGGAATTGAACTCATCCATGCGCCGGTAGGCTTCTTCCTTATCACCCAGGAATGCAAGGGTGGCAGCAAGATCGTACTGGGCCGCCTTTCCCTGTGAATAAAACCGGCTCATTCTGATGCTTCTTTCGCTGTAACTGATCTGCTGGTCAAAAAACGACTGAGCTTCTTCAAACCTGCCCAGTTGATAATATATAAAACCTATGCGGTGTGACTGAAAATAGTTTGGTACACCGGTCCTTTCGGAGAGTGCAAGCCATTTCTGTGCTTGTTTAAAGGCTTCCTGATAATCAGGATTGGTTGCATAGATGTAAAAATGTAAATTGACAAGAACGGTGGTATCTAACTGCAGGGCTTCCTTCATCCATCGCAAAGCTTCATCATAATGTTCAAGGCCGAATTCCAGCCATCCCATCATCAAAATGTATGCTACACGATTACTATCAAGGGCGTATTTATCGTTATAGAAATTCTTTGCTATATCAGCGAATCCCAGGCCTGAATACTTAATGCCTACCGTCTGCAGCAAAGAGGGACGGTCCTCGGGGCCAACAAGGGTTAATGCTTTGTGATAGTCTTCCAGGCCCTTTACATTATCGGCCAGAACATATGAAAGGAGGCTTCCTCTGCGCGTATATGCGGAATAATAGTTCGGATTAATTTTTATTGTCCGGTCATAATTATGGATAGCTTCTTCAAGATCTCCATTCATCTCGTAGTAATATCCTTTCAGATAATAGGCATCTTCCAGTTTATCGTCGATGGAAAGTGCCATATCGGCCATCACCAGGCAGGAATCCAGAAAGTTCTCTGTAAAGAATTCAGGCCAGAAATACCTGTTCGCATAGGTCCAGGCTAACCCGGTATATGCCTTTGCAAAGGAAGGATCCGTTTCCAGTGAAAGATTGTACAGATTGACGGCAGTCTGATAGGAAGCAAGGTCCCGTGTTTCATAATAGTTTTTCTTGAATTCGTTTGCTTCAAGATACAGTTTATAGGCCGTCATACTGGTGGTGGGTACCTTGTTGATCAGTTCTTCTTCATCAGGGGTAATGATCGCTTCAATCTCCCCGGCAATAAGCCTGGCTACCTCACTCTGGATATCGATCAGGTCCTCCACATGCTCAATATCGCGGTTATACTCTTTTGACCAGATATGCCGGTCGTTCTTCCCGTCCAGCAATTGAACGTACAGTTTTATCCTGTCCCCAACTTTTTGACCGCTACCTTCAAGTATATAGCTCACATGCATCTCTTCGGCGATCACAGGGATCGCTTTTCCCACATCCCGGTACTGCTCCACGGAGGTTCTGCCCGGTACCCGCAGGTCCTTGATCTTGCAGAGATTGTCCAGGATCGATTCCATAGTCCCGTTGATGAAATAGGCATTCTCCTCATCAGAGCTCTCGTTTCTGAACGGGAGGACCGCTATGGATTTTTCCAAGACAGCTTGTTTTTTAGATCTGTTATCCCCGGACAGGATGTGGATCAGGATCAAGGCAACAATAACCGACAGGCTCAGATAGGTGGCCACTTTCCAGCCGGTGGAAGCTGTTGATTTCTCTTTTTCCCTGCCTGCCTTAACCGGTTCTGTTTTTATGATCCCACCCTCCGGGTGGACATCATAGATCCATGAAAGGATAATGGACAGGATCAATCCGATGACCAGGATCACAAATACCAGCTTCAGTGTCCAGTCGGGCAGCCCGAAGGGTTCGCTGATATTACCTATTAATTCCAGGATGGCCAGTGATACGGCTGTATAGACTGTGATCACACGGATCACCTTTCTGCGTCTCAGTTCCTGCCAGAATCGGGATAGCTTGTTGGGATTGGTGGGCATTATGGCTTAACTGATAGTTATATACAAGATACGACCTGTTGGTATATAAGTCAAATCTTACCCCCATTTGATTTCCTTGCATTCACCTTCTCTGAACAAACTTATTTATACCATGAGTGTTTATTGATATATTCTTCATTCAGATCATAATGAAATTGCGCATTGTTATTCTTGGAGCAGGTTTTGGAGGGCTTGAACTGTGTACGATTCTTTCGGAGAGAATTGGAGACCGCATTGATCTTACCCTGATCGACCGGAACGACACTTTTTATTTCGGGTTCTCAAAACTGGATGTAATGTTTGGCCGCAAACAGGCAGATAGTGTAAAGATCCCTTATAGTAAGATTGTAAAACCCGGAGTGAAATTCTGCCGGGAGACCATTACAGCTATTGATCCCGTAAACAGGACAGTTACAACAAATAATGGAACGCACCGGGCAGATGTGCTGGTTATCGCTCTGGGCGCAGAATATAATATCAGCGCCACACCCGGTCTTGCTGAGGGTGGGAATGAATTCTATTCCTTTGAAGGAGCTGAACGAATAAGCAAAATATTGCCAACCTTTAAACGGGGCCATGCCATCATAGGGGTGACTTCCACTCCGTTTAAATGTCCTCCTGCTCCCAGTGAGGCCGCGTTGTTGCTCGATGAGTATCTGACCCGTCAGGGTGTACGTCAACACTGCAAGATCACGCTTATTTTACCTTTTATTCTGCCTATTCCCCCTTCACTGGGCACTTCCAAGGCTCTGCTGAAGGCTTTTGCTGAACGTGATATCAATTATATCCATGAAAATATGGTTGAATCAATTGATCCCGTGCGTAAAACAGCTTACCTGGATGACGGAACAGAACTACCCTCTGATCTGTTTCTGGGTATACCTGAGCACTGTGTCCCGGAGGTTGTTTTGCAGAGCGGTTTGACAAGGAATGGGTGGATACATGTGGATAGAACCAGCCTGAAAACCGGGTTCGATAATGTTTATGCAATTGGTGATGTAGCCAGTGTCGGGGTGCCGAAGGCCGGAATGTTTGCGGAAGGTGCAGCCCGGGTTGCTGCGGAATCCATCATTGCAGAGTTTGAAAACGTTGAATTCTCAGTCCCTTATAACGGGAAGGGCACCTGTTATGTCGAGTTCGGACATGGACGTGTAAGCAGGGTGGATGTGGACTTCTACTCGGGTTCATCGGCCAAAGGTGTTTTCTATGAAGCGTCAGAAAAGATCGTAGCTGAAAAAGCACATTTTGAATCTTATCGCAGAGCACGCTGGTTCGCCTGACGCGGTTTTTTGATGAACCTTCCTGTTGACTCCATCTATGTCTCGTCAATATGCAGGGCAATATTGTATTATTGTAGGTGAGAAATGCCCAGCAGTTTGAGGTCCGCATTTCATGTGTTCAAAAAAATATGAAAAAATTGGTAGGGTATAAGGTGACCTGTGCGGTATATAAGATAAACCTATTGGCTCACTAAATCTAACATTATGAAAAAAGCGAAGTTGCTCCTGGAAATCCTGTCCGTGCTGGTGATACTATTTTCTTACGGATGTAAGGATAATAATAGCGATAACGAGTATTATCAGAAGGGTCATCTGGTCATTCATCTTACAGATGCTCCTTTCCCCATCGATATGATTGATGCAGCGACGGTACATATCGTAAAGGTGGAGATCCGTAAAGTCACTGACGGGGATGAAGATGGATATCCCTTTATACCTTTGGAACTCGAGCTAACCGGTCCGGTTAACCTGCTGGATCTGAGAAATGGAGTCACAGCCAAACTTGTTGAAGCTGAGATCGATCCCGGAATGTATGACCTGATCAGGGTATACGTGGATGAAGCCGGCCTGACCGTTAAGGGAGGTGAAGACTACAACATTAAGGTGCCCAGCGGTGCGCAAACCGGTATCAAAATCTTTTTGGAACCAGCATTAAAAGTCGCCGGTGGATTAACCTCGGATGTATTACTGGACTTTAGTTTGGAGCACTCCTTTGTTTTAAAAGGTAATATGGATACTCCTGCAGGTATTAAAGGATTCAATTTCAAACCTGTGATTAAGGCGGTGAATAATACAGTGGAGGGTACGCTGGAGGGAGTGGTCACTGATGCGGATGCTGATACATTATTACCGGGTGCTTCAGTCTGGATTGAGCAGGATGAAAATAAAATAGCCTCAGCACTGACTGATGGGGAAGGATACTATGCCATGGCCGGTGTTCCTGCCGGATTCTATGATGTAATTGCTGCTATGGAAGGTTTTGATAATGATACTGTGAAAGACGTGGAAATTGTGGAAGGTGACCCCATCATTCAGGATTTCGCGCTGACTGTATCAGAGGATTAAAGATCTCCGCTATCCATGGAAGACTACTTGAGCCTGACCCACTTTTCCATGTAGTGGTGACTTTTTAAGGATTCTCCTTGTTCATCCACCGGCCAGATCTGAGTAAGTGTATCGTTCTTTATTTCCAGGTGCAGTTTTACGGTCTGCCCCAGGTATTCCGTGGCACTGTGATATTCAACAATTTCCTGGTAGTTGTTGCCTTCCAGGGTAAACTTTCCCCCGCCATAATTATCGGTGACCGTAGAATC
>Ga0055456_10000151_pt1 | contig 11004 bp, 7 predicted proteins | sample Joice_CattailNLA_2_FD_57693 | JGI IMG/M metagenome (GOLD analysis project Ga0055456, IMG submission 57693) | Wetland microbial communities from San Francisco Bay, California, USA, that impact long-term carbon sequestration - Joice_CattailNLA_D2 | ecosystem: Environmental > Aquatic > Marine >... | reverse complement strand
GGCGAGTGTCACCGCCCGCTGTTCGTCGGCCATCCGCTGCAGCTCGACCAGGGGCGTTTCAATCGCCACCGCGAGCGCAGTGACATCCCGTTGCTGGTGGATTTCTGGGCCGTGTGGTGCGGTCCATGCCAGATCATGGCGCCCTTCTTCGAGCAGGCTGCGGGTCAGCTCGAGCCTTCCGTCAGGCTCGGCAAGGTCAACACCGAAGAGGAGCCCGGCCTGGCTACCGCCTATGGGATTCGCGGCATACCGACCCTCATCATGTTCAAGCAGGGACAGGAGGCGGCCCGGATGGCCGGCGCCATGGACCTCCACAGCCTGCTCGGCTGGACCCGGCAATACCTCTGACCGAGAGCGACGCCCCCGCGGCTTTGCGTGCGACTTGCCTCTGGGTGCAGAATTCCGGGACCAGCACGTGACCGCCCACCCTTTCGGAACATCTATCATGTCATCAGTCCCAGAGAACGAGAGTCCCCAGCCCCAAGCCGGGGGGGGCGAGCGCGAGTTCGCCATCCATAGGATCTATGTCAAGGATGTCTCCCTGGAGACACCCCACTCGCCCGCCGTCTTCAGCGAGGAATGGCAACCGGATGTCAACCTGAACCTCTCCAGCGCGGCCCGGCCGCTTGGGGGAAACGCCTACGAGGTCGTCCTCGTGGTCACGGTGGATGTCAAGCTCGGTGAGAAGACCGCCTTCCTGGTCGAGGTCCACCAGGGGGGCGTGTTCCTCATCCGGGGCTTCAAGGACGAGGAGCTGGGCCACATGCTGGGCAGCTACTGTCCGAACATCCTGTTCCCCTATGCCCGGGAGGCGGTATCGGATCTGGTGGTGCGCGGCGGGTTTCCGCAGCTCGTCCTCGCCCCGGTCAACTTCGACGCCCTTTACACCCAGCACCTGCAGCAACAGGGGGCCGAGCAGGCCCCGGCCCCACAGCACTGATTTTGGTGGCGGGGCCGCGCGGGAGGACGTTGATGTGGACGGTGAGACAGTGAGCCCAGAGTCCATTGGCGTGCTCGGCGCCGGCTCCTGGGGCACCGCCCTTGCCATCCTCCTGGCCAGCCACGGACGGCCCACCTGGCTATGGGCACGCGACGCGGAGCAGGTGGCCGAGATGCAGACTCGGCGCCGTAACCCCCGATTCCTGCCCGATGCGGCTTTCCCCGATGCTCTGACCCCCAGCCATGAACTGGACGCCATCCTTGATGCGTCTCGGGACTTGCTCATCGTGGTGCCCAGCCACGGCTTTCGGGAGGTGATCGAGAGGATCCGGCCGCGCCTGCGCGACGATGCCCGGGTCGCGTGGGCCACTAAGGGGCTGGAGCCGGGTACCGGCCGTTTCCTCCACGAGGTCGTTCAAGAGCTCCTCGGCCCGACTCGCCCGGCTGCGGTCATGTCGGGCCCCACCTTCGCCAAGGAGGTGGTGGCCGGCCTGCCCACCGCCATCACCGTGGCCGCCACCGACCGCCAGTTCGCCCAGGGCCTCGCGCTTCGGCTGCACTCGGAGCGCTTCCGAATCTACCTGAGTGACGACATGGTGGGCGTGCAGCTGGGCGGCTCGATCAAGAACGTGCTGGCCATCGGCGCAGGCATTGCGGACGGGCTCGGATTCGGCGCCAACACCCGCGCAGCCCTGATCACCCGGGGTCTGGTGGAGATGATGCGCCTGGGAGAGGCCATGGGTGGACGCCGCTGGACCTTCATGGGCCTCGCGGGACTGGGGGATCTGGTGCTCACCTGTACCGACACACAGTCACGCAACCTTCGCATGGGCCTCGCCCTGGCCAAGGGCATGACGGTCGGGGAGGCGGAGGCCAGCATCGGTCAGGTCGTGGAAGGGGTGCGCACCGCCCAGGAGGTGTATCGCCTGAGCCAGCAACGGCGGGTCGAGATGCCCATCTCGGAGCAGGTCTATGCCGTACTGCATCAGGGCGTCCGGCCCTTGGATGCCGTTCAGACCCTATTGGCCCGCGAGGACGCCCACACCGAGGTGTAGTCGCCACGCGCCCCGGTGCGAGCCCTGCAGCGCGGGCCGACAGCTGTTCCCTGTTTCCTCCTCTCCCTTGACGTGACTGGCCTTCCTTCGGGTGTCGCTTCGGCCGCGGCGGCTGGGTCATCGAGGGCTCCTGCACGCGTGCCAGCGGGCCAGGCATCACAGCACCTGCATGTCGTCTCGGCAAAAGCTAAAGAAACAGAGGCTTAGAGCCGATGCATCAGGGGGCAGACAGGAATGTGACGCTTGTTCGAGCACGACGGCAGTGAAGGCTGGCAACGACGTCGCCCGGCGGGCGCGAGAGCGCAGGTCTGGCGCGGGCTGCTGTGCCTGTTGCTGTTCGGTCTCATGGCCGCCGACCTGAACGCCGAGACCTTCCGCGATGAGTTCGGCAGCGTCTCCTACGGCAATAATGACGGAACCCGCACCTGGGCCACCGACTGGCTGGAGCAGGACGACAACGGCTTGCCGGCGAGTGGAAACGTCTGGATCACGGCCGGCGAGCTGTCCCTGGACGACCGACCGAACAGCGGCGGTGAGCCCAGCGCCGAGCGCGAGGCCGACCTCTCGGGCTTCACCGCCGCGACCCTCAGCGTCGACTTCCGCACCACCGCCGGCGTCGACAACAGCGACTCGGTCGTAGCAGAGGTCTCTGCCAACGGCGGCAGCACATGGACCCAGCTCGAGAACTTCACCAACATCAACGGCGCGAGCTCCGGGAGCCGTAGCTACGACATCACCGGTGAGATCTCCGCGAACACCCGCGTGCGCTTCCGCGTCAACAACGCCTACGGCGGTGGCAACGAGTCCTTCCGGGTCGACAACGTCGAGATAGACGCCACCGCCCTGGTGGTCGGGACCGGCGACGGCCTGCTCGGCACCTACTACGATCAGAACGCCCAGCAGGGCCAGTACTTCACCGGCGCCACGGTGCAGCGGGTCGACCCGCAGATCGACTTCGACTGGGGGTCCGCCGCACCCGACGCGGGGATCGGCAACGACGATTTCAGCGTGCGTTGGACCGGCCAGGTGGAGGCCATGTCCAGCGGCGACTACACCTTCTATACGCGGTCGGACGACGGCGTGCGCCTGTGGATCGACGGGGTGCCGGTCATCGACAACTGGACCGACCACGCGGCCACCGAGAACAGCAGCGCGCCCATCACGCTGGTGGCGGGTACCCGCTATGACATCCAGATGGAGTTCTACGAGCGCGGCGGGCTGGCGGTGGCGGAGCTGCGCTGGAGCGGTCCCGGCGTCCCCAAGCAGCTCATCCCCCAGAGCCAGCTCTACTCCAACACTGTGCCGCCACCGGGGCCGACCCCTACCGGCGAGTGGCGGCTGGACGAGGCGAGCTGGGACGGCACGCCGGGTGAAGTGGTCGACAACAGCGGCAACGGCCTGGACGGGGCCGCCTTCAACGGGGCCACGGCCGTCCCTGCCCGGGTCTGCAACGGGGCCGAGCTCGATGGCGCCAGCGGCACCGGTGCCTTCATACGCATCGCCGACGACCCGCTCCTCGATGTCACCGACGAGCTGACCGTCACGGCCTGGATCAATCCCGACGTTCTCCCCAGCGGCGGCAATCTCAAGACCATCCTGTCGAAGGACGAGAACTACGAGTTCCACCTGGAGAACGACGAGGTCTACTGGTGGTGGAACACCTCAGGGGGCCAGACCCGCACTTTCCGCACCAACGGAGCGAACATCGCAGTAGACAACTGGTACCACATCGCCATCGTCTACTCCCGCAGCCGCGGGGAGCAGAAGATCTACGTGAACGGCGTCGAGATGCCGGCCCAGGGCGGCAGCACCACCACCAGCACGGAGGCCCTGCTGACCAATGCGGACCCGCTCGAGATCGGTGGGGATCAGGGTTTCGCCGGACGCGAGTTCGACGGGCTGATCGACGAGGTGAAGGTCTTCCGCAGCGCCCTCACCGCGGCCGAGATCGCCGCCATCGTCGCCGCGACGCGGCCTTGCCAGCCGGGTGCGACCGGGCTCATCGCCCGATGGCCCCTGGACGAGACGGCGGGAACCACGGCGGCGGAGGTGGTCAACGGCAACGATGGAACCTACCGCAACGGCGTGGGCCTGGCAGACCGCTTGGGACAGTGCCCCGGCACGGCGGTCTCCTTCGACGGCAACAACGACTATGTGGAGATCCCGCATTCGGATGACTACCTGCTGGACAACGGCACCGTCGCGTTCTGGTTCCGTGCGCAGAATGTGGGCACGAGCGGCCTGTTCTCCAAGGACTCGCAGGGCAACGACACCGGCGGGCATCTGACCATCAGGACGATACGCAACGGCGGCCAGCGTCGCCTCTGGGTCAGGCTGCAGGGGGTGAGCGACGAGAGCACCCTGGACGTGAATCTCGGCAACGGTCTTCAGAACAACACCTGGTACCACGTGGCGGTGACCTTCGGCAGCGGCGGCCTGAGGCTCTACCTGGACGGCGTCGAGATCGCCTCGGACGCCGGGTTCACCCGGGGTCTGGGCACGACCTCCGGCGGGATCGGAAACTTCGAGCCCATCGTTCTCGGGGCCAACAGCTGGGCCTCCAACGACCTCCAGGCGACCCCTCTGGTGGACTGGTTCCGTGGCTGGATGGACGAGGTGGTGATCTACGATCGCGCCCTCACGCCCAGCGATATCGGCGACCTGGTCAACTGCCAGCTTCCCGGGCCCACGGTGGACCACTATCGCATCCTGCACGATGGCTCGGCCCTGACCTGCCAGCCCGAGAGCGTGACGGTGCAGGCCTGCGGTGACGCCAACTGCACGGTACTGTTTACGGGCACCGCCACCGTGACCCTGTCCCCGACCGGGTGGGTCGGCGGCGACACCCAGATCATCACCGGCGGCCAGGGGGTCTTTGATCTGCGCCATGTCACCCCGGAGGCGGTGCTGCTCGGCATTGGCAGCGCCACGCCGCTGGCCAACAACCCGGTGCGCTGCTTCCTCTCCGGTGTGGAGGGCGACTGCGCCATGACCTTCCACGAGTCAGGCTTCGTCTTTGACGTGCCGGACCAGGTGTCCTGCACGACCTCGGCCAACGTGACCGTCAGCGCGGTACGCGCGGACGACACCAGCCAGCGCTGCGTGCCGGCCTTCGCCAACGTGACCAGGACACTGAGCCTGTGGTCCACCTACGCGTCGCCTGCCGCCCCCGCCAATCCCCAGCCGCTGGCGGTCAATGGCACGCCCGTCGCCACCGCCAGCCCGGGCACCGCCTTCAACCTGGCCTTCGATGCCAACGGGGAGACCCCGATCAGCGTCGCCTATCAGGAGGCGGGCCGGCTCCAGCTCGATGCGCGCTACACCGGCAGCGGTGCCGACGCCGGCCTGGTCATGGTGGGCAATGACAGCTTCGTGTACCGACCCCACGGCTTCTTCCTGGGCGCGACCACCGACGGGGTGACGGCCCTCGGCAACACCACCGACAGCGGCGATCCGAGGTGGCGAGCGGGCGAGGACTTCCAGCTCCAGGTCCGCGCCCAGTGCCAGGACGGAACCATCACCCAGAACTACGTGCCCACCAGTGCCGAGGTGTTTGCCGAGATGATCAACCCGACGGAGGCGGCGGGAGCCGCACCCGGGGCGCTCACGGTCAAGGGCAGCAGCTTTAACGGCAGCTTCCTCTCGGCCCCGCTCTGGCAGAACATCTCCGCACCCTTCTCTCAAGGCGTGATCGTGGAGGGCGGCCAGCCCGTGTCGGGCTTTGCCAATGCGAGCTTCAACGAGGTCGGCGTCATCAACCTGCACGTGCGCGACGGCAGCTATCTGGGCACCGCCATCCCCGAAGCGACCCTTGCCGTGGGGCGCTTCACCCCCGACCACTTCGAGACGAGCGGCCTGCAGGACGGCGCCCTGTCCGACGGCTGCGGCGGTTTCACCTATACCGGACAGGAGGACGCGGGACGGGGCGCCATCCGCTACCTCACCACACCGGCCTTCACGGTCACCGCCAAGGAGAAGGGAGGCGCAACGACCCGCAACTACACCGGCGGCTTCGTCAAGCTCGTGGCGGGCGGTGTCGTGATCACCCCGCCTTTGCAGGACGCCACGCGGCTCGGCGCCGACGCGGCCACCCGAATGGCCGTGACGGCGAACATCAACCCGGGCAGTCTGGCCGACAATGGGGACGGGACCCTGACCTACACTCTGGGGGACGACGACTTTCTCTACGATCGCGATGCCAACGCCGCCATCGGTCCCTTCACCAGCGATCTTCGCCTGGACATCGCGACCGCAACGGACGGCGACGGGATCGCGGCCAGTGACCTGGTGAAGACCCTGCGGCCGGTGGGTGTCGAGATCCGGTATGGCCGGGTTGCCATCCAGAATGCTTTCGGCTCGGAGCTGCTGGACCTGGCCGTGCCCCTGACGGCCCAGTATCTGGACGCCGGCGGTAACTACGTCGCCAATAGCCTGGACTCCTGCACCGACCTCACGCTGACCCTCGCCGACGTCTCGGCCGGGGACAACCTGGACGTCCCCAACGACACCTGCGTGCAGGACAACGGCAGTCCGGGAGACAGCGGGGCGGGCTGCGTCCCGCCTGGACCGGCAGGGCGTCAGTACACCGAGCCGCCCACTGTTGGCGGGTTCAACCTGTACCTACTCCCGCCGGGGGCAGGCAAGACCGGCAGTGCCGATGTGCAGGTGGATGCGCCCACCTGGCTGGAGTTCGACTGGAACGGCACCGGGGACGAGGATCCCACCGGGCGGGCCACCTTTGGCCTCTTCCGGGGCTCGCCGAACATCATCCACATGCGGGAGCCGTGGAACTAGAACTTCCGACAAGGAAAGTTAAGGACTTGACAAAAAGGAGCGTTGTTGATTCAGGCCGGGCCTCTCGATGCTGGCCCGAGGCCTTCGGGACCCCTCAGCGGTCCGATAGGCACCGGCCCTGGCGCGGATGTCCCGTCTCCAGGAGGCGTCACACCCTGATATTCCCTGGCGTCGCGCCAAAACTACGACTAGTCTGTTAAGAATCTGTAACTATGTCACTGTTTTCTTTATTAAATCGACGACCCGGGGCCAGCCCCTTCGCGTCCGTAGGGGTGGCCCCTGACGGGGTGGGTGTCGCGCGCGTCCTGAGGCCGGAGGGGACCGCCCCGGTGCTGGACTTCTGCGAGTATCGAGACGCGGAGGACGAGGAGGACCTGAGGTCCGTGCTCCGGACCTTGACGCGGGAGCATGCCCTGGACAAGGGACCCTGCGCGACCGTCATGGAGCCGGGGACCTACGGCCTGTTGCTGGTCGACGCACCGGACGTCCCGGCGGACGAGCTGAGGGCGGCCATGCGCTGGCGGATCAAGGACCTGATCGACTTTCACATCGATGACGCCGTGGTGGATGTGTTCGACGTGCCCGACCAGAAACGTGTGGCGGCGGGTCGCATGATGTACGTGGTGGCCGCCAAGGCGCCGGCGGTGCGTCAGCGCATCGACCTCCTGGAGGGGGCCGGGCTGCGCCTGTCGGCGATCGACGTGCCGGAGCTGGCCCTGAGAAACCTGGCCGCTCTCCTGCCTGAAGACGTGGTCGGGACCGCGCTGGTCCATCTGGGGACCGAATCCGGACTGATCATGCTGACCCACCAGTCCACCCTCTATCTTGCGCGCCGGTTCTCCTTCGGGCTGCGCACCCTGGAGTCCGCCTCGGTGAGCTATCCGGGGGCGGAGGGGCAGGGCTGGCCCCCGGGCGTGCGGGATATGCTCGACGCGGTGGTCGTGGAAGTTCAGCGGTCGCTGGACTACTACGACAGCCACTTCAGCCAGTCGCCCATCCGCCACTTGGTTCTGGCACCCTTGCCTGTAAAGGTGCCGGGGATGACCGAATACCTCTCCAAGCAGCTGGGCCTGAGCGCCCGGGTGATGGACATCAACCAGCTGATTGACACGCGCAAGCCGCTGGAGCCCGACATGCAGGCCCGCTGCACGACCTTGATCGGCGAGGCCCTGCGGCTGGAGGAGGTGGCGCTGTGAGGCAGGAGATCAACCTCTACCAGCCCATCTTTCGCAGGCAACGCAAGGTCTTCACCGCTAAGGCCATGCTGCAGGTGGCGGCGGCCGTGGTGGCCGGTCTGATGCTCGTCTACGGCTATGGGCTCTGGCGCGTGCAGGCCCTGGACTCCGAGCTCGCGGGCCTTCAGAACCAGCAGGCGGCGGCGTCGCGGCGCCTGGCCGAGCTGAGCAAGCAGCTTCCCGGACAGGAGCGCAGCAAGCGGCTGGAGTCCGAGGTCGCACGCCTGTCCAGGGAGCTGGAGGTGAGGCAGAAGGTCGAGCAGCTCTTGACCACGGGCGCCTATGGCAACCGGCGGGGTTTCTCCGAATACCTGGCCGGCCTTGCGAGGCAGCACGTGGACGGACTCTGGCTGACCGGCGTGGACATCTCGGAGGGCGAGCAGGATTTCGGCATCACGGGTGGCGCCCTGCGCCCGGAGTTGGTGGCGGTCTACGTGCAGCGCTTCTCACACGAGCCGGCGTTCCAGGGCAGACGTTTTCAGACCTTGCGCATGGAACGTCCCGAGTCGGACCCCGGTCGTGTCGACTTTGTGCTGCGGGCGCGCGTGGAGAAACGGTGATGGACGTGGTCCAACAGGCTCGCGCACTGATGGCCCGCGTCGACGGGCTGGAGCTGCGGCAACGGGGCCTGATCCTGCTAGCCATTCTGGCGGCGGCCTACGTCGTCTGGGAGAGCGTTCTGATGACGCCGCTGGACGGCCGTCGCAAGGTGTTCAGCAATCAGGTGGCTCAGGTGCGTGCCGAGATCAACGCCCTGAACTCGAGCATCCAAGAAGTTGCCGCTCGCAGCGCCCAGGACCCGAATGCGCCGCTGCGGGCCCGCATCGAGTTGCTGAAGGGAAAGGTCGGGGACATGAACGAGCGCCTGGAAGGACTCACCGGCGAGCTCATACCCCCCCGACAGATGCCCAAAGTGCTCGAATCGCTCATGACCCGCGACGCCGGTCTGAAGCTGGTCCGGCTGGAGGGCCTCGGCGCTGCGCCGATCCTGGAAGGTCTGGAGCCCGACCACACGGAGCAACCGGCCGCAGCGGGGGCCGATCCGGTGCCCGGGCTCTACCGGCATGGCCTGCGCCTGGTGTTTCAGGGCAGCTATCTGGATACCCTCGGGCTGCTGGAGGAGATCGAGGCCCTGCCCTGGCGTTTCATCTGGACGCGGATGGCCATCGAGGTGGGAGAGCACCCGGAGGCGACGGTGACCCTGGAGCTGTATTCCCTGAGCCTGGACGATGCGTGGCTGGAGGTGTGACCCCGTGAAGCGGCTGCTGATCTGGGTCGGGCTGGCGGCATGGCTGTTGCCGGCCCAGCTGGCGGCGACCGGCCTGCCCGACCCTACGCGCCCGCCGAGCCGCCACGCCGGGAAGCACGTTTCGTCCCCCGTGTCGGAGGCGAGCCAGTGGCACCTGACCATGACCCGGATCTCCGGGAACGACCGGGTCGCCGTGATCAACGACCGGCTGGTGTCTGTGGGCGGGCGGGTAGACGGGGCGCGCGTCCTGGCCATCAGGCCGGCGGCAGTGCTGCTGGAGAAGGCCGACGGCCGGTTCACCGTGCAGCTGTCCCGGGCCTCGGTGAAGAGGCCCTCCGCAGTCGAGGGCGAAGGACGATAAGATCGTGAAACCAAGCACGCACGAGACTGTGGGCGCGCTTTGCAGAAGGACTGGCATCCTCGCATTGATGGTGATGCTGGCACTGAGTGCCGGGTGTGCCGGAAGACGGGTCTCCACACCGCTGGAAGATGCGAAGGATTTCCTGGAGCTCGGCACCCAGCCGCCGCCCGGGCCCGTCACGCCGCCCCCCGAGGTCCAGTCCGCCCTGGTCCCGCCGATCCACCTGGACACGCGGTCCAATGACCCGGTCTCATCCCAGCGCTTCGACATCAACGTCAACGAGGTCCCAGCCCGAGACTTCTTCATGGGCCTGGTGGAGGGAACCCCCTACAACATGGTGGTCCATCCGGGGGTGGAGGGGACCATCACCCTGAACCTCAAGCGCGTGACCATACCGGAGGTCATGGCCATCTCCCAGAAGGTCTACGGCTATGAATTCGAGCGCACCGTCTATGGTTTCGAGGTCCTGCCGGTGCGGCTACGCTCGCGGCTCTACCACGTGAACTATCTGAACATGGTGCGATCGGGTCTCTCCGAGACCCAGGTCAGCTCGGGCCAGGTGAACGACGTCGGCCCGCGGGGGGGCGGCACGGGCTCTGGTGTGGGCTCGTCGTCCGACGGCAACTCGGTCGTCGGATCCGGCTCGTCCGGCCTCAACCGGGTGACGGGGACCCGAATCAAGACCAGGATGCCGGAGACCAGGTTCTGGGAGGAGCTGCAGACCTCCATCCTGGCCATCATCGGATCGGCTCCGGGGCGCAGCGTGGTGGTCAACCCTGAGTCCGGTGTCATCGTGGTGCGGGCCATGCCCCATGAGCTTCGCGAGGTTGAGGACTATCTTCTGGCCACGGAGGCAGTCGCCGGACGTCAGGTCATCCTGGAGGCCAAGATCCTGGAGGTGGAGCTGTCCGATGCCTATCAGACGGGCATCGACTGGGAGATCATCTTCCGGGAGGGCACCCGAACCCTGAAGTTTGCTACCGAGCCCTTCGGGGCGGTCACCGGCGAGGACGTGGACAGCATCGTGCGTCAGACCGCGGCCCGGGCCTTCGGCGGCGTCTTCTCTGTCGAGCTGGATACCAAGGACGTGGACAGCGTCATCGACCTGCTGAAGACGCAGGGCAGCGTCCAGGTGCTCTCGAGTCCCCGGGTGTCGACCCTGAACAACCAGCAGGCAGTCATCAAGGTCGGCAACGACGAGTACTTCGTCACCAACATCTCCAGCACCACGGTCACCGGCGTCTCCACCACGACCATCCCCAACGTGGAGCTCACGCCCTTCTTCTCCGGCATCGCCCTGGATGTGACGCCGCAGATAGGTCCGGACGGCCTGGTGACCCTGCATATTCACCCCTCCGTGACGGAGGTGGA
>Ga0055456_10000150_pt1 | contig 11065 bp, 14 predicted proteins | sample Joice_CattailNLA_2_FD_57693 | JGI IMG/M metagenome (GOLD analysis project Ga0055456, IMG submission 57693) | Wetland microbial communities from San Francisco Bay, California, USA, that impact long-term carbon sequestration - Joice_CattailNLA_D2 | ecosystem: Environmental > Aquatic > Marine >... | reverse complement strand
TGCCTCTATCAACTGCCCAGCCATGGCTACCTTTTCTTCGCATCCTTCCGGGCATTGTCGACAACGCTCTTGGCGTCCTCCCACTGGCTTACCGTCAGCCGGCGCACGTCCCACGGAGCGATGTGCAGCAACGACGCGACGTCAATCCAGTACTCGTCCACCTCGTCGTCTACTCGGCTTTTCCCTGACCTTCCGGAGCCGAATCAAGCTGCTCGTGCAACGCTTCGATGATCTCTGCCTTCTCGGCTGGGTCCTGCCGTCTACGTGCGTTGACCTCGTCGATAATCGCGGAGACTTCAGCTTTGGTGTATTCGACTTCGATCTCATCAAGCCGCGGGTCAACGTCCTCAAACCTGATCATCGGGTGGTCACGCCACAGCAGGTACCACAGCAGCACCCTGCGTGCTCGTGCCGACCCAGCCTGAACAGCCGCCAGGAACCGGGAATAGCTTGGCTTGTCTACGTCGTACCGGCGCTCGATCACGTCCGCGGCAGACAGCGAGACATCCTTGGGATCGAACTCCCACGTTTGGGGCTCGTCGGCCCCGGCCTTCCGATAGGTAACGATCATGTCCCTCATCGTAGGCCCAGCAAGAGGCCACGCCCTACAGGTAGGACGTGGCCCGTGGATGAGCTACCGGACAGGCCGGCTGTCAGGCAACGTTCCGGGCGATCGCGCCACTTGACGGGAAGTCGCAGTCGACCTCGACCAGGTCCCCGGGCTTGCCCTTGATCGGAGTCCACGCGTTGACGAGCAGGCTGCCCGTCCATGACGGGTTGGATGCGCTGACCGCCGCATCGTCAGCCTTGACGACAAAGGCGACAGCGGCGCCAGCCACGAACAGATCCCACATGATCTCATCGAGACTGTTGTCCGTGAAGTCATTGAGGAACTTGACCTTCACGCCACCTTCCTTGCGACCACCACGGACCTCCTTCCAACCACCAGAAGCGAAGGTTGTCTTGTCCTTCTCGTCGACCTTGACGCTGACCTCGCATTCCGTAGTCCACGAGGTGAGATCGTTGCTGTCGATACTCAAGGTCGCAGCCTCAAGCACCATCGTTGTCCCGGTAGCCATCGCGCGGTCCTCCTGTTAGTAGATCCCAGCTGCGACTACAGCCAGGAAGCTCTCATCACCAACGGCCGACAGATCCCACTCTGCTCGATACCAGGTGTCAGCGTGGACGCCGGCAGCGGACCGAAGGGCCTCGCCGCCCACCACGGACTCTTGAGCGAACGTGATCCGAGTCTCCGGTGATCCGGTGAAGTCCTCAACCGAATCTGAAGTGATCGTGACGTCAAGCGTCGGGGCAGCCCCAGCAACGCTGAGGACGTGAAGGGTCGCGTACAGCCGCTGGCCGGCCGCGAGTGCGCCGAGCTCAAACGCCGACCCGACACCATCGGAAGCCAGGGCCGCCCCAGAGCCAACCAGGAACATGCCGCGTGCCACCGGCCATGACGACATGCACTCGATCTCCCAGGGGTCCAGCGCACCGACCTTACCCAGGGTCTTGTAGCTTCCGCGGAAGACCTTCGTTAGGTACGCCAGGTTGCCCTCTGTCGCCTCGTCCGGGCCGATGGTCCAGGGATCTACCTCGCCGAGCCTCGCCCATGCGTCGTACTCGACGGTCCCGGAGCTTCCCATCTCGACCAGCCCAGATGCGGTGATCGCAGCCTTCGGGAGGCCACCGCGGACCTCCTTCCACCCGGCGCTTCGGAACGAGGTCTTGTCGAGCACCTCCCGGTCAGCTGCCATGGAGACCTCGTTGGACTGCCCCGACAGATCACACCCAAGGACGAATAGCCTCGTGTCAATCAGCGTCTCGGTGTTGCCTGTGCTCATCCCGTCACCTCGATCTCGATCATTGCACCGTAAGGGTCAGAGCTACCGAACGGGTACTTACGGTATCCGTTGATTGCTGACACAACGAGGGTGTTCGCGGCTCCATCAAGCGGCAACGTGCCCGGCACCGCCCGCATGTCGTACAGCGCGGCCAGCACGGACCCGGATCCGGACTCAGCAAGGTACGCGTCGAGAGCCTGCTGTCCGGCCATCGGGTCGCTATCCGACACGAACACGTAGGTCTCGATCACTGCCTTTTGCCGACCACGGAAGGTGATCCTCGGCTGGATCACAACCCCAGCAACACAGAAGCACGGGGGAACTACCAGGTCAGGGAGGTAACTCCGGCACTCCAACCCCGTGACTCGGGAGGCAACCCCTACCGCGATCGCCGTCTTCACGTCGCTGATCTGCACGTGTCATCCCCCCGAGTACTTGACGAAGTTAGCGACCAGCGGAACAAGATCCGGATCAAGGCGAGGGATCTGCGCGATACCCCAATCCGCGGAACCCTTGACCCCGGACGGCGACAACCGCCGATCGAACAGCCGCAACGACTGCAGCCTGGTAGCGGTCACGACACCATCCGGGTACCTGACCGGCCATCCCCACTGTGTGGTCACGCCGACCCGCCGGTAGGCATCCCAAGACCCACCATCGATCGCTATCGCCTCGATCGCGTGGCCCCGCGCAATCGCGTTGTCCGGGGCCGTCAACACGGTGCCCGTCAACTCAACACCATCGACCGTGATGGTCAGAGCTTCGCTCGTTGAGATGTCGTCGACAAGCAGCCACGACCGGACAGTCCCACCAGCCCTACGCCGGTACACCCGCTGAGACGTCTCGTACATTCGCTCTGTCGCTACCAGGTCGCGGCTGAACACACGTCCACCGCACGCTGTCTCGACGGCACGGGACGCACCGACCAATGCCCGTAGCAGCTTACGATCATGCTCGGTGCCGGTCAGGTCAAGCTCATCTTTGACATTGGCCAAGGTCTCGTAGACCAGGGTCGAGGTCACGTATACCGTGACTGCCTCGGTCACAGCCTCGGCAGCGATCTCCCCGGACAGGGTCGCTGTGTATATCCCGTCCGCGAGAGACGTGCTGGTTGACCACACGTAGGTGTACCGGCCGGATCCTCCGGCACCTATCCCGACCGCGGTCGGCCCGACGACCACGGCACTGTCTGAGTCCGTGATGGTCAGGCTCGCGGTGCCGGCATCCAGATCGGCATCCATAGCCCATATCAGCGCGGCATCAGTGCCAGCCTGAACAGTGACGCTACTCATCGTCATCTTCTACTTGCAGGAAGACGACTCCCCGCGGGGTGAGGAGATCCAGGTACCGGATCCACGGCAACGCCCGAAGCTGATCTCCGAGCGGGTTGTGTTGCGGCCCAGTGTCATGGACGCCGATGATCGCGCCCGGAGCCAACCACCCGAAGTCACGCAACGCGACCAACTCCGGGATCCGAAGCTCAGTCAAGGAGTCCAGCCACGCGAACCCCACAGTCCCGATGGACATCTCTCCCCTACGCTCTACCGGGACCGTCAGATACGGCAGGCTCTCAGACTGCACGATGTCAACAGGGAGACCGGAGCATCGACCTGACGCGATCTGCCATAGCTGACTAACCGGTTCCAGCGACAGCAACCGACCATGCCCGTTGGCGACCAACGCCCGGCCGATCGCGTTTGATGTCTGCCCGATGCACGCACCCGTCTCGACGACGAGACTTGGCTGAAGTGCCCGGACGAATCTCGCGACAAGCTCCGTGACCTCAATCTCGGTCGACTGGGCATCGGGAGAGTGCCACAGCTCAGGGTGCGGGCATTCTGGTCTGCGGGCGGTCCAGCGCGATTCGGGATGCAAAGGGAAGACGTCCTCGCTCGGTTGCTCCGACATCGGCCGGGGGCTTCTGGATTCCCGGGCGTTCCGTTCCTGGTCATAGGTCACCTCGTCCAGAAACAACCCATCGCGGTGATGGGTGGTCTGCACACCGGTGTCTACGTGGATCTGATCACCGACCGCCGCAACCCTGGCGCAGAACGAGAGGTCCTCGCTGAACCAGCGTGGTTTGCCTTCCGGCGCGGCCGACGGGTGCTTCAACGGCTCGAACCAGACCGGTCCGATCTCTTTCTTGATTCGCTCAAGCAGCCCCCGGTGGATGAGTAGGCACGCGGCCCCGGTGGCGTCCACCTGGATAAGCTCGTTCCGGGGGTAGTCCAGGATCGGCGCGAAGCCTTCCTCCTGGGTCGAGTCAACCCTCCCGTACTTGAAGAGTGTCGGTTCGATGCGCCAACGCCTCGCCCCTAGATCAGCAGGGACGCTCGGGTCCCACTTCTGGCGGAAGCACAACGCGCCGACCATCGGCCGTTGCTCCTCGTCGGCAACAAGCAGGAGATTGTCGAGGAGATCCGGAGCGAACCCCATATCGGTATCGATCGTCAGCATCCAGTCGGCTTTCGTGTCAGCCAGGAACCGTTCGATCAGCTTGTTGCGTCCGTGCGCGACCTCACCGACCCCGGCCTCAACATGCAGATACCCGCAACCCTCGCGGATCATCCTGGCCTCGTGCCCAATATCCCAAAGCTGCAGATTGGTTAGAGATCGGCCGAACACCGATGACCAGGTGCCGCCGTCGATTATGGCGAGCGCGACTCCCCCGCTGGTCTGATCGTTCACTTGGTCCTCCCACCACGCCGGGTTCCCGGACGGGCCGATGCGTCCTCGATCTGGACCGAATCGATCTTAGGTGAGTCAACGGCAAGACCGATCTGATCGAACAGCCACGCCGCTTCTTGCACCATGTAGTGATCCTCCGGGTACGAGACCACCGGGTTCGGTACTTCCATCTGTCCAGTTGCCTTGAAGTACACAGCGTGCTGTCCCGGATAGGAGACCCGGTAGTACTTCTTGTCGCTCATGACCTCTCCCTAACCCCATGAAACGAGATGGGCCGGTCGGCCCCGTGGGAACCCGACCGGCCCGATTGCCAGCGTACGCCTTGATCCTTACGCAGAGGTCTTGTCCTGCAGCATCCGGAACGCCACGTCAAGCACCGAATCCGAGCCGTTACGCCACCAGCACACCCAACCCCGTTCACCGGTCGGCATCCCGCCGGTGGTCTGCGAGGTCAAGTTCTGAATGAACTCAACCGCCATACCGGCCGGCCGGTCGACGATCACGAACTTCGACCAGTCGCCGACAACGACCTCATTGTCCCGGACCGTGGTCGTCACGTCCGCAGGCATGTCGTCGCTGGTGTGCCATGGCTTGCCCTTGAGCGTCGGGGCCAAGGCCTCGGCCAGGGTCCCGGTGTACGACGAGCCAACCGCCGTCCCAAGCTGCTGAATTCCGTCAGCCCATACGTCGTTCATCAGCCATTGCGCGTTACGTCGGAAGCGTTGAGGGACCGCCCTGAGCAGGCCGTTGATGTCGACGACACCGATCGTTGCCGCGGTGGTCGACGTAACCTCGACGTTCGTGTTCGCATCAAGCGCGGTCACGATCCCGGTTGCCTCGGTTGTTCCGGCGCCGTTGCAATGCTTGTCGCCCTCGAGGACGTCCCGCGAGTCCGCGAACAGCATCAAGAGCTCACCGGCAAGATCCGGGATGTCCTCTACCGCCTGGTAGGTGGCCTTCGCGAATGTTCGGTTCGTGAAGAGCGGAACCTCCGGCTCCGAGAATGACGGGCTGTCATCGGAGATTTCCGCGTACTCGGCATCCGTCGATGCCGTCATGCCAGCGGAGACGATGCCCTTCCAAGTGTTGCCCTGCCCCGGGTCCAGCGTCACTACCCGAGCGATCTGGCGGACCACGTTCGCCGATCCATCGCTCGACAGCATGATCGTCGGGTCCAGGTACAGAGGGACCAGGAACCCACCAGAGGTAGAGGTACCGACCGCGATTGCCGCACGCTCTTCAGCGTTGAGCGTCACTGCGGCCATCGGACCAGACCTGACGATCTTGTTGAAGGCAGACGTGTACTCGGGCAGGCTCCGCATCAGAAGCTGATGCCCCCATGCGCGGGTAGCTGCCTGGTTCCATTCCGGAGAGTCGCTCTGCCTGGTCAGGTGTCGCCTAAGCACCCTCTCGATGTGCTTCTCGTCTTCGCTCCGGAGCAGATCGACCCGGCCATCGTTCATGCGCAGCAATTCGCCGACGACGTTACGGCCGTCCCAGCCCTGATGCACTCCGCGCTGAACAAGCTCACGAGCCCGCGTGAAACGATCCGACCCAGACGGATTCCCGAGATGCAGCGATCGCCACTTCTTACGGGAGTCCTTCACTCGTTGGGATCGCTCGGCCGAGTCCTGCTCGACCTCCGCGGTCTCCAGTGCGCTTCGCGCTTCGGCCTCGGCCTTGTCTGCCTCGTCGCGTTCGGTCTGCGCACTACGCTGGTCTGCGTCTAGTTTGTCCCATTGGTTTCGCTGCTCTTCAGTGAGTTCATCCCCGGCTTCCGCATCAAGATTGCGGAGGCTGGCAACGATCTCTTCGTTCCTGGCCCTGGCCGCTTCGGCCCGGTCCCGCGCATCCCGGAGCGCGGCCCGTAGTTCGGCGATCGTCACTGGTCACTCCCTGGCCTACCGAGATGCAAGGCTTGCCTCTCGGATCCTGCGGGCACGCGCCGCGCGTCCCGCTACCTCCGAGCGGCCTCCGGCCGGCTCGTTCGGCTTGCCCGACGCGGCCCGCTCCTGCTCGCCGGTGGCCTTGCCGGCCGGCCCCGCAGTGCTGGTGCGTAGATCCATAATGCGCTTCCGGAGCGCGTCAATGGAAGCCGGATCCCGGTGCGCCATCCGCTCATACAACCGATCAGTGTCCGACCGGCAACTGTTGAGCTCACTCGTGGCCTCCGGGTTGGCCGGCCACGTCACCGGACCCGCCTCGAACAACCGGACCTCCCGGATCGTCCGCTCGGGCAACCCATCCGGGTTGCTGTCGGATGCGCCCGGGTCGTGGTTCCATTCGTCCTTTACTACGTTGAACATGAATGATGATCCATATACACCCTCGCGGAGGCCCGGTGCCAAGTCCCGGTTGTAGGTCGTGTCAAACAGGTCCGCTTCGAGCACCGCATAGTCGCTGTCTTCGCGGAGCACGTCAACCCGACCGAGCGGCTTGTCTCCGACATAGAAGTCGTATCCGTGGTCGAACAGTGAGACGATCTGCCCGGTTCCCTTCGGTCCCCGCTCCTTCATGGTCTTGCGGAACGCACCCCTAGAGGTCCGTTCCAGGAACCTTCCCTCCCACCAGGAATTGATCTCATACCAGTTGTCGAACCGTGAGAATCTCACCACCATCCGGCCGAGCGTTCCGTCTGCCGTCTCACCATCGGTTCCTGCTCGGGTCGGTAGCGACCGGACCACGACAAGCTCCGGCATCTCCACAGCCGGGACAACAGCACTGTCTGTATTCACTTCGTACCTCCGGGTGCTTCGTTTCCGGCTGGGTTCGTCGTCGGGTCGCTCTGTACTCCGCCGCTGTTCGGCTCGTCTCCCCACGTCACCGGTGGAAGCCCCTCGATCGCACGGACCTCATTGACAACCTTCCACCTGTTCTGCAGCGCCGACGCATGCGCTTGGAACCTGGCAAGCGTCGTCGACTCAAGCAACGCATCCCGGTCAAGGATCACGTACTGACCGACCGGCAGCATCCATGAGAACATGCGCTCCAACCGGCGGATCCACTTACCCAGCGACAAGACAAGCAGATGTGTCATCCGAGACTCAACGTTCGCGTAGGTCAGCGAGCCACCTGATTGATACCCAAGGACCTCGGCCACGCCAGGGCCGAACATCCGGCAGCACTGGGCCTCGCTCGCGCCGAGAGTTTCCAAGAACTGACTCTCCTCCGGCACAACCTGCAGCGCCTTGAAAGACCACTGCTTACCTACCAGCGCCGGTTCGCGGCTTCCCCGCAACCCGGCCATGAACCGGTTCTTGATCTGCTTGACCTGGTCGTCCGTCAGTGCCCATACGTCCACCGCGTCAGAGCTCAGGATCCCTGACGGGTGCGCTCCTTCCGTGAACCACTGGACCCCGTACCTCTGTGCCATCAGCGGCAAGGCAATCTGTGATGCGTGCCGGGAGATCACAGATTGCCCGAGGACCGTCTCTGGTAGCGGGTTGACTCTCCGGTGAACGAAGGTCTCCATGTCCACCGGCCGGCCGTTGTGGGTCCAGACAACCCCACCATTGGAGTAGTCAATCATCGGCATGCACGAGTCCGGGTGCCAGACATCAACCTGAACCGGGACACCACCACGCCGATCAAGAACGTCACCCATCATGTTGCCGCGCATCAGCCACGACATCATGATCCGATAAGCCCAGTCCTCCCTACCTACCTGGTCACCACCAGGGTCATCAAGGTATCCCGGGGCCTGCCGTTGACGCCGATCTGCTCCAACACCGCTGAACACACCAAGCGGAAGCTCGGAGGACAGCGAAGCGAATAGATCGGAGGCAGACCCGACAGCGATTGACCGAAGCGCATCGCCGATCGTCGAAACGCTAATCGTGTCATACGTGCTGCCACCAGACAGGTACTCAGACAACGACAGCTGTCCGGCGATTGTCTGGCGCCGCTCACCACCAGGGGATGCACTGCGGACCCAGAAACTCACCGCGGACCACCCTCAACCATCGTTTCGTCCCTGGCCGGCCGGGATGCTGCACGTTCCTGCATGCCCCGGGCGATGTCGTATGCCAACAGCGCGACCCCGGCAACTATCGTTGCTGCGGGCCTAGACCACTGGGCAACGCCGGCCACGACCACGACCGGCCCGGAGACTCCGGGACCGTACTGCCGGACCACGGCAACCACCCGCCCAGCAACATACGCCCCGCTACCAGCCAATCGCTTTGGATCCATGACGACAGCGTACGGCGGTCTTCTACGCTGGGTCGAGGACGTGTACCCTGCCCACCTCTACCGGATCGACCCAACGATCTGCTCAGCTGTCAGCGGATGCTCGTCAAGCAGCGCCCGGCGCTGATGCCATCCCCACCGGGCCAGACTCGCGCCGAACAACGAACTGATGTCATCAGGTGAGGACCGCCGTCCCCAGGACTGAGCTCCGTCTCCAACGTCCCGGAGGACCGCGATGCCTACCGCCGCGTTCAAGCGGGGGTCATCGAGATGCGCGAACTCCTCGACCTCGGAATCGTCGTCAACCCCGTCTACCGCCACTCCTCTCCGGGACGCGGTCACCTTGACGGCATCAATCAGCTGAGCAGTTGCCGAAGCATCCTGCGGTAACCCCGTGACGAGCAGGTCACCACGGCGTGGCTGCTGTTCCCCTGCCGGCCGATCGCCCGGGTCCGGGATCCCGGCCTGCTTGATCGCGTCGATCGTGGATGCCAGAGGACCACGTGACGAAACGACGATGACCAGCGGATTGTGTGACTTGCGGAGTTCCGCGAGCCGCTCAGGCACCCATGTCACTCCGGCGCGCCGGTCAACGACTTCGGCCTGGCCGACTCCGTCCGACCTAACCCCGTAGACAGTGATCGAGGCCCATGCCCGGCCCGGCGCAGCATCGGCCCCGATCGCGACATCGACCGGCGCCAGCGACTCGTTACCACGCGCTTCCGGCGCCGCACAGGCCTCCCACGCAGCGTCCGGGATCGGTTTTGACTTCCTGGTCCGGTACGGCGGTTTGGGCCATGCGCCGAGCTTTTCTAAAGTGAACGTGCGTAGCGACATCGCCCGAGCTTCCCTCGCTACCTGCTCAATCCGTTGGAGCCGGCCGATCGCCGGATTGTGCCTCTGCCACAGTTCCGGGTCCTTCCGGATCGGTAGCAACCCGTCGCGCTTACGGTCTGCGTCTACCCGCTCGGCGTCGTCAACCCACCACTCGGGACCCCAATCCAGGTAGCAGAGCTCATCATCGGTCAGCACATCAGGGTCCTCGGCGCGTGCCCGTAGGTCGTACATCACCTGGCCGGTGGCTGTCTCCGGATCCACCCGCATCTCATCTATCGAGTCCGGTAGAGGCGGCGACGACGTGTACCACAGCTGTGGATCATTACGTGTTCCCATGATCGGAACGAGTGCCCCACAGAACGTACGGGTCAACCCATACGCCTCATCCAGAAACACGCAGTCACCAGCAAGACCACGAGCCGCATGCTTGGTCCTCGTGTGGAACTCGATTCTCCTAAGACCCGTCAGCTTCTCTCGGCTCTCGCCGTACAACTCGATCGCCATGTTGACGTGGCTGGTCAACACCCTCTTGACCTGCCTACGAAGGTCATCAGACGAGTCGTAATACAACATCATCCGTTCCTGGGCATCAGTCACGGTCTTTAACCTGGTCGCAGTCCAGACGATCCGTTTCTCCCCGAACAAGTGCACACCCGCAAGCGCACGGGCCTCAAGAACACCACCCTTACCCATCTGTCGGACAGCCCACAACGCGACTTCGAAAGCGGCCCACCGACGCTGCCCATCAGCCGACACCTGCTCACCGAGGGCATCGACCAGGTGGGCACGCTGATACGGCTGCAAGACCAATACCCCAGTCGACTCCGCAAGCTCGATCGCCTCCGTCCCCGATGAGCCAACCGCCGCCGGAACGATCCGGACCCTGGGCTCATCCCGACCGCCGGGCATCCCGTCGCCTCCTGAGCTCATCATCGACCGCAACCGGGTCCGGAGCGATCGGCGCGTCAACAGCTGGCCGGGACACCGGCATCCTCTTGTCGATCAGCCCAAGGATGCCCGACAGCGCCTTGACCAGGGTCGCGATCTGTCGCGGATCACCAGCTGGCCGGCCGCACTTACACGGGCAACCTTCCGCGTGGGAGACGTACTGCGCGTCTAGCTGCTCGGCCAGCTGGTCACGTAGCCGCTTAAGGGTAGCTGTCGAATCGCCACGCCGAGCGACAGTCAGCAACGATGCTCGCCTCGTGGCCACGACTGGTCACTCTCCTTTCCCTGGTGCTTGGTTTCCTGCGTCCCTGTACTCACAGCCATATCCCAGAAGCGACGATCGCGTACAGACCCGAGGCCGCTACCAGTGCTCCTCCGACGATCGCGATCGGCAGCATGTCCAACCCGACCGGCTCAACCCATATGTTACTTTCCGTGACAAGGATCTCTGAGGTATGCCGCACGCGGAGCGTAACCATCTCGTCGTGACGCTCGGCAACCCTCTCCGTGACGTCGCCACGATCAACATGACTCAGCGTGGGGGTCAAAAATAGGGGAGG
>Ga0055456_10000146_pt1 | contig 11172 bp, 10 predicted proteins | sample Joice_CattailNLA_2_FD_57693 | JGI IMG/M metagenome (GOLD analysis project Ga0055456, IMG submission 57693) | Wetland microbial communities from San Francisco Bay, California, USA, that impact long-term carbon sequestration - Joice_CattailNLA_D2 | ecosystem: Environmental > Aquatic > Marine >... | reverse complement strand
TTCTGCGGAAACCACCCCGCCTCGTTATGGTACTACATGCTGGATGTTGAGCATTCCTGCCTCGAGCCCGGGATACAGGCGTGACCAGGCGACCACACAGAGTAAGATACGTTGCAGCGGGAGCCCACATGTGGCTCACCACCGCTACGCTAGCCCTGATTCTGGCGCCGGCCTCCGGTCTCGCACAGTCCAGTTCCGCCACGGAGATCCGCGTCGTCGAGACCGTTGATCCGGTCAGCGGGGCCCGCTATCGCCAGGCGGTCTACGACCTCACCAGGAAGGAAATCCGTGCGGTACAACGGGCCCTGCGGCAAGCCGGCTATCTGGGCGTCGGGTGGACCGGTCAGCTCGATCACGGGACGGTGAAGGCGCTGGGCGAGCTCCAGGAGGATCGAGGTCTGTACCGCTGTGACTGCGTGTCCTACGAGACGATCGTCGCACTGGGCCTCAAGCCCGACGTGCAGGTGACAACGGTGGCCGTGGGCGCCACCAGCGGCAGCGCCTGGGGGGCGGACGATTCGTATCGACGCGGCTACGGCTCAGGAATCCTGTATCCGGTCGGAGTGCCGATCTACGTGCCCGTCGATCCGGATGATCCCGATGCTCCCGAGGGTGAAGTTCCGGCTGATGGCGGCGCGCAGCCACCCGCATATCCGCCCCCGGGAGCCGTGCCGCCAGGCATCCGCCCGTTGCCTCCTCCCACGCGCATCATCCCCGCAGACTCGAGGTCCGGAGCGGCCTCGATATCCCGCCCCTGACTCGATACGAGGGCGTTTGAATCGCGGCTCGACCGGCCTGGCCATCGCCGTGCTCGGCGCGCTGCTGCTCTGCGCGACGCCGACAGGAGCGCAGGAAGCCGGTTCCGGTTCTGCCGCCGGCCGTGACGCTCGGCGACCCCGCATCGGTCTCGCGTTGAGCGGCGGGGCCGCGCGCGGATTCGCGCACGTCGGAGTGTTGCAGGCGATCGAGGAGGCCGGGGTGCCGATCGACGTGATCGCCGGCACGAGCATGGGGAGCGTCATCGGGGGCCTCTACGCAGCCGGGCTCTCGACGAACGAGCTGCTGGACGTGGCAGCCAGGGTCGATTGGGATCGCGTGTTCAACGATGCGCCCGATCGACGCAATCTCCCCATCGAGCGAAAGGTGGAGGAGGGGCGCACGGCCTTCAGCCTGCCGATCGTGGCCGGCAGACCGCGTCTTCCGAGCGGCATCATCGAGGGCCAGCGGATCTCGCAGGTGCTCACCGGACTCACCTGGCGCGTTCACCCGGTGCGGGACTTCACCAAGCTTCCGGTCCCGTTCGCTGCGGTGGCCACCGACGCCGAGACCGGCGAGGCCGTAGTGCTCGACCGGGGCTTCCTCCCGCAGGCGATGCGGGCCAGCCTGGCGATCCCGAGCGTGTTCGCCCCGGTCGAGATCGACGGCCGGTACCTGATCGACGGAGGCATCGTCCGCAATCTGCCCACGCCGGAGGTGGCTGCTCTGGGGGCCGACATCATCATCTGCAGCGATGTGACCAGGCCGCTGGCGACGGCTGACAGCCTGCGGACCCTGGTGGATATCCTGACTCAGACGATGGCCTATCGCACCGTAGAGCGGCGGGACGCGGACGCCGAGCTGTGCGACGTCATGATCAGGCCTGACATACAGGGGATCGAGTCGGCCGACTTCGCTCGTGCTCTGGAGATCATCGCCCGCGGCCGCAGCGCCGCGGACACGGTGCTGGCAGAACTGGCGGACCTGGGTCTCGTGGGCGTGGTGACCCCTGCGGCCGCAGCCGACGAGGACCCGTGGGCGGAGCGGGCGCGCATCGTGGAGGTAAGGGTGAAGGGCCTCGAACGGTCCTCCGAGACCTCTGTGCTGCGGAGCCTCGGCCTGACGGTCCCGGCCGATCTGGGCGTACGGCAGGTGAACGATGCGGTGAGCCGCGTCTACGATACGGGGATGTTCGAGAGTGTCTCCTATCGGCTGGATGCTCCGGAGGGCGCGCCGGGCGCGGGCGAGCGGATCCTCGTGCTCGAGGTGGAGGACCACGGCCGCAGCTGGGTGGGCGCCGGGTACCGGTACGAGGCGAGGTACAAGGCTTCGATCCTGGCGACGGCGGCCGTGCGCAATCTCCTGCTGCGCGGCTCGACCCTTCTGGCGGATCTCCGCCTCGGAGAGCAGACAAGGGCTTCCGCCGAGTACCAGAAGCGGTGGGGTCTGGGAGTGGCGCCGCTGTTCGCGCTGCAGGCGGAGTACAAGCGGAGTCCGTTCGACCTGTACGTCGACGGTTCGAGGGTGACGGAACCTCGCGTCACCGTGCAGCACATCAAGGGGTTCCTCGGCCTCGGAATCGGCTATGCCGTGGAAGTCGGCGCAGCGGTCAAGTTCGAGGGCGTCGAGGCGGACGAGGCGGACCAGATAGCTGGCTGGAACTCGGGGGACCATACGTACTTCACGCTGGCCGGGTTGGTGAAGGTGGATACGAGGGATCGGCTCGCCTTTCCCCGTTCGGGGGTGCAGGTCCTGGGCAGGGCCGAGTGGGTGGACGGCTCCCTCTCCCGCAGCGGAGACGGTTTCTCCCAATACCAGGTGTCCGTAGACGCCGCCGTTCCGATCTCGCGGAAGGTGTCCCTGCTGGGCGGAGTCGTTGCCGGGACGACGCAGGGCTCCGACGTGCCTCCGCCTTATCTGTTCTTCATCGGCGGGGCGAACCCCTTCTATCTGTATCCGGACAGACAGTTCTCCTTCGCCGGACAGCGCGTCATGGAGGGCCGCGGGCACCACGTGCAGCTGCTCGACGTGGATCTCCAGTGGGAAGTCCTGCCGAACCTGTTCGCCATCGGTCGCTGGAACACGGCCGCCCTGCCCGCGGAATGGCGGTTCGACGCGAGCGACTTCATCACGGGTTTCGGTATCGGAGCGGGTGCCACCTCCCGCCTGGGCTCAGCGAAGCTGATGCTGACCGGCGGGAGTGACGCCGACGCCGAGCGGCTGGAGATCGACGTGGGCTTCCTCTTCTGACGGCTTCCCTACAAAGAGCCGGGCCGCCCGTTGTTCGGACGGCCCGGCAGACTTGCGGCGGTCGTCGGAGCGACGACCCGACAGCCTGGATCAGTCCATGAAGTACCTGATCCCGAGCTGAATCCGCCAGCGCGAGTACTCTCCCAGGTCGTCCACGAAGGTCTCCTGGACGCCATTGAACGAGACTTCCGGCCGGCCCGCCGCGTCGATCGTGCACGGGAAGGTGGTGCACGCGAGCGGATTGAGCGCCGCCGAGCTGGCCACCTGACGCACGCCCCAGCTGGAGCTGATCATGTTCAGCACGTTCTCGAAGTCGACGCTCACCTGCATCACGTTGTCCATCTCGCCGGAGCCGAAGATGAAGTCCTGCAGGAATCGCAGCGACAGGTCCGTGTACCACGGGTTGATGAGGCCGAAACGCTCGGCGATCTTCCCGCGGTTCTTGCTGAGGTAGGGATCCTGCTCGATGAACGCGTTCAGGGCGGTCCATTGAGTCGGATCGGCGAGATTGATGTCGCCCGGACCCTCGGGGATGTAGATCAGGTCGTTGGTCGCACCGTCACCGTTCACGTCACCCGAGTAGATGAACGAGTACCGGTTGCCACCGGCGCCACGGAACGAGCCGCCTTCCGCCACCTCCCAGAACAGGCCGAAGCTGGTCCTGAGCAGCTCGCTCCAACGCTTCTGGTAGGTACCCGTAGCCACGATCCGGTGGCGCTCGCCGAACTCGGAGGGCGAGGCGATCGGCGCGTTGGGATTGCCCGGAGTCGGCTGGCCGCCCCACAGCACGCTCGCGATCTCCGTGGACTTGAGCGTGTTCGTGGCATCGAGGTAGGCATACGACAGCCCCAGCCCGAGCCCACTCTCCCACGCCTTCCTCAGCTGAGCCGTGAAGCTGAAGTTGCGTCCCTCATCCGTGTTGCTCAGGACATAGATAGACCTGCCCAGGAAGAAGGGATCGGGATTGTTGCGCTGGCCGGCGTAGTACGGCCTGCCGTCCGCCAGCGTCCCCGACGGAGGCGCCAGGTCCATGTTCTGCATGTAGATGTTGTTGATGTCCTTGCCGTAGATGAACTCCAGCGTGCCCACCATGTCCCAGGGCAGGCGCTGGTCGATGGCGATGTCGCTGGTCCACATCTGCGGCCACTTGAAGTCCGGATCCATGGCCGCGATACCGTCGTAGGACTGCTGCAGGATGAAGCTGTCGCTGCCGGAGCCCGGCCGCGGGCCGCTGGTGACCACCTTGGGCGCGTCAGGCCAGATGTTGGGGTTCGTGCTCGGGTTGGAGAACACGTTCCCGACCCAAACGAACGGCAGACGGCCGGTGAAGATCCCCGTCCCGCCGCGCAGCTGCGTGGAGCGATCTCCGGCGACGTCCCAGTTGAAGCCGATGCGCGGCGACCAGAGAGCCTGCGTGCCCGCCAGCTTGCTCTGGTCCACCACCACCGTTTCACCGTCTCCGTTGATCGCCGTCAGGCTCCTCGAGAAGGGGTTGTCGACCGGATCGGTGAAGTACATCGGGAAGTCCACCCGGAGCCCCGCGTTCAGGGTGAACCGCGGGTTGACCACGAACTGGTCCTGCAGGTATACGCCCACCTGTCCGAGGCTGAACTTCTCGCCCTTGTAGTCCCCGGTCACGACGAAGGACCGCGCGTCGTAGAAGTTGCCACCGTTGATGGCCGGGTCGGGGTTGGTCCGGGTGAAGAAGTCGTCCAGGCTGGTGAAGTTGCCCGCCCCGCCGGGGAAGCCGAACGTCCCGTACCGGAACAGGTTGAACGAGTTGAAGAACCGGAACTCCTCGAAGTTGGCGCCGAGCGTCACGCTGTGCCGGCCCTTGAAGTAGGTGAAGTCGTTGGTGAACTGCCAGACGTCGGTATCGAGGTTGTTCTCGATCGAGAACGGCTCGTGTCCGACCGTCGTGTACGTGATCCCGTCCTCGGCGATTTCGAGGGTCGGGAACGGTTCGCTGAACGCGTTGCGGAAATCCCGGAAGCGGTTGTAGCTGGCGAAAAACCGGTTCGCCCACTGTCCCTCTCCGGCGCGCGCGTTCCACTCGAACGCGTACGAGTTCAGCTCGTTGTTGATCTGGTAGCCGGAATTCTGCGACGGCAGGCTGTTGCTGTTCGGCCCCCGTCCGGAATCGAAGATGCTCAGCACGAACGGGTGCGGCGGAAGGTCCCGTTCGGCGTCCAGCCGATTGTAGCGGAACATCAGGTTGTGGTTCTGGCTCAGGTTCCAGTCCACCTTCAGCAGCACCTTGTTGCTGTTGGTCTCGTGGATGAAGCCCGAGTACGGGCCGGTATCGTAATTGTAGACCGTGGCCATGCGGTCCGTGATCTGGTCCAGCACGGACTGCTGGACTCGCGACTCCCCGAATGCCGGGGTACCGCCGGTGGACGGGACGAAATTCGATCCGGGGTCATCCCTCTGCGTCAGCTCGCCGCTCAGGAAGAAGAACAGCTTGTCCTGCATGATCGGCCCGCCGACGCTGAAGCCGTACTGCCCGACCGAGAGATCGGGATTGGCGATCACCTTCTCGCCCCTGACCTTGTTTCCCTGGAGGTTCTGGTCACGGTAGAAGGCGAAGCCGGATACCTTCCACGTGTTCGTGCCGCTGCGGGTGACCGTGTTGATGCTGGCGCCCGTGAATCCGCTCTGGCGGACGTCGAACGGCGCCACCTGGACGGTCACCTGCTCCACCGCATCGTACGGGACGGGCTCGGTGGCCGTCTGTCCGCCGGGCGCCGGGTCATCGAGGCCGAACGAGTTGTTGAAGTAGGATCCGTCGAGGGTGATGTTGTTGTACAGCCAGTTACGTCCGCCGAAGCTGAAGTTGCCGTCGTTGCGCGGGTCGGTTCGCGTTAGATCGCGCGTGCTGCGCCGGACCGAGGGAAGCGCCACCACTTCCGCCCTGGGGACGGTGGTGGCCGCGCCGGTCCGGTCGCTGTTGAGCACCGGATCCTGCCCCGCTTCGACCGTGAGTCCCTCGAGCTCGATGGCCGTCTCGGCGAGCGTGAACACGTGTCTCGCGCTCTGGCCGAGCACGACGACTACCTCCTCCAGCGTCTGGTCCTGGTGACCGATGATGGACGCCGTCACCACATACGGGCCGCCCACGCGCATGCCCCCGATCGTGAACACGCCGCCCGCGCGGGTGACGGTCTGGTAGGTGGTCCCACTCGGAACGTGCACCGCCGTGATCGTCGCTCCGACGAGCGGTTGACCCGCCGCGTTGGTCACCAGGCCATCGATGCCGCCGGTCGTCACGCCCTGAGCCAGCAGGTTCCCGCTCGGGAGCAGGACCAGCGCCAGGATCGCGAGCAAGGTGGAGATGGCGCGGAGCGGTGGGCGGAGCGTGGATCGGCGAAGGGCTTGGGACGGGGCGGCAAACGAATGCAAACGCGGAACTTGCTTCATCGCGGCCTCCTGCAGGGTAAGGTATGCAGCGGCTTCCGCAACTGAATGCGGCACACTAACAGGCGAGAGAGAACGTGGCAAGCACCGCGACAGCCGGAAACGCTGACCCATCGTCCCGGCGAAAGAACGTTGTGAAGCGCTACGGGATAGGAACTTGCGTGGATCGCTGAGGGGCCGGAATCAGTCCTTTCTGCCCGGGTTCAGCAGCTCGGCCTGGAAGTCCTGCGCCTCCGCGATCCGCTCCACCTCGGTCTCGATGCCCGCGAACTGCTGCTCCAGGAGCGACAGGCGCTGACGCATGATCGCCAGCTCCTCCTGGGCCGCGCCGCTCGACCGCATGTGCGCCACCGCTTCCGCGATCGGCTTGATCGCGAAGCGCAGCGTGACGAGCGACAGCGGAACCAGCACGGTCAGCGTGCCCATTACGATGGCGACGATCGGAACCCAGTCGAATCCGGTCGGCATGCGTTACTCCTCTCCGTTCGCCGGGTCCGAGGCCCGGATGTTCTCGAGCGCCTCGCGCATCCGCTCCGGCGGGACGTCCGTGATCGGGCACAGGGCGCCCGTGCACGTGTGACCGACCTCCAGGCAGATGATCTCCGCCGGCCGTCCGGTGGCGGGATCCGTCTGTCCCACTGGCTTCAACACGACTTCGACCTGCCGGTCGCAGGCCGAACAGTATGCCCAGTGCCGTTCCATCGCCATCTACCTCAGTGGGAGTGGATGCCTGGCGACTCGTCGTCTTCGAGCCGGCAGGTGCCTCCGGTGCACGAACAGTTGCCGCACCCGGTCTTCGCGCCGGGTCGAAACAGCCCGAACGCTACGAACAGCGCGGCGAAGCCCGCGACCGCCAGTACGGTCGTCATTTCGGCCCGCTCCTCCAGTGCGTCCCGCCCGCTTGCCGGCCCGGGATCTTCATGCGGTGAACAACCCCGCGAAGCCCATGAAGGCCAGCGAGAGACTGCCCGCGATGATCAGCACGAGGCCCATGTTGCGCGCGGCGGCCGGTACGCTGGCCGTTTCCGTGGTCTCGCGAATCGATGCCATGAGAACGAGTGCCAGGGTGAGGCCGAGTCCGGCGCCGAGCGCGAACATCAGTCCCTCCAGGAAGTCGTACCCACGGTTCGTGTTGAAGATCGCGTACCCGAGGATCGCGCAGTTCGTGGTGATCAGGGGCAGGAAGATCCCGAGCTGCCGGAACAGGGTGGGGCTGAACTTCTTGATCGCCATCTCCGTGATCTGGACGAACGACGCGATCACGACGATGAAGGAGATGAGTCTGAGGTAGGGAGCGTGCGGCAGCACGAACGTGTTCAGAAACCACACGCAGACCGAGGTCGTCACGAGGACGAAGATGTTCGCCAGCCCCATGCGCAGCGCCGTCTCCACCTTGGCCGACACTCCCATGAACGGACACAGGCCGAGGAACAGGTGCAGCGTGAAGTTGTTCACCAGCATGGCCGAGAGAAGGATCCAGAACAGTTCGCCCATCAGGCCGCCTCCTCTCCACTCGCGACGCCGTGAGGCCACTGACGGACGCGTATCGTTTCGGCCTTCCGCTCCTTCCACCACCCGAACACGAGCAGAATGGAGCCCAGCGTGAGGAATCCTCCCGGCGGCAGGATCATCACGATCCACGGCTCGAAGTTCTCGCCGAACAGGCTGTGGCCCATGATGGAGCCGCTGCCCAGGATCTCACGAAAGGTCCCCATCATCAGCAGTGCGATCATGAAGCCGGCTCCGGAGCCGGCCGCGTCCAGGATGGACCTCCCGACCGGTCTCTTGGAGGCGAAGGCTTCCTGCCGGCCGAGGATCATGCAGTTGACGACGATGAGGGCTATGAAGGCGCCGAGCTCCTTGTGGATCAGTGGCACGACGGCCGCCAGCACGAAGTCCGCGATCGTGACGAAGGTGGCGATGATCAGGATGTAGGCCGAGATCCGCACCTCGGCTGGGATCCAGCTCTTGACGAGAGACACCAGGAAGCTGGATCCGACCAGCACGAAAAACGTCGCGAGCCCCATCGCGAGGCTGTTCGGGACCGTGTTGGTCACCGCCAGCGCCGGGCACAGGCCCAGCAGCTGCACCAGCACCGGGTTTTCCTTCCAGATGCCGCGCAGCAGGTCCTCGGTCGGCGTGGTTTCCCTCATGATCCCTCGTCGCCTCCGGCGCCCGCTGAGCTGTCGGCCGTCGCGACCGGAGGGGCCTGCGGGGCTGGTCCCGGTTCGTGCTCGGTCAGCGCCGGCCCCAGCGCCTCCAGGCGATGGTTGATGATGCCGATCACGGCTCGCGACGAGATCGTCGCTCCCGTGATCATGTCGACTTCGTTCTCCGAGCCGGTGCCCGCACCCTGCTTGACCCCGACGATCGGGGCGCTCACGCCCTGGAACCCGTTCACGAAGTTCATGTCCTTGATGATCTTGTCGCCGAGTCCGGGAGTTTCCTTGCTCTCCAGGACCTTCATCCCGAGCAGTCGTCCGCTGTCGACATCGTATCCGAAGATCAGCTGGATGACATCCTGAAAGCCGGGCTCGGCCCCCGTCACGGCGTAGCCCGCCGGAGCCCCGGACGCGTCGAAGCCGAGGAACACCTTCTCGGCCGTGACCGTGTCCGACCCTTCGGGAAGCTTTTCAACGAGCCCGTCCGGAGTAACGTACAGGGACCGGTAGCTCGCCGGGCCGTTCAGAACCTCGAGCACCGCGGCGCGGAGCGCGGCTTCCCTGTGCGCCTGTATCTGCGGGTCGGCCCACTGAAACACGAGCACGATCACCAGGCCCGCCAGGGCCCCCGCGATGGCCAGCGTGGCGATCAGCTTCGACGAGGCCACCTGCGGGGGCACGGGCGGCCCGCCGCCGGTCGCCGTGTCATCGGGGTCGCGACCTTCCGCCGGGATGGTCGGAAGCTCCTTCACGCTTCCGCTCCCTTCGGCTTGCGCCGCGGCTTCCCGAACACGCGTGGCTGAGTGGTGCGGTTGATGAACGGAACCAGCGCGTTCATGAACAGGATCGCGTACATCACGCCTTCCGGGAGTCCTCCCCAGACCCGAATGAGAACGACCAGGAGACCTATGCCGGCGCCGAAGATCCAGGCCCCGGCCGGCGTCACGGGGGACGTGACCATGTCCGTGGCCATGTACATGGCTCCGAGCATCAGACCGCCCGAGAACAGCATGAACAGGGGGTTCGGGAAGCGGTCGGGTCCGATCGCGTACAGGACCCCCGAGAACGCTAGGACCGTGAGGAAGATGCTCGCCGGGATGCGCCAGTCCAGATACTTGCGCAGCGCCAGGTAGCCGCCGCACAACAGGATGAGCAGGCCGGCCGTCTCGCCTATCGATCCGGCCGTGGAACCGATCATGAGATCCCAGGTGCCGGTCGGCAGTCCCTCGAACTTCATCAGTCCCAGCGGAGTGGCTCCGGTCGCGATGTCGGGCGCGCTGGGAGACATCAACGGGAGGGCGAAGTTGTCGCCCCGGAGCGACCACCAGGTCGCGGGCTGAACCGGCCAGGTCGTGATCGCGATCGGAAACGCCGCTTGCAGGAACGCGCGTCCGAGGAGCGCCGGGTTGAACACGTTCTGGCCGAGTCCACCGAAGATCAGCTTGCCGAACGCGATCCCGAACACGCCGCCCAGGAAGGCCATCCACATCGGAAAGCCGGGTGGCAGGATCAGACCGAGCAGGAGGCCCGTGATGACCGCCGACCCGTCGCCCGTGCTCCCCTTCCTGCCGAACAGCCGCTCCGTGAGCACGGCGCCGATCGTGGCCGCGCCCACCACGAGCAATGCGCTCGGCCCGAAATAGTAGGTCGCCACCGCGAGGATCGGCACCAGCGATCCGACCACGTTCCACATGATCCGGGGCGTGGAATGCGACGAGCGGAGGTGGGGTGATGCCGCGATCCGGAGTCTGAGCTCGGCCATGGAGTCGAGATCCGGACTCGTGGCGCGTCGCCCGTCCGGGCCGGGGACGCTCATGCGGCCGCCTTCCGCTTGCGCAACATGTTCTTCCCGAGCGCGAACATCTGGGACAGCGGGATGTGCGATGGACACACGTACGAGCAGCATCCGCACAGCATGCAGTCCATGAGGTTGGCGGCCTCCATCTCGTCGTACCTGCCGGCCTGGGCCTGCGTGCCGAGCAGCGATGGATTCAGGAACACGGGACACGCTTCGAGGCAGCGGCCACAGTGGATGCACGGGTAGCGTTCCACAGATCGGGCCTGGTCCTTCGTCAGAACGACGACGCCGGTCGTGCCCTTGATGAGCGGGGTGTCCAGGTCCGGTTGCGCGGCACCCATCATCGGCCCGCCGAACACGATCTGCGTCGCCTCGTCCGTGACCCCTTCACAGAACTCGAGCACGTCCCTCAGGCGAGTTCCCACCGGCACGAGGAGGTTGGAAGGCCGGCGGACGCCCGGTCCGGTGACGGTGACGATGCGCTCGATCAACGGGTAGCCGGTCTCGAAGATCTCCCCGATGCAGGCGATCGATCCAACGTTCTGGACCACGACACCCACGTGCATCGGGAGCTTGCCGGAGGGCACCTCGCGCCCTGTGACGACCTTGATGAGCATCTTCTCGGCCCCCTGGGGGTACTTGACCGTCAGGGGCAGGACGGAGACGTCCAGGTCGTCCGGCAGGGTGTCCTGCAGACGGGAGATCGCGTCCGGCTTGTTCTTCTCGACCCCGATCACGGCCTTGTCGACCCCCAGCGCCTTCATCATGATCCGGATGCCGAACTGTACTCTC
>Ga0055456_10000142_pt1 | contig 11348 bp, 10 predicted proteins | sample Joice_CattailNLA_2_FD_57693 | JGI IMG/M metagenome (GOLD analysis project Ga0055456, IMG submission 57693) | Wetland microbial communities from San Francisco Bay, California, USA, that impact long-term carbon sequestration - Joice_CattailNLA_D2 | ecosystem: Environmental > Aquatic > Marine >... | reverse complement strand
CAGCTCCGCCATGGCCTGGGTCACCGTCTGCACGATGGGCATGCCGTTGATGGTGAAGCTCTCGTAGGAGAGCCACAGGGCGCGCGAGCCGAACAGGGCCAGACCACCCGCAAGACCGGCGCAGGCGTCCTCGCTGAGCGGCTCGTAAACCTGCCCGTCGGGGCCCTGATGGTAGTGCTCGTCCGCCGTGGGATGGCGGATCTTCAGGGCCTCGTTGATATTCTTCATGCCGGAGGCCTCGTTGCCGTCGGCATTGGTGACCACGAACCGTGGATCCTGGCGGCCCACTGCAGCCACCATGGCGCCCATAGCGGTGGAAGGCACGGCCTTCTCACCCACCGGGAAGGCCTGCCTCGGCAGCGGCCCGAGGGGCGCCAGCTCCAGCTCGGACTCGGTCACCACGGTGCGCGACGCCGGACCGCCGCCGGCACGGGCGAAGTTCTCCCGCACCAGCGCCCAGGCCCGCGGCGGCAGGGCGCGGCGCTTCAAGCCCTCCACGATGTGCGGCTTGTCGAGGGTGTCGCCGGGGTAGAGGTTGTGGGACTTGGCACCGTAGGCATGCACACCGGCACCCTTGAGCTGCTTGATGATGAATGCCGTCAGCGCGCCGCCCATGGCTGCCTTGGCCGCCCCGTCCATGCCCTCGAGCACGGCCCGGGTGAAGGCCATTCGACCCTTCGCGGAGAACTGGGTGCTGTCGACGTAGTGGCCGGCCTGGCCGGCATCGTCGAAGTCCTTGGCGTCGACCAGCACGACGTTGCGGAAGCCATGACCCTTCCAGTAGCCGATCATCTCCTCGTTGCTCTTCAGAGACACCATGGCATGGTGCTCCTGGCTGTAGCCGTTCCACACCAGCACGGGGAGGAAGTTGGTGGCGGCCGGGTAGGCCGTGTGGAAGTGCATCATGGCTGAGAGCACATAGGGCTCGCCCATGCCGCCATCCCCCAGGGTCAAGGGGAAGAGCTTGTCCGGGTGCAGGAGTGCCCCGGCCATGGCGAAATGCTGCCCCTGGCCGAGGGGACCGGCCGGGGCCAGGAGGCCTGGAATGGCGCCGGAGAGGTGGCCGAGCAGTCCCTCCCGCTCGCGGAAGCGCGCCATGAGCTGGTCCACGTTGTCGATGCCCATGTCCCGCAGCGAGCCGTCCAGGAACATGGCGCTGTAGAAGCCGGGCGCGTGATGCCCCACCTCGGTGACGATATTGGTATGGCCGAGCATGACCAGGGACGCATAGGCGTCCGCGCTGCTTGCGAAACCGCCCGGATGTCCCGAGGCCTTGGACCCACACATCTGCAGGGTCAGGTAGCGCAGTGCATCCGCGGCCAGCATGGTCTGAGACACGGCCGCGTCGTCGATCTGCTGCACGCCCGTCTCGCCCTCGCCGATGGCAGGACGCGCACCCAGCGCGGCCAGCTCGGGCATCACCTCGCCGAAGTGCAGGATCCCGGTCGTGAAGTCGAGGGTCTCCGGTTGCGTCTCTCGGGCTGCGGTGCTCATCGTCGTCTCCTTGGTCTACGGGGTGGGGTGCGAAATTGACCCCGGTCTGGCCCGAAGCGTAGGCCCTCGAAGGCATTTCACAAAGAGAAATAGATTTCGTATTGTGAAAATTCTTTGGACCTTCGGGACTGCTGTGGTTTCAACCCGTTGATTCTGGGAGGAAGAATTGCCTAACATTCTGTGATGAGAAATCCATTTCATAATGTGAAAACATGACGCGGCAGGGCTCGATCCAGGTGATTGACCGAATGGCGGGACTGCTGGACGCCATTGCACGCTATCCGGATCCGGTCAGCCTGAAGATCCTCTCCGCGGAGACCGGCCTGCACCCCTCCACTGCGTTTCGCATCCTGGGCTCCATGGCGGAAAACGGCTTCGTGGAGCGCGACCAGGCCGGCAGATACCGCTTGGGCAGCAAACTGCTCCAGCTGGGGAGCCGGGTGCATTCGAAGATCGACCTGCGCGCGGAGGCCAAACCGGTGCTCGAAGCGCTACGAGACCGGCTGGGCGAGACCGTGAACCTGACCGTGCGCGAGGGTGACGAGGTGGTCTACGTCGAGAAGGCGACGCCCAACCGGATGATGCATGTGCAGCAGCTGGTCGGCAGCCGCGCCCCGCTCCACGTCACTGCGGTCGGCAAGATGATGCTGGCCATGGGAGGCGAGGAGGAATGCCGGGGCTACGCCGAACGCACCAACCTGCCGGCCTACACCCGCAACACCTTCAACCGCCTGGAGGACCTGTTGTCGGAGACACGCCGGCTGCGAGAGCAAGGCTACGCCCTGGACGACGAAGAGGCCGAGATCGGCGTGGGCTGCATCGGCGCGCTCGTCTACGACGCCAGCGGCAGCGTCGTCGCCGGCCTCTCGGTCTCCGCGCCGATGGAGCGCCGCAAGGACGCGTGGATCCCCCTGGTCAGGGCGGCGGCACACAAGCTGTCCGAGCGACTGGGTTACCGGCGCGAACCGTCGTGAGGGTTGGCCGGGCAGGGCCGGCCCGGCGCCGCGCGAGTCTGTCCATTCGATGCTAACCTAGTACGAATCCAGAAAACTCGATTCTCACCACAAAGGCACAAAGCTCACCAAGAGGGAAAGGATGTAACCGCAGAGATCGCAGAGAACGCAGAGGAATATGACCACTGGGTCACCAGGCATGGTCCTAACCTGTTGCCTGAAGCCTGAAGCCTTCTTGGTGTCCTTTGTGTTGGTATCCTTTATGGTTGTTCTTAGCCTTTCCGGATAGGCACTAACTCACGCGAAGTCGGATTCTACGAAGGAGCGTCCCATGTCCGAGATAAACCCCTATCAGGCACCCGCGTCTGACGTGAACCTGCCGATCACTAGCGAGGCGGGCGAGCTCACCGGTCCCCACTCGGTCTCCGCGGGCCGGGGCTGGAGCTGGCTGGCCGGCGGCTTCCAACTGTTTACGCGCAGTTGGCTCATCTGGATCGTCAACATCGTCATCTTTACGGCGATCATGCTCGTGATCGGCATCATCCCCATCGTCTCCATCGTGAGTACCTTGCTCTCGCCCATGTTCCTGGGCGGGCTCATGGCAGGATGCCTCGCGCTCGATCGGGGCGATGAACTCACGGTCGGCCATCTGTTCGAAGGCTTCCAGCGCAACGCCGGGGCCCTGGCAGGCGTCGGCGGTCTCTACCTCCTTGGTCTCCTGCTGCTGGGCATCACCGCAGCCGTCATGGTCATGGTCACAGGCGCGTCCATCGCCGGCATGAACGGCGAGCTGGACCCGACCAGTCAGGCCGAGGTAGCCGCCCAGATGGGACCGGCCATACTCATCGTGGTCCTGCTCATCGCGGCCCTGGCCATTCCTCTGGTCATGGCCGTGTGGTTCGCCCCGGCCCTGGTCATGCTTCACGACATGGGCGCGGTGAAAGCCATGAAGCTGAGCTTCCGCGGCTGCCTAAAGAACATCCTGCCCTTCCTGGTCTACGGCGTCATCGCCTTCGTGCTCGCCATCCTGGCGGTCATACCGGTCATGCTGGGATTTCTCATCCTCGGCCCGATGCTGATCGCCTCGGTCTACGTGGCCTACAAGGATGTCTTCCTTGCCCCAGCCTCGTAGGAGGCCCGCCTCCGGGCCGATTGTCCGAATCGCGGCGAAGGGCGCCGCTCCTACAACGGGGGCCGGTGGCGCAGGGCGATAGGGGTCCGCTGCGCGGACCTTTCGGGGCCTGCACGGGCACTGCGGTAGCTGGTCCGCACAGCGGACCCGACGGGGCTCGAGTCCGGTGATGGATCTGACCTTGCCCGCGCCGAGGTGGCAGTCGGGAAATCGTCGCCCGTATAATACGCAGCCGGTCTGCCGGGGCACCGGCGCAAGCCACCGTCTACCGTCCATCCGTCAGGGGCAGAAGCATGAATCTGGAGAAGGCGCGCTTCAACATGATCGAGCAGCAGATCCGCACCTGGGAGGTGTTGGACCAGCGTGTACTGGACGCAATGGGCTCGCTTCCCCGGGACGACTTCGTTCCCCCCGCCTACCGCAAGCTGGCTTACGCCGATGTCCAGCTCCCTCTGGATGAGGGGCAGGTGATGATGCCGCCCAAGCTCGAGGCGCGCATGGCCCAGGAGCTGCGCCTGACCCGGAACGACAGCGTCCTCGAGGTCGGCACCGGCAGCGGATTCGTCACCGTCCTCCTGGTGCGACTCGCCGGACATGTCTACAGCGTCGAGGTCCACGGGAGCCTGTCCCGCCAAGCCGCCACCCGCCTCTCGGCCCACGGCATCGACAACGTCACCCTCGAGGTAGGCGATGCCAGCCCGGGCTGGGACGCCCACGCGCCCTACGATGCCATTGCCGTGACCGCCTCGGTCGCCGTGCTCGGGGACCACTTCCAGAAACAGCTCAAGCTGGGGGGCAGGCTTTTCGTGATCGTGGGCGACTCACCGGTCATGGAGGCCCTGCTCATCCGGCGCGTGGGGGAGCGTGACTTCGCCAGAGAGAGCCTGTTCGAGACCGACCTGCCATGCCTGAAAGGCGCGGAGAAGCGCCAGGAATTCGTGCTCTAGCCTCGGAGGCGCCCCGTGCGACGACTCACCGCGCGAGAGGTCCAAGACCATCTTCAGAACGCAGACCCCAAGCCGCTAATACTGGACGTGCGCGAGCCTTGGGAGTATGCGGTCTGCCACATGGACGGGGCAAAGCTTCTGCCCATGCGGCAGATCCCGGCGGCCCTGGGCGAGCTCGATCCTGAGCAGGAGATGGTTGTCGTGTGCCATCACGGTATTCGCAGCTTCAGCGTCTGCCGCTTTCTCGAACAGGCCGGCTTCGGTCGGGTGATCAACCTGGAAGGCGGTGTTGCAGCCTGGGCCCGGGATGTCGACCCGGGCATGCCCACCTACTGAGGCCTCCCATCCTTCTCGAAGAGAAGAACGCATTTTTCTGAAAGGTCTGCTATTTTCTCTCCTGTGCGCCAGACCGTTACCGACAAACCCCAGCAGCCGGATACGCCATGAAACGCCACATTCGCAAGTCTGCCCTGGTCTTGGGCCTGCTCCTCCCCCTCACCGCCCTGGCGGAGAACTTGGCAGACGTACTCAAGCTGTCCCTAGAGAACGATCCCGAGTACCAGGCGGCCGAGGCTGGCAACCGGGCGGCACGCGAGGCCAAGCCCCAGGCCCTGGCCCAGCTCCTGCCCAACCTCAGCCTGTCCGGCAATACCCAGATGAATTACGGGACGGTGAACGAGGCTTCCAGCCCGAGCTTCCAGGACTCGGACTTCAACAGCCACGGCTACACCCTCAGCCTCAGCCAGCCGATATTCCGATACGATCGGTTCGTCCAGTACGGCCAGGCCAAGACGCAGGTCGAGCAGGCCAACGCCCAGCTCGAGTTCGACCTGCAGCAGCTCATCATCCGTACCTCGGAGGCCTACTTCAACGTGCTGCGGGCCATCGACCAGCTCGTCTTCACCCAGACCACCCGCAAGGCCTTCGACCAGCAGCTCAACCAGGCCCAGCAGCGCTTCGAGGTGGGCCTGATCGCCATCACGGACGTGGAGGAGGCCAAGGCCGGTTTCGACACGGCCACGACCGCCGTGATCCAGGCCAAGAACGACCTGGAGAATGCCGAGGAGGAGTTGCGTGACCTGATTGGCGTCTACGTCCAGACTGTCGCTCCCGTGCGCGACCAGATCCCCCTGGTGCCGCCGACACCCAACAGCATCGACGAGTGGACCGACACGGCCCTCACCCAGAACCGGCAGCTCGCCGCGGCCCAGTACGCGGCGGAGATCGCCCGCAAGGAGATCCGCCGCACCCAGTCCGGGCACATGCCCACCGTGGACCTGGTCGCGGCCCGGGAGTATGACTCTACCAGCGGCGGCTTCTCCTCCTCCCTGACCGGCGGGTCGCGCAAGCTCACCACCGACTCCGTCGGTCTGCAGCTCAGCCTGCCCATCTTTCAGGGCGGCCTGGTTACCTCCCAGTCCCGGCAGGCCCGGGACCTCTATCAGCAGTCCCTGGACCAGCTCGAGGATGTGCGCCGGCAAACCCAGCGAGAGGCGCGCAGCTCCTTTCTGAACGTCGTCACCGCCATCTCCGGGGTGCGGTCCCTGAAGCAGCAGTACGTCTCCACCCAGAAGGCCCAGGAGGCCATCGAGGCCGGCTTCCAGGTGGGGACCCGTACCACCGTGGACGTGCTCAACGCCCAGCGAAACACCAACGAGTCGCTGCGCGACCTCAAGGGCGCACGCTACGACTACCTCCTCAACACCCTGCGCCTGAAGGCCGCGGCCGGCACCCTGGCGCCGGAGGACGTGACCCGGGTCAACGAGATGCTGGCCACCACGCAGGACCGGCTGAGGGAGTACAAGACGCCCGTTTCCATGCGGCCCTCGACTCCATGACGGCGGTGGGGCGTTCCGGGAGACGGCCTTTCACGCCAACGGCACAAAGCTCACAATGCAGGGAAGGAGCCGGCCCGCGCAGGCCTGCAGGCCCTTGAGCGCCTTGGATCAGCGGTCGGTACGTTCCAAGGGGATGTACTGGACCACCAAGGCCATGAGGCGATCCAGGGCGCCGCGGTTCTCGTCCACCACCGCCTTCGCCTGCTCGCCAATCCGGTGGCGAAGATTCGCGTCCCCGAGCAGCTCGACGACAGTGGAAATCAGGCCTTCCGTATCGGTTACCCGGCGCGCGGCGCCCCGCTCCAGCATGAGCCGGCTGATCTCCTTGAAGTTGAACAGGTGAGGCCCGAGGATGAGGGGTAGCTCGAGGGCCGCGGGCTCCAGCATGTTATGCCCCCCCACCGGCACCAGGCTGCCCCCCACGAAGGCGACGTCCGAGGCGGCGTAGAATAGGGGCAACTCGCCCATGGTGTCGCCGATGAAGACGTCCGCGTCGTCACAGGACTCCGGCGCTTCGCTGCGCAATACCGTCCTGAAGCCACGCCGGCGCGCCAGCGCCGCCACCGCCGAGAAGCGCTCCGGATGCCGGGGCACCAGGACCAGGACGCTGTCGGGGAGCTGTTCGCGGATCCGCGCAAAGGCGTCCATGACCTGCTCATCTTCTCCCTCGTGGGTGCTGGCGGCGATCCAGACCCCGCGCTGCACCCCCAGGCAGCGCCGCAGCGCCTCCCCGCGCTCGCGGGCGCTGGCGGGCACCCGGATGTCGAACTTTATGCTCCCGGTGACGTGCACGTGCGGCGGGCGTGCCCCTAAGGCGACGAAACGATCGGCGTCCTCACGGTGCTGGGCGACGATGGCGGTGATGTCGCGGAGCATCTTGCCCATCGCCGCACCCACCCGCGCGTAACCCTGCGCCGAGCGCGCCGAGAGCCGCGCGTTCGCCACGATGACGGGAACGCCCCGCCGGCGGCACAGGCTGAAGGTGTTGGGCCAAAGCTCGGTCTCCATGATGACGGCAGCACGCGGCCGCACCCGGTCCAGGAAGCGATGCACGGCCGCGGGCAGGTCATAGGGTGCATAGAGATGGTCCGCCACATCCGCCAAGGCTGCCTGCGCCCGTTCTGATCCGGTGGGCGTGGTCGTGGTCACCAGGATCCGCGATGCGGGATCGCGCTGGCGCAGCCGGCGCACCATCGGTACGGCGGCCATCACCTCGCCCACCGAGACCGCGTGGACCCACACGGTGTACGGACCGGACACCTTCGATGGCAGCCAGCCGAAGCGCTCGCCCCAACGATGCCAGTAGGCCCGGTTCTTGAGACCGCGCAGGGCCAGATGCAGCAGGATGTAGGGCAGCGCCAGATAGAGGGCAGTGGTGTAGAGGGCACGCACAGGATCGACGCGCTATGCGCTGTTTGGCGATACGACGTGCCGAGGCCGCCGCGGCCCTGGCCGTGGGTAACTCCGTGGGACCGCGTTCGCGATCCCCAGCTCCCGTGGCATCACTTGGCGCGGCTGCTCAGCCACTCCATGTAGAGCGGGACCCCCTCCTGCACGCTCTTGAAAGCGGCATCGTAGCCGGCCTCGCGCAGGCCGGTTATGTCGGCCTCCGTGAAGCTCTGGTAGTGGCCCTTCAGGTGCTCGGGAAAGGCGATGTACTCGATGCTGCCCCGGCCGTGATAGTCCACCACCGCCTGGGCGACCTCGTTGAAGGTCTGACTGCGACCGGTCCCCACATTGAAGATCCCGGACTTGTCGGGATGGTCGAAGAACCAGAGGTTCACCGCCACCGCATCTCCGACGTAGATGAAGTCACGGCGCTGCTCCCCGTCCGCATAACCGTCGCTGCCCTGGAACAGCCTGACGTGCCCGTCTGTCAGAAGCTGGCCGTTGAAGTGATAGGCAACGCTGGCCATGGACCCCTTATGCTGCTCGCGCGGACCGTAGACGTTGAAGTAGCGCAGGCTCACAAGCTGGCTCGAGGCGTTCCGCGTCACCCGCCGCAGGTACCGGTCGAAGAGGAACTTGGAATAGCCGTAGACGTTGAGGGGTGCCTCATGCGCGCGGTCGACCTGGAACACCCTGCCTCCGCCATACACCGAGGCGCTGGAGGCATTGATGAAGGGGATCTCCCGATTCAGGCAGTAGTGCAGCAGGCCCTTCGAGTAGTCAAAGTTGTTCTGCATCATGTAGCGCCCGTTCCACTCCGTGGTGGCGGAGCAGGCGCCCTGGTGAAAGATGGCCTCCACGGGCTCCGGGAAGGCCTGCTCGCCCTTCACATGGGCCAGAAATATCTCCTTGTCCCAGAAGTCCTGGATCTCGCAGTCGACCAGGTTCGCGTACTTGGCGCCGTTGGTGAGGTTGTCGACCACCAGGATGTTGTCCCTTCCCCTCTCGTTGAGCGCCTTGACCAGATTGCTGCCGATGAAGCCCGCCCCGCCGGTTACGATGATCATTTCGCCTCGACCCCTGACTCTTTGTGTTGCGCGCTGCGGTGTATCGCCTCGATGATGCTGGTGGTAGAGGCCCCCTCCTCGTATCCCAGCACGACGACGCGACCGCCCCGGCCCTGCACGCAGCCCGCACCGGCGATCTGTTCGGGTCGGTAGTCACCGCCCTTGACCAGCACGTCGGGACCCACGGCGCAGATGAGCCGCTCGGGGGTGTCCTCCGAGAACGGCACGACCCAGTCGACGCTGGCCAGTGCGTCGAGCACCGCCATGCGCCGCGACAGCGGGTTGATCGGCCGGTCGTGACCCTTGAGCCGATTGACCGAGGCGTCGTCATTGACCGCCACGATCAGCCTGTCCCCCATCGCCTTGGCCTCGTGCAAATACTTCACGTGGCCCGCGTGCAGGATGTCGAAGCAGCCGTTGGTCATGACCACGGTTTCGCCCTTGGCCCGGGCGGCCGCCACCATCTCCAGCAGGCCGGTCTCATCCATGACGCCCCGGCCGCTGTAGGCATGCTCGTGCAGCACGGCCCTGAGCTCGGGCACCGTGACCTTGGCGGTGCCGAGCTTGCCCACCACGATGCCAGCCGCAAGATTGGCCAGGGCCGTGGCGGCAGGCATCGGCTGCCCGGCCGCCAGCGCCGCCGCGAGGACCCCGATCACCGTATCCCCTGCGCCGGTCACGTCAAAGACCTCACGCGCATTGGTGGGCAGGTGCAGGGGCACCTCGCCGGGTCTGAGCAGGGTCATACCGTGTTCACTGCGGGTGACCAGCAGCGCATCCAGCTCAATATCGCGGCAAAGCGCCATCCCCTTCTCCACCAGATCGTCCAGGTCCCGGCACTCGCCCACCACCAGCTCGAACTCGGCCAGGTTGGGCGTGGTGATGGTGGCCCCGCGGTAGCGGGAGAAATCACCACCCTTGGGGTCCACCAGTACGGCACAACCGCGGCTTCGGGCCTGGCGGATGAAGGCCTGCATGTCATGCAGGGCCCCCTTGCCGTAGTCTGACAAGACCACGGCACCCGCCTGCTGCAGGGCCGCGATCCAGTCGGGGCCGTCTGCCGCCAGCTCCCCGCCCATCACCAGGTCTTCGAAGTCGAGCCGGATGAGCTGCTGGTGACGGCTGACCACGCGCAGCTTGGTGATCGTGGGCCGTTGCGGACGCCGGTCCAGGTGGCTCTCCACGTCCTGAGCACGCAGCAGCTCTGCCAGGGTGTCGGCCGCCTCGTCGTCCCCGGTGACACCGAACAGGGTGACCCGGGCTCCCAGGGCGGCGATGTTCACGGCGACGTTGCCCGCACCGCCCGGTCGCTCCTCCACGTCCTGCACGTGAACCGCAGGCACCGGGGCCTCGGGCGAGATGCGCGAGGTGGTGCCATACCAGTAGCGATCGAGCATGACGTCACCGGCCACCACCACGTGAGCCGAGCCGAAAGAGGGGACGATGATGGCGGGCGTGCGCATGGGAGCTAGCGGGTGAATTCGCGCAAGTTTAGCACACTCGTATCAGACCCCGTTCACGTTGAACGGGACGTCGCCCGTCGCTACGATGCGGCTAGTAGCAACGACATGGAAAGCACTTTGCGCCTGCTTGCCTGCCTATTCCTGCTCCTCCCGGCCCTGACTGCGACGGCGGCGCCGTCGCTGCCCGAGCACTTCGTCGCCACCTTCTCGGTGAGGAACCACGGCGCGAAGCTGGGGCAGACCCGCTGGACCCTGGTGCGCGACGGTGAGAACCGCTATCGCTTCGAGTCGGTGACCCGCGCCAGCGGGCTGTTGTCGCTGTTCCTCTCGGGCGAGCGGCGCGAGAGCAGCCTGTGGCAATACCGGGGTGACCGGCTGCAACCGCTGGGCTACCGCTACCACCGCAGCGGACGCCAGGGCCGCTCGGTGAACGTGCGCTTCGACTGGGAGCAGGGCGTCGCCTACAACACGACCGAGGGGCACACCTGGAAGGTGGAGGTGGAAGGCGGCACGCTGGACAAACTGCTCTATCTCCTGGCCCTGATGCTGGACGTGCGGGGGGGCAAGACAGAGCTCTCCTACACCATCGCCGACGGCGGCCATCCCAAGTCCTATCACGCTAGCGTACTGGGCCGAGAGACGCTCAGCACCCGCCTGGGGACCCTGGAGACGCTAAAGGTGTCAAGCCAGCCGGCCAGGGGCGCGCCGCGCACCCTGCTATGGCTCGCCCCCTCGCTGCACTACCTGCCGGTCCAGGTGGAGTACCGGGACCAAGGGGAGACAACCCTCATGACCCTCGAGTCCACAGAAGGCCTGATCGCAGACGAGTAGCCGCCAGAACTCTTGGTCAGTTGCCGAACCAGCCGAAGAAGGCACCCGCCAGACCCAGGCCGGCCACGGCGGAGATGGCGAACAGCATTGCCGAGGCGATGGCATCCCGCTTGCGCACGGCATAGCCGCCCCAGGCGCTCAAGGCCACCAGGGCAAGTATGACCAGGATAAGCCTCATAAGCCTCTCACCACCTCATCGCCAACCACGTGCAGATGGACACGATCATCGCGTTC
>Ga0055456_10000140_pt1 | contig 11395 bp, 14 predicted proteins | sample Joice_CattailNLA_2_FD_57693 | JGI IMG/M metagenome (GOLD analysis project Ga0055456, IMG submission 57693) | Wetland microbial communities from San Francisco Bay, California, USA, that impact long-term carbon sequestration - Joice_CattailNLA_D2 | ecosystem: Environmental > Aquatic > Marine >... | reverse complement strand
TAAATTAATCTTACAAATTATTTTTCGTTATTCGCGGCAAATGCTTTTAATTATTTTTTCTTTTTCTTCCTGATCAAAATCATTTCCATAAAATCTTAAAAACAATTCTTTTCTTCGTTCCTTTTCCGAAAGTTCTTCCGGTAAAGACGCAATAACCAACTCACGTGCTGTTTCGAACATGCTCAATGCAATAAGAAGCTTTTCCTCACCGGACATATTCTTATAAATTTCTTCTATTTTCTCTTTTATGTCGGGAGATGTGTCATTCATTTTTAATTGTTTCAAATATTTGACTGAGTTTTAGTTTTTCAATCCAGTTCAATAAATATTTCTCATCATGCTTTGAGCTTAACAAATTTTTTACATCTTTTTTTTGAATTTCAGATGCACTTTCTTTAATCCAAAACATTTTTGAAATTATCAAATCCTCAACGCTGACAATATAAATATTAAAGTTGGCAAGCTTTACTCTTTTTCTTCTATCAAATTCTTCTTTTCTATATTCCTCACTTTTCCTGATAATACAGTCAACTTTTATTGAACTTTCGTTATGGATTAAATTGAACATAAACTCATTCTCAACAGCATCTTTTATCGAATCGATAGAAAGATAATAATCTGGATTTAAAATTTTTTCAATATGGTCAATCATTCCGGGAAGAATTTCCACAACAAGATCAATATCTCTTGTCATTCTCGGCTCTACATAATAAGACATAGCCAGCGAACCGGTTAGCATATATTGAATACCGAGCTTTTCTAACTTACCGGTTATATCTTTTAATATATCTAGTTCTGTCAGCATTTATGTCAAATTTAATAACTTACCCTCTGCTTGCTCTGTTTCTTCCCTGTTTCCTCTGTGGTAAAGAAGATTAACCACAGAGATATCAGAGTTATAGATTAACTTTTACCTCTGCATAAGCATCTGGAGTTTCATAAACTCTAACAACTATACCTCTAATATTACCCGGTAGCTTTGAAGAGCTTATCTCGCCTGAGATGTATTTACAGATATTTTCAACCGTGGAATCAAAATTAACTACGACTTTTTTTGAATTCATCTTCTCTAAAAATTCGAGAGTCGGTTTATCGTCGTTTTTTACCATAAAAGCATGATCTAATTTCTCAACAAGGGGATTGATTGTTTTTTCAACATCATAAAAATCAATTACCATTCCCTGTTCGTTCAGATCACCTTCAAGCTCAACAATCATTTTATAAGAATGCCCGTGAATGTTTTTACATAATCCGAAATGTTCAGGGAGTCTGTGCCCCATTTCCCATTTGAATTCTTTTGCTATTTTCATTTTTTCAGATCAGAGATTTTTCTTTTATAGCAGAAAGGAATTTTTTTACAGGAATTAAGCTTATCTTTTACATAGCCGGATTCTAATTCAACTAATGCTAAATAATCGCCTTCCTGCCTGTCTTCAAATAAACGATCATAAAATTTGCCCCACTTCACATCGGGCAAACCTGGTTTAATAAATTCTCTATGAAATGCAGAGCGAGCGGCAGAATGTTTCTTAAAAGATATTTGCCGTTTTAAAAGCACAGCGCTAACAGCGTAAAATGCGGCATAATAAATTCGATTCATCCCAAAATTAAAGGAACTCGCAGCTAATTCTCTTTCGGCGGATTTGAGGCTTTCTTCAGCCTTAGCCCACCAATATTGTACAACGGCTTCCCTATGTCGTTGTGCCTTCACAATATCACTCCATCACGCATAATTTCTGTTTTTAACGGAAGAACAGAATAGACTCCCTCCCAATTCTTTTTATCCAAAACAAGTGTACTGAAGTTCGTGTTATATTTAAGATTAATTTCAAAAACGATATCGGTAATCTGGTGTCTTGTTTCTCTATTTAAAAATTCTTCTGTTATTATCAATAGATCTATATCCGATTCCAAATCAGCTTCCCCCCGTGAAACCGAACCATATAATGTTATCGATTCAATATGGAATGACTTTTCGAGTTGTTCCTTAATTTCACCCAATGCCTTTTTCTGTAATGGTGTTAGTCCTATTTGTTCGATAGTTTTCAAATAAACTTTTCTTTCAAATAAAATCTTTTGTTCATTTTAATTTAAGCTTTTGTTTCAAGAAAATCTCAATGATTTTACACACCTTTCGTTTCAGGATGCCAGATGTACTTATGCATTTGAAGCTGAAATCTTACATCGAGCTTGTCTTCAAGAATCCAGTTTACAAGTGTAACAGGTTCCAACTCTCCAAATACAGCAGAGAAGAGTATCGAACATTTTCCATTGAGATCATACTTCGAAATAATTTCTCTTGACCAATTATAATCTTCCCTGTTTCCGATTACAAATTTCAGCTCGTCTGTCTTTTTAAGAAAGTTAATATTTTCATAAAGATTTTTCTTCAGCATCCCGCTCGATGGACATTTCAAATCCATTATAATTTTTACCCGTTTATCAACTTTTTCAATCGGCAGACTTCCACCTGTTTCCAGCAGTACTTCAAATCCGTCGTCACACAATTGTTTCATTAAAGGCAAACATTCTTCCTGAACGAGCGGTTCCCCGCCGGTGATTTCCACAAGCTTACATTCGAACTTTCCAATCTCGTTTACAATTTCGTCAATCGATTTGTCGTGTCCTTCGTAAAATGCATATTCGGTATCGCAGTAAGTACAGCGTAAATTGCAGTATGTTAAACGGATAAAAACACACGGCAAACCCGCCGAAGTGCTTTCGCCCTGTACGGAAAAATATATTTCGTTTACTTTAAGCATCGTTTCTTTGATTATTTAGTTAAAAGCCTGTTTTCTGCCCAAAATTAACAAACTACCGTTTGATATGGAACTCATAATTCGATATATTTTCACCTTAAATTTTGCAAAATTAAAGGAAAAAGGTAAACAATAAATGGCATCTCATAAATCAGCCGAAAAGAGAATAAGATCTACGGAAAGAAAAAGAGAGAAAAATAGGATAATCTCTTCGCAGATAAAAACTAAAGTTAAAAATATTTTGAATGCTACCGATAAGGAAAAAGCAGAAAAGAATTACAAAGAAGTCGTTGCGTTATTGGACAGAAGTGCTGTTAAGGGAAGAATTCATAAGAATACAGCTTCCCGGAAAAAAGCCAGGCTTACAAAACACCTTAACAACTTCAAACCTGCCGAAGCTAAGAAATAACCAATACCTGTTTTAACAAAATTGAAAAGGCTCTTCAGAAATGGAGAGTCTTTTTTGATTTAAACTATTCTATTGAACTTTCCCCTTCACTCTCCGGCACAAAATACCTCACCGGCTGAATTTCTCCTTTATCATTTTTTATAGCTTTAACTTTTCTTTTAACCAGGACACTGTGCTCGATAAAAAGATTATCTTCAATTGTGCAGCCGAAAATGTAAGACGTTCCTTTTATCAAAACATTCTTCCCTATTCTTAAAGGAAAATCATCGCTGCCGGTCAGGTTTACACTAGATTCAATTCTTGAGTTATTGCCGATAACAATATTGCCTTTTATTATATCTCCCCATAAAATCTGCACATTGTTTCCTATTTTCAGAGTCTGGTTCGGGAAGCAGGAGAGATGTACATTCGGAGCAACCGTAACATTTTCACCGAACACCACGTTCCCATCGATAAAAACATTTTTAAGAGTGGTCAAATTCAGATTCAGCTTAACATCTTTCCCGATATGAACACCTTTGCCGATATTGATATCGAGAAGATTATACTTCTTATCCATTTTAAGAATATCTTCCACGACTTTTTCGTGGATGAAAAAATCATCCGGGTCGTCGATCTCGATTATGTCTTTTAATCTTTCATAAACTTTCTTGCGGGCAATCGCTTCCATTTCTTTCAGTACAGACTTGTTATTAAATCCCATTACAACGTGCTGCTCTTCAGGGCTAATAGCCGATACGGAGTAACCGCTGCGATTGAACATTTCTATCAGATCTGTTATGTAAATTTCATTCTGTGCATTATTGCTCGATATTTTATTAATCAGCTTAACAAGCGGCTTGTATTTAAACGCATACACGCCGGAGTTAAACTCGTTGTTATTAATAAGCTCGGCTTTTGTGTAAGAATATTTTTTACCGTTATAGCTTATTACATAAGGTTTATTTTCTTTCAAGGCAAGAATGTCTTTGTGTTCCATTATCCTGATTACTTTTCCTTCATCTTTACCGGAAGATTTTCCTACAGCATCGGTTTCTTTAACTCTTATAATTCTGCCGTAATTATTATCTTCAGCATTACCTTCAAATATTCCCGTCAATACCATCATATCAGATTTCGATTTTTTAAAATCCGATCTGAACTTTGCCACTGTTTCCTTATCAATTAATCCCATATCGCCGGGGAAAACATACACGATTCCGTCTTTAACATTTTTAATATTTTTTAATGCAACCTGAACCGCGTGTCCTGTTCCGTTCTGTTCCGCCTGGTAGGCAAACGAGTTGTTTTTCACCATTCCGAGAACATTCATCACATCGATGGCTTTTATTCCAACAACGATTACTGTGTTAATGTTTTTTACCGCACTGATGCAGGCTTTGTAAACACGCTGGAATGTGGGAACGCCCCAGATCTGGTGAAGCATTTTCGATCTGTTGGATTTTATCCGCTTGCCATGTCCCGCTGCAAGTATAATCGCAAATTCATTTACTTTATTGTTGAATTCCGAGGAAAGCTCGTTTGCTGTGTTGGTTATGTCGCCGTTCTTATTCATAAGCCTTTATAAAAGTTTTTGATTATGATACCGTGAAAAATATTGAATAAAAATTAACCAATGACATAACCATAAACAAATAATGCCTTTCGCCAAACGAACGATTCATTTATCTTTGTGATCATATATTACTTAAAATTGGAAATATCATTTATGAAAAAATTATTTTTATTATCGATCGTTTTTACTTTATCATTTTTATCTATTTCTTTTGCGCAGGAAAAAGGATTCGGGCTCGGGGTTATTCTCGGTGAACCTACCGGGTTTAGTGCAAAGTACTGGACCTCGGATATCAATGCGCTTGATTTCGGGCTTGGTTACTCATTCACATCAACCAACAGCGTTTTTTATCTTTACGGTGATTATGTCTTTCACAATTTTTATTTAATTCAATCGACAGAGAAGTTCGTGTTTTATTACGGACCCGGCGCGCGGCTGAAAGTAAGAGAAAACGATAGTCGTCTCGGTATAAGAGGTGTGGCAGGAATTTTATGGATACCTTCAAATTCCAGTTTCGATCTTTTTATGGAGATTGCACCTATACTCGATGTTATTCCGGCAACTAAATTTGATTTCGCCGGTGGAATCGGGGCGAGATACTTTTTTAATTAAAGATGTGATATTTCGTAAGAATCTTTTATAAAATTCAGGGAACGGCTGTTAATCCGCAGCCATTCCTGAGCGAAATCTCTTTTATATCTTCGAATTTTTTATAGCCATAAACATTTATCGACGATTTGTTCCCGTCAAACAAATCGAATATCAGATATCTGTTCGTTATAAGATAATTGATTTTCCCTATACTTTTCCATTCACGTTCCGGCTTGCGGCTTATTGTATTATAAACAATCAAAGCAGAATTTGCTTCCCGCTCGCTTCTGTTTTCAACCAGGGTTGTAATGAACGCATAATTTTCATCGCGGCTCCAGGTTATTTTATTTATCGGTTCACCGATTGCATCTACAAAAAACTCCTTCTGTTCGGGAATGATATTAAAATAAAGCGAGCTGTCATTCTGTGTGAATCCAAATCTACCGGATGGAGAAACCGGCGAGCTTGTCTGTGCATCGAAAGGAGGATAACCGTTTTTTATAAAGTCAAACACATCGGTAGTCTGCCGAACCAGCTTTCCGAAAGGACTGTAAATCTGGTTCGTCCTGTTTATGTAAGTCGCAACCCTTAGATCAAACGAAGTAAACTGAATTCTGAAATTCATATCTTCCCAGTAGGCAAAAATTTGAATTGCATTGCCGATATCAGCTACGTATTCTGCCATGGATAAACCGGGAATCAGCTTATAAAGCTTTATATCGTTGATAAATGAAATCCCGTTTTTTATTCCAAAGCTGCGGGCAGTTAAGAAAAAAATATACCGCAGGTCATCGCTGTAAAGCAGCTTAACCACCTTTTCATTCCGCGCCGACCAGAACATTTCATAATTGTCCGTGCTGAAATCGTACCTGTAAATACCGGTATAAGAGCCGCTGCTTCCCACAAAAAATAACAGATCAAGCTCTTTTACTACTGAAGTATCTTTTACAGTTCTAATTATTTCTTTTTTACTATCAGCAGCATCTTCCGTACACGAAATAAGAAAAACTACTGTACAGACGAACAGCACTAAAAACATTGTAAAGCTTTTATTCATAGCCACCGGTTTTCAAAAACAATTTCAATATGAAATTAATAATTCTGATGAAATATCCCCATAGCGGGCTGTAAATAAAAACCAGGAGAATAAAAGAACCGTAAAAGCCTAAGCTCAAATATTTTGCAGTAACCTTATTCGGAAAGATATCGAATAAAATATGCGAGCCATCGAGCGGTGGAATCGGAAGCAGGTTAAAAACAAATAAGAAGATATTCAGGAAGAAACCGTACCACATCAAGTTTACAACAAAAGCTTGCGGTGATCCATACCACTGATCTGTAATTACAAATAAAATGAAAAATAAAACTGCAAATAAAAAGTTTGAAAGCGGACCGGCAAAAGAAACTACCGCATCGGCTTTTAACGGCTCTTTAAATTTTCGCCTATCGATTGGAACGGGTTTCGCCCAGCCTATCAATGCAAAACCGGAAGCAAAAGCTGCTATCGGCATTAAAACCGACCCGATTAGATCGATATGCTTAAACGGGTTTAATGTTAGTCTTCCGAGTTTTTTAGCTGTATCATCTCCGTACTTATTTGCAAGCAAGGCGTGGGAAAATTCATGCACGGCAATGGATAAATAAAACAACGGCAGGAATGCTATAAAATTCAGAAGTCTTTCGCTAACCTGGATGTCCGGCAATCTTAACCTCTCGGATGAAATTCTTTATGAACCTGTTTAATATAATCACGATCAATGTGAGTATAAATCTGTGTTGTCGAAATATCGGCATGACCGAGCATTTCCTGCACGGCTCTCAAATCAGCACCACCTTCCAGCAAATGCGTAGCAAATGAATGACGGAAAGTGTGCGGATGGACTTCCTTTTTTATCCCGGCTTCTTTTGCGTATTTGTCGATGATTTTCCAGACTCCCATTCTCGACAGCTTTGTTGATCGATTATTAAGAAATAAAATATTTTCGCTTTTTAATTTCTTTTCCAGTAACGGTCTGCTTTTTAACAAGTATTCGTTCACCCAATGAATAGCAGAACTCCCAACCGGTATCACTCTTTCTTTCGAGCCTTTTCCAAACACACGGATAACTTCATCATTAAAAAACAAATCCGATACTTTCAAATTGATAAGCTCGCTTACACGTGTACCACATGCATAAAGCAGCTCCATCAAAGCTTTATCTCTTAACCCGAGCTTTTCATTTACACACGGTACTGAAAGTATTGAATCGACTTCTTCAACTGTGAGAACCACAGGTAAGTTTTTTGATAATTTCGGTGCACTTAATCTCTCAACCGGGTTTTCACGAATATATTTGTTCGAGTAAAGATAGATAAAAAAATTTTTTACCGATGAGAAATATCTTGCCGTGCTTGTGCTGGATAAGCCAAAACCTGTGAGGGATTTAAAGAAATTAGTCAGATCGGAAACTGAAATATCAGAGGGATCCGCTACATTTTTTTCTTCCAGGAAGTGAGATAATGATGTCAAATCGTTTTTATACGAGGCAATTGTATTTTCGGAAAGATTGCGTTCAAGCCTTAAGACAGAAAGATACTCTTTCAGGAATGTCTCCATTATTTTTCTTCTTCTTTATTCTCCCCTTTTTCTATTTCCTCCTGTTTGGGATACCTGATCCGCCTGTGATGCTGCCCGATTAGAATACTCATAAATGATTCTTTTAATTTGGCTATATCACTGAAAGTAAGTGGTGATTCATCTAACTGACCATCTGCTACACGGGTGTTAAAAATTGCATCGATAACATTTTCCACCTTTTTACTATCGGAATCCTCTATAGATCTTACTGCAGATTCACATCCATCCGCAAGCATTACGATTGCTGTTTCTTTTGTTTGCGGTTTTGGTCCCGGGTACCTGTACTGATTGATATCGACCTTATTCTCGCCGTAAAGCTTTTTCGCTCTTTCGTAAAAGTAAGTTATAGTTGCCGTTCCATGGTGCATCGGGATAAAATCAATTACCTCCTGCGGTAAATCGTTATCCCGTGCAAGCTGAATTCCTTCCTGCACATGACTAACAATTAAGCTTGCGCTTTCTTCCGGTGTTAGATTCTCGTGCACGTTCTGGTTATTCAACTGGTTCTCAACATAATTTTGCGGAGTTATGGTTTTCCCTATGTCATGATAATAAGCACCAACCCTGGCAAGCAACGGGTTAGCTAATATTATTTCAGCAGCGGCTTCCGCCATTGTACCCATTGTCATCGAATGATTGAAAGTACCGGGAGCTTTCCGTGCTAAATCTTTAAGCAGCGGTCTGTCGAAATTCGACAGCTCGAGCAAAGTCAAATCCGTAGTTATCCTGAACATCTTTTCAAAAAAGATAAGCAAACCGTAAGTAAGGACAGGGCTTATCAACGCATTCGAACCGGCAAATGCAAATTCAATCAACATCGTCTCAACCGGCGCAAATCTCTCCAATCCAAAGGCAATAATCGAAACAATATAACCCAGAAGAATTACCAGGAAAGAGCGGAAAATTTGTGAACGGTTCTTGATATCACGTACAGTATAAACAGATAAGCCGCCTGCAACCAGGTTCATAGTTGTAAAGGCATAATCATTCCCGCGTAGTGCGCCCGTTATTAATGCTAATATGATCGTTGAGTAAAACCCAACCCTCGAATCAAAAATAATTGTAAACAGCATCGATGCTGCAGGTATAAAAATCAGGAACTGGACCGGCGCCTCGACCTTAATCTGGTTAATGAGAAAAGTTATGAATGTAACAAACGTAAAAATGATCGCTATCAGTATCAGCTTTGTATTATCATAAAATATCTTTTTCCTGAAAAGATATAAATAGATAGAAAGCAGGAGCATAAGCAAGGCAATGTGAATGAACTTTCCTAAATACTGAAATAACAATCCCTCATCGCCAATTGTATCTCCCTTTGCTTCCTTAAAAGAATCTATTTTTAATTTGGCTTCTTTTGTGATTCGTTCATGCTTCGCAATGATTCTTTCGTTTTCATTTACAATACCGGAATATTTTGAAACGTTGTTCCGTGCCTGTTCTTTTTCTTCATCGGTCAACTCGGGACTGTAAACTAAATTTGGAAATACAAAATGTACAGTATATTCTGATAGGGCGCTCCCTATATCCTTCGGATAATTTAATTTGCTTATGTTACGTTCTGCCTCGTCTCTCGCCCGGTTCATAAACATATAATTGGATATTGCATTTATTCTATCGACGTTGCCGATCCTTAATGCAATACTGTCCTTCGTTTCCTCGCCGGAGTCTATATTTAAAATTCCATTTCTATAAAGCCGGGTCAGCACGAACCTTGCCGCAGCAAACAAATCACTTAATTTCGGTCCTTTTGTATCGATTAAATTTTTTTCCTTTGTTCGCAGGGATTGAAATTTTGAGAAGGCTGCAGTGCTCATGAATGTAGGATTAATAGTTTCGATCGAATCCCCATTAATATTCTGATCTATAATATCAAGAAGATACGAGTTGTACATTTGAAGCGAATCGAGCGAAACATTTTCTATTTCTTTTTTCTCGATGAAAACCGGATAAACTGTTCTTTCAGCAACAGCAATTTCTTTCCTGTAAACATCGGCACTTTTTATAATGGGAAAGCTGAACGGGGCTATCAAATCATCCTTAAGCCAGATCGATCCTTCGGAAACTTCAGACTCAATCGACTCGCCTTTAGGAAACATCAAAGCAATCAATGCAATGGTAACTAATGCAATTGCTACTTTAAACAGAACGGCTTTTGCCTGTGGTTCATTTGTCTTAACAGACATTTAATTAACCTTTTTTCGCTTTCAAAAGCATTTCAAAAAACTCTGCGACGCCCTGCTCGTTATTCGTTCCTTTAGCAACGTAATCTGCATTCCTTATCAGTTCAGGGATTGAATTTGCCAGTGCAACTTTTATAGCATCGGTTTCAAACATACTGATATCATTATACCAATCACCCATTACAACTGCCTGCTCCTGCTTGATTCGTAAATGCCTGAGTAACCTTTTCAAACCTTTCCCTTTTGTCGATCCTGTTCTTCTTATTTCAAGATAGAAAATACCTCTGAATCTTTGCGACCTGAAATAAGATGTACTGCAACCCAAAACATAAGGAAAGCTGAATTTATTCTTTACGTACTCAATCGAATCTTTTATGTCACTGGAATAAACAATTTCCAGGGTCTTATCAAGATAGCGTTCGTACGATGAAACTTCCTGGTACTTTGCACCGAATTTATTCAAGGTCTGGGGAATTACCGTATGATTTTCGGTATAATAAATAGCATCAGAATGACAAAGTGCAACGTTTAATAAATATTGCTCTGCGTACTGAACAGCTTTCCTGACATATTTCTCTTTTACAAATGATTCATATATAATTTTTCCGCCGGGATGAACTTTTATCAGGCTTCCATCCAGCGATATAACAGGGCTTTTCACCCCAAGCTCGTTAGCAATCCCTTTTACGGCAGAATGTAATCTTCCCGTTGCAAAAGAAAACTGAACATCGTACTTATGAAGCTCATTTATAAGTCTTTTTACGTCTGCGCCTATAGAGCCATCGTTCGCAAGCAAGGTTCCATCGAGATCGCACACGACTATTTTAACATTTTTAAGTTTTTGTTTATCCGGCATACAGCTATAATTTTGATAAGATCCCATTCAACCGTTAAGAGATTAAAATTAAATCAATTAAGAGTATTGCTGAAATCCAAAACACTAATGAAAATCGGGTATAAAGTTACTGATTTCTAAACTTTATTTTAAGAACTTAGCTGTAAAATTTCAGCCTTCTACGTATTGGATACGACTTGATAATTTTTCAAAGGTCGTAAGAAACGTTTCATATACGGGAAAAATTTAAATATGATTTTCCAAAAATGACCTGATGATAAAATAAAAACACCGGTATGCCGGAAAGAAACTATTAAAAGTGTAAAAAATTCCCCAATATTTTTGAGAATGAATTGTTGATCAGTTGAAATATAATTGGCATAAAATATGAATTTTGATAATGTTTTAGTAATTACCAGGTTGAATATATGGGGTAATTATGATTT
>Ga0055456_10000138_pt1 | contig 11473 bp, 10 predicted proteins | sample Joice_CattailNLA_2_FD_57693 | JGI IMG/M metagenome (GOLD analysis project Ga0055456, IMG submission 57693) | Wetland microbial communities from San Francisco Bay, California, USA, that impact long-term carbon sequestration - Joice_CattailNLA_D2 | ecosystem: Environmental > Aquatic > Marine >... | reverse complement strand
TGGCTTCAACCACTTTGCTGTCAAGCAGGTCCACCACCACATTTTCATGCTCCTCACGCACTCCACGCTCCTCCCGTGGACTACTGCCATTTTTGTATTCTTCAATACTTCTCCAATACTTTTCCATGGATACACCTGCTTTAATAGTGACATTTAGAGCACTCGGTCCCACCGATCATCTCAACAGTAACCCGGTCAATCTCACCCGACTTAATGCTTTTCTGAAGCTCCTTGTATTGCGTATAAAACTGATTGTCAAAGAACTGTACCTCTGTATCGCGGTGACAGTTGATACACCAACCCATACTCAGGTCCCCGACCTGGCGTACCCGGTCCATCTTCTCGATAGCACCATGGCATGTGCTGCATTCGATCTTTCCGGCTCCCACATGCTGAGCATGACTGAAGAAGACATGGTCCGGCAGGTTATGTACCCTGATCCACCGGATAGGTGTACCCTGATCATGGGCATCCACGACCTTGCTGATCTGGTGTCTTCCCGAGTGGGTTCCCTCCCTGACTATGGAGTGGCAGTTCCAGCAGACATCCACACCTGGGATCCCTGCACTCCTGGACTCCTCCACAGTAAAATGACAATAGCGGCAATTGATCTGGTTGTCGTGCGCATGCACCACATGTGAAAACTTCACCGGCTGATCCGGTTCGTAATTCTGCTGCCTGCCAAGCGATGAACCCGCCTCATACAGCAGTTTGATCTGCCATACCAGTGCCACCAGGAAAATGATCCCCAGGATCCAGCGGCGATTTATTTTTTTGATAAATAAGATATCAAGGATCACCCATGTAAGCACCACTCCAAGGAGCAGGAATAGAAATATTTTATTGATGACCGGCTTTGCTTTCTCGAGACCATGTCCCGCAAAATCATCGAGAAACATTTTGATCTGTTCAACATCACTGTCAGTCAGATGAAAGGTGCTGTGCATCTGTCCCATGGTCCTCCCGGTAGGATTTAATACAGCATTCCGGAACTCATCCAGGCTAAAACTCTTGGCACGCAGTGCTATCTCCTCGGCATTTGGATACCAGTTAAAAGTGTCAATCTCTACAGTGTTGTGACAATCAGCGCACGCTTTCGTTTCAAACTTCCCGTCGATCAGACCGTAAAAGAGCCGTTCTCCTCGCATCAGCCCCTCGGATGTCTGCTCGGTGTCATGTTCATCCTGAAACCCGTAAGCCGAATACGCTGGGAGAAAAAATATGAGGAGTACCGGAAGAAAGAACGACAGGTTTGAGATTCTTCTCATGAAGTGTTGGGTTAGTATATGTAAAATTTCTCTTCGAAGGTGGTTGATGCAATTTAAAACCTTCATTGTAAAATAACAACTACTGTTTGAACTGTAAAAGGTCAAAGGTCGTATAAATGTAATTTTTAATCCTTATAAATAATTTTGTCATAACTTCGAGCGATGCAATCTGTTTTTTCTGATTACTTTCTGCCTGTAACACTGGCCATCATCACTCTGGGGATGGGACTTTCCCTGACCGACCGTGACTTCAAAAATATTTTTCTGCACCCCCGTGCCGTTATTACCGGCCTCTGTTGCCAGATGATATTGCTCCCTGTTATCGCCTGGTTTATTGGACGTTCTGTGAATATCGATCCCTATTTTAAGGTCGGATTGATGATCATCGCCGCCTGTCCGGGAGGTGCCACATCCAACCTGGTCACCTACCTGCTCAGGGGGAATGTCGCACTATCTATCTCCATGACCGCACTGAACAGCCTGATCACCCTGATCACCATTCCCCTGGTGGTTTACCTCTCCGTGGAATTTTTTATTCATGAACCTGCAGAAATCAGGCTGAATGTGGGTGATACCATCCTGAAAGTATTCCTGATCACACTATTACCGGCATTTTTAGGAACCCGCATACGAAAAAACTATCCGCAATTGTCCAAACGTCTTGAAAGGCCACTCAGGATCGCCCTCCCGCTGCTGCTGATGTTCGTTTATGCCGGAGTGATATTCCTGAGCCAGGGGGGAAGCAAAGCCACCCGTGACGATTTTATCCATATCTTTCCCTACGCGCTGGTGTTGAATATAGTGGCCATGGTTTCCGGATTTCTGGTAGCCCGGCTAATGCGGTTACGCGTGGTGAATCAGTTTACGATCTCTATTGAAGTGGGTCTCCAGAATTCGGCACTGGCTATTTTTGTGGCGGCCACCCTGCTCAGAAGTAATAGTATGGCCCTTGTGCCGGTGGTATATGGCTCATTTTCTTTTTTCAGTACGTTGCTGTTCGGCTGGAGTGTGAAAAAACTGGGATGGGTTCCCAGGATTACCGAAAAAGGTGCATAAAACCTGCTGCCTCAAAAGGATTGCTGCCTCCCTCCTCTTCGATAACATAGTAATATACTCCCTCCGATAACTCATTCCCATCCAGGCTGTTGCCGTCCCAGAATATCCTGGGTGACAGGGAGTGATAAATGCGGGTGCCGGTCCGCGTAAAGACTGAGAACTCATAAACCGTTGTGCCGTCTGTGTTCACTTCAAAATAGTCATTGATCTGGTCACCATTGGGACTGAACACATTGGGGACCGCCAGTTTTGCTCCTGCGGAGTCGGCGGACATTGCCTCGATCAATGGTAGCTGTGAATCAGAGATGAGCACATTATTTTCAGGGAGGGCCTGTTGCTGCCCTGCAAGGCTTGGGAGCAGGAAGCTGCATAGGCATATGATGGCAATCAATCTGATAAAGGTCATATCTTCTCGGTCAGCTTCTGAACCACTCTAAAGTTATTAAAAAATTCCTTGGCGAATACCCTGATAACCGTATAGGTAGGGATGGCCAGGATCATCCCCACAATACCGGCCAGGCTACCTGCTGTAATAATGACTATAAAAATCTCAATGGGATGCGCATATACACTGGTCCCGAAGATCACCGGTTGAAAGACCAGGTTATCAGTGAGCTGGGTAATGGCAAAAACCAGTGTTATATATCCAATAAGCGGAAGCAGCTGTGTTGAAAAATCGAGATACAGATGGGTGGCTACTCCCAGGATCACGCCGATGAGAGCTCCTATCCACGGACCAATATAGGGGATGATATTCAGGATAGCTGCTATTAACCCGATCACCAGTCCGCGTTTAAAACCCACTCCCACGATGGTCATTCCCAGGGTGACCAGGGTTAAAATACCGGTCATTTGCAACAGGATCCCCACAAAATAGCGCCTGAGCAGATGCTTGATCGATTCCAGTGCATGGTGGAAAGCCTCTATCTTTTTTTCGGGTACGATTGTTTCAACATACCCGGTGATCAATTTATCCTCCCTGAGCAAGAAGAATGTGATAAAAGAGATGGCAAAAAGAGCCAGGGCAAAGTTGCCCAGAATGGAGGCTATTGTGGTAATTAAGTCAGTTATAACATTGAAATTCAATACATCTGACAGTCCCCGCTGCAGTTCTTTCCGCAACGTTACCGCCTCTTCTCCTCCAATATTCATTTTATCGTACCACACCTCCAACCTGTCAATGGGATTCTCAAAGGCATCGATGACCATGCCGGTATCAATATTGGAGAGTTCCTGGGCCTCGTTGGCTACCAGGGGAATAAAAATCCTGAAAACACTGAAAAACACGACCCAGATAAAAAGCAGTGTGGTCAGTGCGCGAATGGAGACAGGGATATGCCACTTCCCTATATGGATCCTTCCCATTAAGCTGACCAGCGGACGGGTAATAAGGGCAAGTACCGATGAGATCAGTATATAGGCTACAATAGTGGAGAACCGCCAGACCACCAGTCCGAGCAGAACAATCCCTGCCACCACCAGCAGGGTACGGGGGGTAAACCGGTTTTTTGTTGACATACTCACCTGTAAATATAGTGATTTATCAAAAGTGCACAGGGGAAGTTATTAGGAGTAAATGTTGATAATTATTCTTTCGAATTCAGTGCAGTTTGGGTACTTTTACCCCCCATTGGGGATGAGGAGAGTATGAAGCAGTATCTTGATTTACTTACACATGTACTGGAGAATGGAACCCGCAAGGAGGACCGGACCGGAACGGGTACGATCAGTACATTCGGATATCAGATGCGGTTTGACCTGCAGCAGGGTTTCCCGCTGATGACCACTAAAAAGCTTCACCTGAAATCGATCATTCACGAGTTGCTCTGGTTCCTGGACGGCAATACCAATACTGGTTATCTGAATGAACATGGAGTAAGAATATGGAACGAATGGGCCGATGAAAATGGTGAGCTGGGCCACATTTACGGCTACCAGTGGAGAAGCTGGCCAGCACCGGATGGCCATCACATCGATCAGATAGCGGGGGTAATAGAATCAATCAGGATGAACCCGGATTCCAGGAGGCATATTGTAAGTGCCTGGAATGTAGGAGAATTGGACAGGATGGCGCTCCCTCCCTGCCATATCCTGTTCCAGTTCTATGTATCCGGAGGACGGTTATCATGTCAGTTATATCAGCGCAGTGCCGATATATTCCTGGGCGTTCCCTTTAATATCGCCTCTTACTCTTTCCTGCTGATGATGGTGGCCCAGGCTACCGGCCTTGAACCTGGAGAGTTTATCCATACCCTTGGTGATGCCCATATCTACCTGAACCATATTGAACAGGTGAAATTACAGCTGACACGCGATCCAAAACCACTGCCCACTGTTAAACTGAACCCGGAGATCCGATCGGTTTTCGATTTCCGTTTTGAAGATTTTGCCATCGAGAATTATGATCCCCATCCCCTTATCAAGGGGGCTATTTCAGTCTGATATGGAAACAAAGATCCTGAAGAATATTTCCATCATCGTCGCCATTGCGGAGAACCGGGCCATAGGGAAAGATAACAGGTTGCTCTGGCATCTTTCAGATGACCTGAAGCGCTTTAAAAAGCTGACTACCGGGCATACCCTGATCATGGGTCGCAACACCTTCCTGTCTTTGCCCAACGGGGCCCTGCCCAACCGCCGGCATATCGTCATCTCTGACATACCCGGCGAATCGTTTTCAGGATGCGAAATGGCCGGTTCTGTGGAAGAGGCTGTACAAATGGCCGGTACGGATGATGAGTGTTTTGTTATCGGCGGGGGAATGGTGTACGCCCAGTTCCTTCCGGTGGCCGGAAAACTCTACCTGACACAGGTTCATGAATCCTTTGAAGCCGATACATTTTTCCCTGAAATTGATTTCAGCCAGTGGAGAGCCCTTGTTACCGAGGAAGTAGGGGCAGGGGTTCATAACCAGTATGCCCATACCTATTCTGAACTTACCCGGTCCTGACCACCCCCCTGCTTAGAATCCAGTTTCAGTCCGGGGCCAACACTGTAGATCACTCCCCAGAGCGAGGTAAATGCAGTGATCAGAAAGAAGATAAGACTCAGGGAAATAGAGATATCCAGATCCAATCCCAGCCATTGGGCACCCAGCATAAAGGTAAATTCCCGTGAACCGATCCCTCCTATGGTCAGTGGCAATACCGCTACTATTGATGATATCAGGAAGACAAACAGGTATCCCTCCAGGCTGCCCGGCACTTTTAGGGAGAGCAGGATCAGTATCGCACTGAGCAGTTGCAGCACCTGGACAACCACTGATTGAAGATTGGTGATCCATAATGCAGGTAGAAAATAGGGGAAATACCTCCTGAATATCAGGTAGATAATGAATATTGAGAGGGGGATCAGGATCCATGTGAACCAGGCATATGTACCCATCCCGGGTATCAGGTTGAAGAGAACCACTGACATACAGAACAGTGCCAGCACCCCGATGATCCTGTCCAGCAGTATCGCCCAGAATATCCTGCGGGTGGCCACGTCATATCTCCTGCTCAACAGATAGATCTTGTAACCATCTCCTCCGATACCACCCGGAAGAAAGAGATTATAGAACATTCCGAGCAGGTAGAGGCGCATATGGGCCTTTTGTGAGATAACGATATCAATGGATGCCAGGTACCTGTTGAGCCTGAAGGAGGATACCATCTTAGAAAATACAAAGAGTATAAGCGCTCCGGCCAGGTAAAACAGGTTGGACTGACCGATGGTCATAATCACCTGCTGGAGCTCGATCTTTGAAAAAACATACCATAACGCGGCAACGGTGATCGCCAGTTTAAGTATGACTTTTACGAAAGGCGGGAGCTTAATCTTCACTGATAATGGTTCGTTTAACCCTGTAGGGTTTCTTATGCTGGGATTCATAGTAAGTCCGCATCAATATTTCAGAAATGATCCCGATGGTAATGATCTGTATTCCCCCGATGGTCAGCATAAATCCCAGGAGCAACAATGGCTTCCCCCATATATCGTTCCCAAGTAATTTCAGGATAAAGAAATAGATGTCGATGATGGCACCAGCACCAAAAGTGATAATTCCAAGTGTTCCGAAAAAATGGATTGGCCTGTCCTGGTACCGTTTAAAGAAAACGATCAGCAACAGATCGCTGATCACCCGGAAAATGCGGCTCAACCCGTAACTGGATTTACCAAATTTCCTCCTGTGGTGTTGAACGGGAACCTGCTCCATCCTGGCTCCCTGCAGTACCGCCAGCACCGGAATAAAACGGTGGAGTTCCCCGTAAAGCCCCAGGTTCCTGGCTATATCGCTTCTGAAAACTCTCAATGCACACCCGTAATCCCTGAGCTTCACTCCTGTTATGATGCGGATGAAGAAATTTGCAATCCTGCTGGGGATCCTCCTTGAGATGGCTGAATCCTTCCGGTCGATCCGTTCCCCGGATACCACATCACAGTCTTTCTCCTTCAGCGTATTGATCATCATGGGTATATCGGCAGGATCGTTCTGCATATCGCCATCCATCAGCACAATCAAATCCCCCGAGGCCTGATCAATCCCTGCCGACAGGGCAGAACTCTGGCCATAATTGGTTGCAAGGTCTATGGCAACCAGGTTTTTAAAACCCCCTGAAATCCTGGAAATCTCGGCCCATGTACCATCCCTGCTTCCATCATTCACCAGGATGATCTCATAGGGATCGCCGGTGGGCTCCATGGCCTCTCTGACCGCATTGCAGAGCGGTTCGATACTCTCCTTCTCGTTAAATACGGGAACCACAATTGAGACTTTATCCATCTGCTTGCCGGGTTGATTACGGGCCCATAAAGTAACCATTTTTTGCTATATTTCCGGTCACCTAACTGTTTGATTTATGAAGAAAAACACAATCGCCATGATTGTTGTTCCGGGCACAGGATTACTGATCCTGTTCGCACTTTTCAGCAGGGTGATTGTACATCCGGATGCCTATCTTTTTTCCGCTTCGGGAGATGCCGTAAAAAGCTATTATAATTTTAGCTACTACCTGAAGTATGATTCGGGAATAGATCATAACGGGATCAATTATCCTTACGGGGATCATCTTCAGTACATGAATTCCCATCCCCTCTACCTGCAGATTATCAAGTTTCTTGACAGGTTTATCCACCCCCTTTCAGATCATGGAGTGGGTATCCTGAATTTGACAATGATCTTTTCACTGCTGCTGGCCATACCCTTCATTTACCTGGTATTAAGGAAATTTTCACTTCCTCCCTGGTATGCGGTGATAGTCTCCCTGATCATACTCTTCCTGAGCCCCCAGGTGGACAGGCTGGGGGGACATTTCGAGATGGTCTATGCTTTCTTTATCCCGCTGTACTGGTACCTGTTGATCCGGTGGCATGAATCGTCCCGTAAAGCCCTGTGGACACTGCTGCTCCTTGTAACAGCGCTGGTTGGAGGGTTCACCAGTGCGTATTATGCCGCCTTCCTTTCCATTTTTCCCATGGCCGTATTATTCGTCCAGCTCTGGCGCCACCGAAAAGGATTGAAGGAATATATTCCGGAGGGGGTGCATCTTTTGCTGATCACCCTTATTCCCATCCTGGTTGTAAAGGGTCTTGTGACCATCACCGACTGGGTGCATGACAGACCCGATAATCCGTGGGGATTTTTTATATTCCACTCCAACGTATTCAGTATTTTCCTGCCGCCGCGATCCAACCTGCAGGAACTTACCCGGGGGATCATTGATATTCGTTCTCCGTGGGAAGGCCGTGCCTATGTAGGGTTGCCTGCCACTTTGCTGGTCCTGTTCTTTCTGATCTCTATCATCTATCAGCTGGTCCACCGTAAACAGATCCGATGGCACTCATTCTTTCCAAACAGGAAACTTAATCTTTACCTCTCCGCATCGGTGATCGTACTGCTGTTCTCCATGTGCATTCCCTTTAAATGGGGATTTGGATTTCTGGTTGATCTGCTTCCCCCGTTAAAGCAATTCAGATGCCTGGGCAGGTTTTCCTGGTTATTCTATTACGTATACACTGTATTCGCCGCCACTTACCTGTACTACATATACAGGTTTATCAGGAAAAAGGGGTACCGCATCCAGGCCATGGCGGCACTGCTGATCGTTCTTTCTTACTGGGGACTCGAAGCTGCCTCCCGGATCAGGAACAGTACCAGCAGGATAATGAACCGGAACGAACTATTCAGCACTGGCGTGAATGATCTGAACGAGATCCTGGAAAAGTCAGGGAAGGGCCGTGATGATTTCCAGGCCATCTTTTTTCTCCCCTTTGCCAATACCTGTGGCGACAAGCTTCAGTTCGAAAGAGGATTGGATGCATTTTCACAGGCTATGAAATGCAGCAACCAGACAGGGATTCCTATTGTCGAGAGTTTCTCTCCCCGGATCTCCCTCTCCCAGGCCATGAGTTCAATCCAATTGCTTGCTGACAGCACCATTTACAAGGTACGGGTGAACGATATGAATCAGAAACCACTTTTGTTGCTGGTTGGCTCCGGCGAGCTGGATCAACAGGAGACCGCACTTCTTGACCGGGCCGGGATCTTCTGGTCGGGCGATCAATTCTCCCTGGCCCTGCTGCCGGTCCAGGCATTCAACCAGGGATTCAATGCCTGGGTGAAGCTTGCGGATACCCTTTCAGACAATCTCCAGGGCCCCGGGTTATATTGCTCCCATATGAACCCGGATGAGGTGATCTACAATGATTTTGATAAGCTCCCCTCCGTTCAGGCTTTTTCCGGATCTGGAGCCACGTATCTTAAAAAGGGCAACTTGGACCTGTACAGCGGGGAACTCTATGAACGTTTTGCAGGAGAGGAGGTGGAACTCTCCTTCTGGTTATATGTGGACCACCGGACCGACAACATGCCTGTACCTGTACTGTGGTTCCGGGATGATAATGACAGGCTGGTCCGAAGGGAAAAGCTGAATTCGCGCGAGGTGCACAATGTGGATGGCATGTGGGTGCGGATCAGCAAGAAACTGGTCCCTGAACCAGGGATCAGGATTGACCTTACAGTTAGTGGCAAATATATCACCGTGGATGACCTAATGATCAAACCGGTTAATGACAGGGTTGTGGCCCTCCACGAAAACGGGGATCTTTTATTGGACAATTATCGTGTCCCTATTGTTACTGACCGCTGATTTTACTATTTTTTCGAACTCAAATCTAAACCAACTCACATGAAAAAGTATTTGTTTACAGCCATTGCCCTTCTATTTGTTCCCCTTTTCCTGCATGCGCAGGCCAACAGAATACTGGGAACCTGGTATAATGATGACAAAACCTCAACCATTGATATTACCGAGGGTCCTGATGGAAAGTATATGGGAAAGATCAGCTGGCTGGATGAGCCCAATGAAAACGGGAAACCAAAGATCGATGATGAAAATCCTGATCCGAAACTGGCCACTCGTCCTATCATGGGCCTCGTTATCGTTAAGAATTTCCAGTACGAAACAAAAAACAAAAAGTGGGAAAAGGGATCCATTTATGATCCCAAGAACGGTAAAACATATGACTGCTTTGCCTGGTTCGAGGGCGGAGATTTTAACAGCCTTTATATCAAAGGGTATGTGGCCGGGATCAAAGCACTGGGTCGAAAGACAATCTGGACCCGGAAGTAGGTATCTTCCGTCATGTGATCTCCTGTTAATCCCGTTTCAAAATCTGCAGGCGATCTCCTGTTAATCTCGTTTCAAAATCGTCCGGAATCGTACGAATGTTTCCCGCATTCGTTCACTTTTCCAGATTATATGAACAGGAGAAATATTTGCAACTAATTAGAATACAAATAGTTGCAAATTTTGGCATGTATTGTGATATAAATAACCTGAAAACAAATCTTACGTCCTTTTACATTTCACCAACGGGTGATACAGTAAAATTTCTTTTTAGGTTTAAGTGGTTAGTTAAAAGGGGCCTTCCGGCCCCTTTTTCTTTTACTGCCTGATCCCCGGTTACGGGTGCAACAAGTAGGCGATGGCTGTGTATTCGGCAAGGGCGATTCCTTTTGCGGCATCTGTATTCATGTAGTAGTTTACCACCAGGGGTGAGTTGGCCACACCATTGTATGCATAATCCCAGACAGGGCTTGTAAATTCAAGATGATCCGTGATCTGAGCGCGGACAGCGGGATCCTTCACCAGTTCGTTCAGCATGGCAGCAAACTTTTTTGCTTCCATGATAAACGCGGAACCTTCTCCATGTTCAAGCATAGCTTCTCTTCCAGCCTGTTTATTGTCCTTTCCTTTTATCTCTTCAATGGTAACCCCGGACTGACCTACGAATGCGATCATCCCCTCCTGCATCCCGGTCACCATCACCTGCATGTCCCTGACCTGATTGTGGATCCTGGTAATGGTCGCCAGCTGATCCAAATGGGCACTGTCTTCGGCCAACTGTAACAAACCTGCAGTCTGCTCCTCCACCAGTTCAACCTGCTTCTCATTGGCCAGGGCTCCATCAATATATACATCCAGCCGGTCCTTGGACATATTCACCACGGATATGAGCACCACACAGGCAATACCGACCAGTAACATAACGATATAGGGCAGGTATACCCTCTCCTTCCCGCTCTTCTGGAATACATTCACCACGTACAGTGGGACAAAACCGATCAGCAAGAATCCGATACTGATATTGAGCATCATACCGGCCCCCGGCCAATGCATGACCTTAAAGGAAGCCCCCGCCAGCAGCAGTGCCAGGGTCAGGTAACCCACTATGGGATAGACAGGATTCTTCCTTTCCGTCTGCTCCCGGTAACTGGTGATAAAGTAGAGCGGCAGGAATACCAGCACAACTAATGCCAGTCCCACGACGATCATGATACCGGCCCCGGGCCAGTGCATCCTTTTAAACAGGGATCCGATAATGGTCAGGATCGCTGCAGATAAACCAAAAATGTATGTGAAATTTTTCATGCGTTGAAATTTTTTGTCAAGGTTTAGCAGTGTCTGGTGCTGGATTTCCGGGAGACGGTTCTCACCGATGGAGTCGAGTACCATGTTGTAAGAGGATTCAAAATCATCCCCTTCCTCCATGTTCTCCTCCACCATACAGCAGATGTGATCCAGCAGGTCATCCATCAGCCGCTCGTAGGTCAGTCCGAGCCTGACCAGGTCGGCTTTGATGCGTTCATAATTGTCGTCAATAAC
>Ga0055456_10000131_pt1 | contig 11656 bp, 7 predicted proteins | sample Joice_CattailNLA_2_FD_57693 | JGI IMG/M metagenome (GOLD analysis project Ga0055456, IMG submission 57693) | Wetland microbial communities from San Francisco Bay, California, USA, that impact long-term carbon sequestration - Joice_CattailNLA_D2 | ecosystem: Environmental > Aquatic > Marine >... | reverse complement strand
ATTATCTGGATGGCGTTTAGGTTTAATGTCCTGGCAGCAGTCATTATTATTGCCGTTGTATAAATGAATCAGGATATCAGTATATTATCCGTGATTGGTCTGTACATCAAAGAACATACCGGCCTCTTGTTCCGGCATTCAAATTTTCACTAAATTCGGGCCATCAACCCAAAAGCCATATTTCATGAAAATTTCGATCCGCGTCATCTTTGCCGTTCTGGCAGTGGTGGGCACACAATCATGTAAAACAACAACATCAATGAAAGCACCAGTTGCTGAGAAGAAACCTAAAGAGCTGACTATACATGGCGATACCCGCATCGATAATTACTACTGGCTCAGGGATCGTGACAACCCTGAGGTGATCGCATACCTGGAGGCTGAAAACGCTTACAGGGAGTCGGTCATGAAAGGAACTGAGCAGTTTCAGAAAGATCTCTATGAGGAGATCGTCGGCCGGATCAAACAGGACGATGAGAGTGTCCCCTATAAAGAGAATGGTTATTTCTATTATACCCGATATGAAGAGGGTAAGGAGTACCCCATCTTCTGCAGGAAAAAGGAGACCATGGAGGCCGATGAGGAGATCATTGCCAATGTGAATGAAATGGCCGAAGGTTACAGCTACTACCAGGTGGCCGGATTAAGCGTGAGTCCCGATAACCGTTATCTGGCCATCGGAATTGATACGGTAAGCCGCAGGAGATATACCATCTATATCAAGGACCTGCAGACCGGCAAGATGCTGGGGGACCGGATCCCCCTGACCACTGGAGGGTCCACCTGGGCTGCCGACAGCAAGACACTTTTCTATACAGAGAAAGATGACGAGACACTGCGCAGTAAAGCCATATACAGGCATATGATGGGAACGGATGCAACCGGTGATGTCATAGTTTTTGATGAGACGGATGATACCTTCAGTGTAACGGTCTATAAGAGCAAGTCCAGGAAATACCTGATGATCGGGAGTTTCAGTACACTTACCTCCGAATTCCGGTTTCTTCCGGCAGATGACCCGGAAGGGGATTTCACCGTGATCCAGCCGAGGGTAAGGGGACTGGAGTACAATGTCTCTCATTACGGGGATTATTTTTATATCATCACCAACCTGGATGCCACCAATTTCCGGTTGATGAAGACACCGGTTGACCGAACAGGGAAGGAGAACTGGGAGGAGGTGATCCCCCATCGTGAGGATGTGTTACTGGAAGGACTGGAGATATTCAAGGATTACCTGGTACTTGATGAGCGCAAAGAAGGCCTGACCATGCTGAGGGTGATCCCCTGGGACGGCAGTGATGAGCACTATATTGATATGGGAGAAGAGGTCTACACCGCCTCTATTTCGGTCAATCCCGAATTTGACAGCAAGCTCCTGAGGTATCGTTACTCTTCGCTCACCACACCTGGTACCGTTCTTGACTATAATATGGACTCGGGGGAAAAAACGGTCCTGAAACAGGACGAGGTGCTGGGAGGGACTTTTGATCCTGCTAATTATGAAGCCAAACGGATCTATGCCACGGCTGATGACGGGAAGAAGATCCCCATGAGTATTGTATACAGGAAGGGAATAAAACTGGATGGAAGCAACCCGACACTGTTGTATGGGTATGGCTCTTACGGATTTACCATGGATCCCGGATTCCGCTCCTCCCGCCTCTCCCTGCTTGATCGCGGTTTTATTTATGCCATTGCCCATATCCGTGGCAGCCAGGTCTACGGAAGGCCCTGGTACGAGGATGGAAAACTGTTGCATAAGATGAACACCTTTACCGACTTCAATGATTGCGCTGAAAACCTGATCAGGGAGAAATACACCAGTCCTGAACATCTCTATGCCATGGGTGGCAGTGCCGGAGGATTGCTGATGGGTGCTGTGATCAACCTGCAGCCGGAGCTCTATCATGGCGTGATCGCAGCGGTACCCTTCGTTGATGTGGTGACCACCATGCTGGATGAGGATATCCCGCTGACCACCGGTGAATATGATGAGTGGGGCAATCCCAATGAGAAAAAGTACTACGACTACATGCTCAGCTATTCACCCTATGACCAGGTGAAGGCCCAGGACTATCCCAATATGCTGGTGACTACCGGATTGCATGACAGCCAGGTGCAGTACTGGGAACCGGCCAAATGGGTGGCCAAGCTGCGAGATATGAAGACCGATGACAACCTTCTGCTGCTTTACTGTAATATGGATACCGGTCATGGCGGCGCTTCCGGCAGATTTGAACCATATAAGGAGACCGCCATGGAGTTTGCCTTCCTTTTCAGTCTTGAAGGAATAAAAAAATAGTCTGGATCATAAAGCAGGAGGATGTTACCACAAACCAGCAAAATCCAGTACAGGGTACTCTACGCGGACATCGATATGATGGGGGTGGTCTATTACGGGAACTACGCAAGGCTTTTCGAGATGGGCCGTACGGCAATGATCAGGGAAATGGGACTGCCCTATATTGAACTGGAGAAAGATGGGGTGATGATGCCGGTGTTCTCCGTGGAATCCAAATACCGGAAAGTATTGAAGTACGATGAACTGATCACCATAGAAACCACGGTAAAGGAGGTGCCAACAGCCAGGATGGAATTTTTCCACAGGATCTATAATGAAGATGGTGGCCTGGCCCATGAGGCAAAGGTCGTGCTGGTTTTTATGGATATGAAAACAGGCCGGCCCGTGAGGGCACCTGAAAAGCTGTTGAACCTGCTGGAAAACTACAAGGGTTGAAGCGTAAGCAGGGTGATTTCAGGACGGATACCCACCCGGCCCGGGAATCCCGTAAAACCGAGTCCCCGGTTCACGTAAAGATACTGTCCGTTCTCCTTGTACAGACCGGCCCACTGTTTGTAGGTCCATTTTGAAGGGCTCCATCTGAAATTCCCTATCTCAATACCAAACTGCATGCCATGGGTATGCCCCGAGAGTGTCAAGTCGATATCCTCCTTCTCACGAACCTGGAGGTCCCAGTGGGAGGGATCGTGCGAAAGCAGGATCTTGATATGTTCGGGATCGACACCGGACATGGCTTTAGGAAGGTCACCCATTTGTGGGAAAGGAGGTTTGCCCCAGTTCTCCACACCTATGATCTCAATGGAGTCCCCGTTCAGGGAAATGGTCCGGTGTTCATTGAGCAGAAGGTCAAAATCGCAGGCCCGGATCTGTGACTTCACCCTCTCCAGGTTTGCTTCCTTCGCTGCTTCCGAGTCCCATTTGTAATAGAACCCGTAATCGTGGTTACCCAGTATGGCGTATTTTCCCAGGGGCGCTTCTAGTTCCTTCAGTATCTCTGTGAACGGATCTGTCTCTTCGGAAAAATTGTGGACCATGTCTCCTGTAAATAAAATCAGGTCGGGCTCCAGTTCATTGGCCATGTGGACCACGCGTTTGATATATTCGGGCTGGTTGTAGAATCCGGCCAGGTGGATATCGGAGAGCTGGACGATCCGGAGACCATGGAACGATTCCGGCAGATCCCGTATCACAATGTTTTCCCTGAATACTTTCAGATGGGTGCGTCCCCTGGCCATACCCATCCCGAATCCAGCAAATAAAAGGATCCCGAGTGCCGCTCCCGGGATCATAAACCATTTTCTCAGGTCCCCGGAACCGGGATTGAACAGGCCGTACACAAGGGAGGCAATATCACCCAGCAGCTGGGAGGCATTGAACAACAGCTTGGGCAGATAGATCATCAGGAAGATACCTATGACCATCATGGTCCCAAAGAAAACGGACGGATCGCGGAGATGCTGGAACCGTGAGCCGAAAATAAGCAACAATGCCAGCATTAACAGTGTGATCCCCCAGTATATAAGATAGAACAATAGATTGCCATGATGGTCCGGAAAGAGTAGATACTGGACGCCTCTTGCGGCATAGAGGTCCATGGCCACCATAAAGAGGATCAGAAATGCGATAACGGGTAATGGTCTCATCGTATGCAAATAAACGATTAAAATGCTTTCCCATCTATGAAAGGATTGTTAATTTACAAGAATGAAAACAACTTATGGTTGGGCCGGGGCATCATGGATGCTATTGGCCATACAGTTCACCGTTATCCAGCTGGCATGCGGACAGGACCAGATGGATAACCGGGAGCACCTGATCGCTCCCCTTCCGGAACTTTTAAAAAGCGAAGATGGTACTTCCATTGAGTCGTCAGCACAGTGGGAGGAGGTCCGCCGCAAAGAGATCCTGGAACTGTTCAGGGACGATGTTTATGGCCGTGTTCCCGAATCCGTTGCTACGGTCAGCTACCGGGTGGTATTTGAGGACAGGGAAGCCATACAGGGCAGAGCCGTGGAGAAAGAGGTGACAATGGAGGTACGCAACGGGAAAGATACCCTGGACATCAGTTTGCTGATCTTTCTTCCCGGGAACCGGCCCGGTCCGGTACCACTTTTCCTGGGATTGAATTTTAACGGGAACCACACCGTTTATCCCGATCCACAGATCTCCTTAACGAAAAGCTGGGTAATGAACAACCGGGAGCTGGGCATCACCGACAACAGGACTTCTCCGGAAACCCGCGGGTCGGCTGCCGGCCGGTGGCCGGTGGAGGAGATACTTTCAAGGGGATACGGACTGGCCACCATCTACTACGGGGACATCGATCCCGATTTTGACGACGGATTCCGGAACGGGATCCAGGGTATCATGGATCCGGAATCGCCGGGGCGGGACTCCTCCTCCTGGGGGTCCATTGCAGCCTGGGCGTGGGGACTTTCCCGGGCCATGGACTATTTCGAACTGGACCCGGAGATCGACCAGTACCGGGTGGCCGTGATGGGGCACTCCAGGCTTGGAAAGACTTCACTCTGGGCCGGGGCACTGGATCAAAGATTTGCCCTGGTCATCTCCAATGACTCGGGTTGCGGGGGAGCGGACCTCTCCCGGCGGCCTTTCGGTGAGCGGGTGACCAATATCAACACCTCATTTCCACACTGGTTCGCTTCAAAATTTCATGAGTATAATGACAATGAGGGCGCACTTCCGGTGGACCAGCATATGCTGCTGGCACTCGTAGCACCCCGGCCGCTCTATGTGGCCAGCGCCAGCGAGGACAACTGGGCCGACCAGTATGGAGAGTACCTGTCGCTATTTTATGCTGCTGATGCGTACCGGCTCTACAACAAGAATATCTCCCTGGATCACGAGATGCCGGAAGTGGACAGTCCGGTGACCAGCGGTCAGCTGGGCTATCATATGAGAACAGGGGAGCATAATGTTAAGCTGTATGACTGGGAGCAGTATCTCGATTTTGCCGATACGCATCTTCAACCCGTCCATGCGGCAATGGATTCTAACCCGGTAAACCGGGAGTGGATTGAGGCGCGGCTTTTTGCCACTCATCCGCGGCTGATCCTGACCCCGGAGCTGGAATATAAAGTATGGCAGAAGCTGGATGAAGGCGATTCGCTGGCGATCATGGGAATGGAGCTGGTGCGCCGGAGGGCCGATTCAATCCTGAACCTGGAGCCACTTGAGAGACAGTTGACCGGAAGAAGATTACTGGGAGTCTCCCGCGATGCCATAAACAGGTTGACCACCCTCTCCATGGCCTACCGTTTCCAGAGAGATCCGGGTTACCTGCAGCGGCTGGAGGAGGAGTTAAAGGCCGTGTGCAGTTTTACAGACTGGAACCCTTCTCATTTCCTGGATGTGGCGGAGATGGCCGCCGGTGTTGCCCTTGCCGTCGACTGGGCGGGTGAATGGCTATCCCCGGCGGTGGATCAGATGGCACGCACTGCCCTGGTGAACCTGGCACTGAAACCGGCTGTGGATAAAGCCGTTGATAACTGGTGGACCACCACGGACAACAACTGGAACCTGGTCTGTCACGGGGGACTCTCCCTGGCGGCGCTGGAGGTTTATGAGGATGCACCTGACCTGGCAACTCGGGTCCTGCAAGAGGCAGTGCAACATATTCCCCTGGCGCTGGAACCGTATGCCCCTGAAGGGATCTACCCGGAAGGGGCCTCTTACTGGTTCTATGCCACCACCTACCTGACGGCATGCATCTCGGCATATGAGTCGGCACTGGGCACGGATTTTGGGTTTACAAGGGCACCCGGGGTGATGGAGAGCGCAGTGTTCAGCCAGGCAATGGCAGGACCTTCGGGGGATTATTTCAATTACTTTGATTCGGGGTTGGAGGGATTTCACAGCCTGACACATTTCGGGCTGCTTGGCTGGTTTGCACGGAGATCAGGCAACGGGTTTGACTGGGATGCTTATGGGTCACTGCTTCGCAATGAAATGGAGAGGATGCAGCAGATCCGGTCCACACGTTTTTTCCCGCTGCATCTTCTCAACCTGGTGCAGTTGAGTGATAATTCATCCGGTAAGTTTGAATGGCCAGTGGCCTGGTCAGGAGGAGGCAGGGAGCCTGTCATTATAATGAGAGACAGGCACAACGGGCCGGATTCCTATTTCCTTGCTGCCAAGGGAGGAAGGGCCGGCGACAACCATGGGAATATGGATGCGGGCTCTTTTGTTTTTGAACTGGACGGGGTACGCTGGTCGGTCGACCCCGGGAACCAGGATTACAACACCCTGGAGCAGATCATGGGAATGGATCTGTGGGATAATTCGCAGGATTCTCCCAGGTGGAGCGTGCTTACAAAAAACAGCGGGGGACACAGCACGCTGGTAGTGAACGGGGAGATGCACCTTGTAGATGCCCGGGCCCCACTGGTAAGGCGTGATCTGAGGGGATCGGTTCCGCAATTCACTTTTGACCTGACCGGACTGTATGGGACAAATACGGGGATGGCACGGCGGACATTCTCGCGGCCCGCAGGAAACAAGCTCAGGATCAGTGATGAACTGCACTTCTCTCCCGGTACAAAGAGCCTGAACTGGCAGATGATGACACGGGCGGATATCGTGGTGAAGGGCGAACTGGTGGAGCTGAAACAGGATGGTGCCTCGCTCTATCTAAGGATCCCCCAGACAGTCCCGTACGAGGTGAAGGTGGTTTCCCTCTCCCCGCCACCATTATCCTATGACAAAGATATTGATGGCCTGAAACGCCTGGAGATCAGGTGGAAGAGGGAGGATTTTAAGAGTGATTCGGCTATCCTGGATATGGTACTGGAACCCACACCATTATGATCATGCGACTGACAAGGATCTGCGTACTGATTGGGTTCTCCTTCCTTGCGGCCTGCTCGGGGAGCAGGGTGGAGGAGCGTCCCAATTTTGTCTGGATCATATCGGAGGATAATTCCACACACTACATGAAGCTGTTTGACCCCCATGGCATTGCCACACCCCATATTGCAAAGATGGCAGAAGAGGGAATACGCTTTACCCGCGCCTTCTCCAATGCACCGGTCTGCAGCGTGGCGCGTTCCACCCTTATCTCCTCCTGTTATGCGCCCCGCACAGGGACCCAGTTTCACAGGCGTTCGAAGCTGGTGCCGCTTCAGGATGGTGTGGAGATGTTCCCGGCCTACCTGAAACAGGCCGGGTACTATACCACCAATCACAGCAAAGAGGATTACAACTACATCAAGAGCGACAGCGTGTGGGATGAATCCTCGGGATCCGCCCACTGGTCTAACCGTGCACCGGGACAACCCTTCTTTCACGTGGCTTCATACCCGGTATCACACGAAAGCAGCCTTCATTTCGGTCCTGAATTGATGGAGACTTACAGGCCGGTAACAGATCCGGACAGTGTCTTCCTTTTCCCAAATCATCCCGACACGGAACTTTTTCGTTTTACTTCCGCCTACTACCGTGACCGGATCCTGGGTGTGGATACCATTGTTGGAAAGGTACTTGATCAGCTGGAGCAGGACGGATTGCTGGAATCGACATTTGTATTCTATTTCGGTGATCACGGTGGCGTCCTGCCGGGCAGCAAGGGGTATACCTATGAAACCGGATTGCATGTACCGCTGGTCGTGCGTATCCCGGAAAAATTCAGGCACCTGGTGGATCTGAAGCGTGGCGAATCATCAGATGGATTTGTCAGTTTCATCGATTTTGGGCCTACGCTGCTGCAACTGGCGGGTGTCGACCTGCCCGGGGGGATCGACGGACGACCTTTCCTGGGCCAAGGGATCACCAGGAAAGAGCTGGATGTACGGCAGGTGACGTACGGGTATGCCGACCGGTTCGATGAGAAATATGATATGGTCCGCACGGTCCGGAAAGGAGATCTCAAATACATGCGCAGCTACCAGCCATATAATGTGGACGGATTGCAGAACAATTACCGTTACCTCTGCCTGGCCTTTCAGCAATGGAGGGATATGTACCAGGCAGGGGAACTGGATCCGGTCCAGGCCGCTTTTTTTAAGCCCAGGGCGCCCGAAGCGCTGTATGATCTCTCTTCCGACCCTTTTGAAACTGTGAACCTGGCTTCAGACCCGGGATCCAGCGAACAGGTTGAAGAGATGAGGGGGTTGCTGGACGAATGGGTAAGAGGAATGCCGGATCTGAGCTTTTATCCTGAAAATGTGCTTCGCAGGGATGCTTTTGAGAACCCTGTGCGGTTTGGAGCTCAGCACCGGGCGGATATTGGTGCATTGATTGATCTGGCAAACCTTGAACTGATCCCCTACCGGGAGGCCAGGGAAGGAATACTGGCAGCGCTGGATGCTGATGATCCCCAGAAGGTGTACTGGGGATTGATCGTATGCTCCTCATTTGGATCGGAGGCATCTGAGTTTGAGAACAGGGCGGTTGAATTGTGCAATCACAATGACCTGCTGGTCCGGGCCAGGGCCGCTGAGTTATTGGGATTAAACGGATTAAGGGACCCGGCTCCTGTTATTCAGGAAGCCTTTTATGAAAGCACGGATGGTGTGGAAGCGCTATTGATCCTTAATTCGCTGGTGGGGCTGATGGATGGTCCCTATGCATACCGTTTCGAGCTGGATGATGCCAGGCTCTCGCCTGACGTGACGGGTGACCAGGAGGTACAGCGCCGCCTGGAGTATATTCATTCAAGGATGGGCCCCCTGGAGTAGTCTCGATTAGCAGTAAAAATCCTTACATTTGGGGATGATTTTATTTGAGGATTATCTAAGGGACAACCTGGTGCTGCTGGATGGAGCCATGGGTTCACTGATCTATGAGAAGGGTGTCTTCATTGATAAGTGTTATGATGAACTGAATCTCTCCAGGCCCGATCTGATTACCTCCATTCACGAGGAGTATGTCAGGGCCGGGACCAGGGTGATTGAGACCAATACATACGGGGCCAACCGGTTCAAGTTAAAGTCCCACAACCTGTATGACCGGATAGAGGAGATCAACCGGAAGGGTGTTGAATTGGCCAGGAAGGCTTCCGGACCTGAGGTGTATGTGGCCGGCTCCATGGGACCTTCAGGTATGGAGATTGAACCCTGGGGGGATACCACCCTGGAAGAGGTGTTCAGCGGATACGCTGAGCAGGCCCGCATACTTCACGAGGCGGGAGCCGACCTTTTTATACTGGAGACCTTCCAGGATATCAGGGAGATGGAACAGGCCATCAGGGCCATCAAAAGTGTTTCCGAACGTCCGGTAGTGGCCATGATGACCGTTGGGGAGGATGGAAAAACACGTTACGGAGTGGACCTGGATGATGTGACGGCCGCCCTTAATCAAAGCCAGGCCAGCGTCATCGGACTGAACTGTACGGTCGGTCCCAAACCCATGCTCGATTTCGTGGAACGGATGAGCCGGCTTACCCATAAACCGTTATCTATTATGCCCAATGCAGGCCGTCCCCAGTATACGGACGGTAGGATGATCTATATGAGTACGCCGGAGTATTTCTCGATTTATACCAAACGGTTCATTGAAATTGGGGTCAGGGTGCTGGGGGGATGCTGCGGTACCACGCCTGATCATATAAGTAAAATGGCCAATGCACTGGCCATGAAGCAGACCCGTATTCAGCACTCCATTAATATAGGGATAAAACCGGTGACCGAGGAACCGCTGCCTGACCCTGTGCCGGTGGCAGAGAAATCGAAACTCTCAAAAAAGATCATCTCCGGCAAGCAGGTTGTGCTGGTTGAGATGGTGCCACCCCGCAGTACCGATATCACCAAACCACTTGAGGGAGCCAGGTTGCTCATGGAGCATCATGTGGATGCGATCAACATACCGGACGGACCGAGGGCATCGGCACGAATGACAGGACTGGCACTTTCAGTTCTGCTGCAAAACCAGGTGAATATTGAAACGGTGCTCCACTATACATGCAGGGACCGCAACCTGCTGGGTATGCAATCCGACCTGCTGGGAGCCACCGCCATGGGGATCAGGAACATCCTGGCCATTACGGGTGATCCCCCCATGATCGGGGATTACCCGCAGGCTACCGCCGTTTTCGATATTGATGCCATCGGGCTGGTACACCTGATCAATAACCTGAATCACGGAATTGATGTGGGACAGAAGCGTATAGGGGATCCCACCTCCTTCTTTACCGGCGTGGGTGTGGACCCCAACAGCGTAAATCCCGAGAATGAAATATACCGGTTGCGTTTAAAAAGGGAGGCTGGTGCAGAGTATGTGATCACGCAGCCGGTGTTTGATGTGGATTCGCTGGAGAGATTCCTTGAGAAGGCAGATCTGGGGGATCTTTCGCTGATTACAGGGATCTGGCCGCTGGTGAGCCTTCGGAATGCTGAGTTCATGAAGAACGAGGTACCCGGGGTGTATGTGCCCGACGAGGTGATCAGCCGCATTGCAAAATTTGAGACCAAAGATGACCAGATGAAGGCTGGGATCGAACTGGCACAGGGCATGGTGGAAAGGGTTCGAGGGTTTGTCCAGGGGATACAGGTAAGTGCTCCATTTGGGAGGTATCATCTCGCTGTGGAGGTCGCCGCTGCGATGCTTTCCCCGGAATAAATACCATAAAAAAGGGGTTCCGAATTGATCAGGACCCATCTCTTAAAAGAGCGTGTTCTTTTGACTATAAGAGTTGATTTATTTTCGGAACAAACACAATCAGGTAGGTAAAAAATGAGACCCCTGCCGTTACGGTCAGCATAAAATTGCTCATGGCTTTGAGCCGGACAGCCTGACCTATGGACATGGTGAGGTCTAACCTGGTCACAATATGGGCGGCACTCCTGTAAAATCCGGTAGAAAGGAAAATAAAGGATGACAACGCTACAATTCCCCATTGCACAAGGTTCAACTGTACCAATATACCCGCTGATATTACAATAAGCGTAAAGAGTACCTGGATCAGGAAACTGCCCTTGTCTGTGGCGATTTTTTGTAATCCGATATTATAGCTGGCACACTTTTTTACCATGGTTCACATATATCATGTGACCAAATGTAATAATTCTTCCACGAACACCAAATATTTTTACATGAAAATTGTTATTTGGAGTGTTTCCGGGAAATAACCTCCGCCATAGGACTCTCCCGGAGAAGCAACACGGCAGCCAGGGTTATGACAGCCATCACAACAAACAGGTTCATGAAAAGACCCAGGTACCGGTTCGAATGAATGCTCATCCCGGCCACAAAGACCATCCCTGTCAACTGGCCAACCCACAGGAGGATCCCCTGGGAGATGGATTCCGGGGCAGGATCATTCACTTCTGCAGCATACTGGAATCCCACCGGTCCCGCGCTCATAACAAAAAAGCCCAGTGAAAAGGAGGCAACCAG
>Ga0055456_10000129_pt1 | contig 11680 bp, 11 predicted proteins | sample Joice_CattailNLA_2_FD_57693 | JGI IMG/M metagenome (GOLD analysis project Ga0055456, IMG submission 57693) | Wetland microbial communities from San Francisco Bay, California, USA, that impact long-term carbon sequestration - Joice_CattailNLA_D2 | ecosystem: Environmental > Aquatic > Marine >... | reverse complement strand
CCGGGCGACCTTCGTCGAGAACCTCGCCCTGACCTTCTTCCTCGGGATGTGCACCTTCCTCGCCATCTCCAAGAAGATCGAGACGGCCATCGGGCTGGGGGTGGCGGTGCTGACGGTCCAGGTCATCACGGTCCCGGCCAACAACTTCATCTTCCAGCATCTGCTCAAGGAGGGTGCCCTGGACTGGGCGGGGCTGGGAGAGCTGGATCTCTCCTTCCTCGGATTCATCAGCTACATCGGGGTGATCGCGGCCATCGTGCAGATCCTGGAGATGATCCTGGACCGCTACTTCCCCATCCTCTACAACGCGCTCGGTATCTTCCTCCCCCTCATCACCGTCAACTGCGCCATCCTCGGCGGATCACTTCTCATGGTGCAGCGGGACTACAGCTTCGGCCAGAGCGTGGTGTTCGGCTTCGGCACCGGACTGGGCTGGGCCCTGGCCATCATCGCGCTGGCCGGCATCCGCGAAAAACTCAAGTACAGCGACGTGCCCGACGGGTTGCAGGGCCTGGGCATCACCTTCATCTCGGCAGGACTGATGTCCCTCGGCTTCATGGCCTTCTCGGGGATGCAGCTGTGAGCCAGCGCCTGCCAGAGACCGCGTCCGAGGTGGCGCAGGCGCGAGGGGCGAGGTAACGGTCATGATCGAGATCGCGGTCGGCGTGGGGATGTTCACCGGGGTGGTGCTGGTGCTCGTGGCGATCATCCTCATCGCCCGGCGCTGGCTGGTCACGGTGGGTGACGTGACGCTCGTCGTCAATGACGAGAGGAGCTACACGGTTCCGGCGGGCATCAAGCTCTCCCAGGCCCTGGACAGGGCCAGGCTGTACGTCGCGACGGCCTGCGGCGGTGGCGGCACCTGCGGTCAGTGCCGGGTCAGGGTCCTGGAGGGGGGCGGCAGCATACTGCCCACGGAAGGCACCCACATCAGCAAACGGGAGGCGGCGGAGGGTGCGCGCCTCGCGTGCCAGGTGACCGTGAGGCACGACATCAAGGTCCGGCTGCCTCGCGAGGTCTTCGGCGTGCGGCGCTGGGAGTGCCGCGTACGCTCCAACCAAAACGTGGCGACGTTCATCAAGGAGCTGGTCATGGAGCTCCCGGCCGGGGAGACCATCGACTTCCGGGCCGGGGGCTATGTCAAGGTGGAGTGCCCGCCGCACCACCTGAAGTTCGCCGACTTCGACATCGAGCCGGAGTTTCGACCGGACTGGGACCGCTACAGGCTGTGGCGCTACGAGTCAACGGTGGCGGAGCCCGTCTCCCGTGCCTATTCCATGGCGAACTACCCGGGGGAGAACGACATCATCATGCTCAACGTGCGCATCGCGACGCCGCCTCCCGGGGCGCCGCCGTCGGTGCCTCCGGGCATCATGTCCTCCTACCTCTTCGGCCTCAAGCCGGGCGACAGGGTGACGGTCTCCGGCCCCTACGGCGAGTTCTTCGCCAAGAACACCGACGCGGAGATGGTCTTCGTGGGGGGCGGTGCCGGCATGGCGCCCATGCGCTCCCATATCTTTGACCAGCTCAAACGATTGCACAGCAATCGCCCCATGAGCTACTGGTACGGGGCCCGTAGCCGGCGCGAGATGTTCTACGTGGAGGAGTTCGACCGCCTGCAGGCGGAGCACGAGAACTTTCGCTGGTCGGTGACCCTGTCGGACCCGCTTCCCGAGGACCAGTGGGACAGCTACGTCGGCTTCATCCATGAGTCACTCTACGACCACTACCTGAAGGACCACCCGACACCCGAGGACTGCGAGTACTACCTGTGCGGGCCGCCGATGATGAATGCGGCGGTCACCCACCTGCTCGACGAGCTGGGGGTGGAGCCGGAGAACGTCCTGCTCGACGACTTCGGGGTGGGGGGCCGTTAGGTGCCCGCCCCCCGGTCCTCGGCAAGACCTCCCGGGCGGCCAGCGAATGCGGGGTGACGGGCGTGAAGCTCGTACTGATCAGCTTCGCCGCCATTCTTGTAGCGGTGCTCGGCATGTCCCTCGGCGTGCTCCTGGGCAGGCCGCCGATCCGGGGGAGCTGCGGCGGCGTCGGGGGCCAGTGCCGTGCCTGCTCCCGGGGCTGCCGCAGGCGCGGAGCCGAGAGCGCCCTACAACCGCCCGAAGGCTAGGAGGCACCATGCCAAAGCCAGTCACGGTCAGGGACTACATGTCCGCCAACCTCATCACCTTTACACCCGATATGGATATCCTCACGGCGATCAATCAGCTCATCGAGAAACGCATCTCCGGGGGCCCCGTCGTGGACAATCAGGGCAACCTGGTAGGGGTCCTGTCGGAGAAGGATTGCCTGCGGGTGGCCCTGCAGGCGGGCTACCACGGGGAGTCGGCGGGGAACGTGGCGGAATTCATGCAAAAGGAGGTCAAGACCGTGGATGCCGACGCCAACATACCGGACGTGGCCGCCATGTTCCTCAGGGACGGGTGCCGGCGTTATCCCGTGATGCGGAACAACCGGCTGGTGGGACAGATCAGCCGGCGGGACGTCCTCAGGGCCCTCGAGGCGCTCTGGTAACGCAATCGTCAGAACTGCATCTACGGACTCCCTGGCGAGAGAGCAGTATGAGCAAGTTTCCCACACTCCTGGACGATAGGCTGGAGGTCTATGCCCTGTCGCAGTTCAGCGGCACCGGCATCAAGCCCGTCCCCAGCATTCATACCAGCGGCGAAGAGCAGGGCTTTCTCACGGACGAGGTCTTCCAGTCCTGCAGGAGGCCTATTATCATCACCACGCCCCGCGACGCGGCCCTTAACGAGGAAGCCCAGGTGTTGGCGCTCAAGGAGGGCGGCATCCGAGGCGCGGGGTTCACCCTGCCCCAGGCGGACTTGAAGAGCGGCGAGTATCCGGACAGCGTCAAGCCGTTCCTGGATCTGGGCAACGTGGTGATTGCGCCCGAGCCGGGGAGGACCCGTCGCCGAAGCCCCAAGAAGAACGTCAAGAGCCTCGCGGCCGCCGTTTCCGATTACCTGGTCACGGGGGACATGAGTCTGGCAGTCAATCCTCCCGAGCTCTTCGGCGGGCCGGTGGACCGACACTACCCGCTTTCCATTTGTACACGACGCACGGCACTCCCCTTGGCGCTCTAGGCGGGGACACGGGGACAGCCAATACCGCCTGAGGCGAGGAGATGGACGAGAAGCTAGAGCCGCCCACAGTTAAAGACTTGATGATCACGGAGGTGTTCACCATCGCCCCGGACGCCAGCCTGGATGACGTGATCGAGACGCTCATCGAACGCAAAATACCGGCCGCGCCTGTGGTGGAGGAGAAGCACGGCGAGAGGGAGCTGCTCGGACTGATCACCGAGAAGGACTGTCTGGAGTACTTCTCCAACGAGATCTACTACGGCAACCCCGACGTCAGCGTGCAGTCCATGATGCAGCGTTTCCCCCTGTGCGTCTCTCCGGAGACGGACGTCTTCGCCATGGCCACCATCTTCACCCGTCATCCGCACCGCCACCTCCCAGTGGTGAGGAAGAAACAGCTGGTGGGCATCGTGAGCCGACGCGATGTGCTGCGGGGTCTCTACGAATTCGAGCGCAGGATCCGTACGGCGAAGGCCAAGAGCAAAACGCTGATGGACTTCCGGCAGCTCGTGAACCATCGCTTCATCATCAAGTAGGCCCGCCGGCAATGGGGGCCACGGTCAGCCCGGCGGGAGACCGGACCGTTTGAAGAAGGACGGGTCCATGGTGTCGATGAATCGGTTGGCCTGAGGAGAGAGGAACCTCCCCTTGCGCAGCACGATGCCGAGGCTGCGCTTGGGAAAGTACCGGCAATCGCACCGGCGAACCTCCGGAGCAGTCCGTCTTCGGAGGTCCGCAGGACTGAAGACCGGGCAGGTTCGAACCCTGCCCGGCCTCGCCATGTCGGACTCGGGTCAGTCCACCAGCCGCCGTCAGTTAGGCAGGATCACAGTATCGATAACGTGGATCACACCGTTGCTCGCCATGATGTCGGTCTTGACGACCTTGGCATCGTTTACCTTGACCCCGTAACGCGTATCGATGCGGATCGTCTGGCCCTGAACTGTCTTGGCCGAGCTCAGTTTAGCCACCTCGGCGGCGGTGACCCTACCCGGAACTACGTGATAGGTCAGAACCTTAACAAGTGCCTGCTGGTCCTCTAGCAGGGCGCTCAGCTTCTCGGGCGGTATCTTGGCAAAAGCCTCATCGGTGGGCGCGAATACGGTAAACGGACCATCGCCCTTCAGGGTCTCGACCAGGCCAGCCTGCGTTATGGCCGCCACCAGCGTGTTGAAGTCGCCCGCAGAGACGGCGATGTCGACGATGTCCATATCGGCCTGCCGCTGGGCCATCGCGTCCTTGTGGCCGCCGCCCATGGCGACGTCGTTCAGGATGTTGCCATAGCCCCAGTTGCCTGAGAAGGCCGCAGAAGAGGCCAGGGCGAGTCCTGCCCCCGCCATCGCCGCCATAACATTCTTCTTGGACCACGTGCTCTGATTATTCATGAAGGAGACTCCTTTGCTCGTTGCAGTGTCGCTCAGTAGCGTACGGCGTTGTCCGTACCGTGTCTTGGACAAACTCTATCAGTCTCGTCCAGCACATGTGACCATAGTCGGACGCACCGGTTTCCTTACGAAGGCGAAGAAAGGCCCCGATCTTGGTGGGAGATAGGGCTCCGCAGTCCGCCGAGCCCGAGTCGACCGCAAGGTTTGACCCGGCCCCGGCGACCGGGTCAAAGGCTCGGGCTCAGTGGTGGGCGGAGTTTCCAAGGGCCAGCTTGGCCTCGTCTCGCGTGAAGAACCGGCCAGCCCGCACGAAGCCCGCCCGAACCCAGGGCTTCACGGCGATCACGCGGTGGCTGGAGTCGCGGCGCAGGACCAGCTCTTCGGGCACCGAGCTCAGCAGGTGCACCGGGGCCGGGCGACCGTCCGCAAAGCAGGACGGATAGACCCGGCCGGTCTTGGTGTCGAGGAAGGCAGGGGCGAATCCCACGGCACGGTGCTCGTCACTGCTGACGCCGGCATGGCGGACGTGAAGCGGCTCCTTGAGAGCCGTGGAGTTGCGCGCCGAGTGTGTCATGGGCCTATACCCTCGCCGACCTTTGTCTGGTCGACAATCTACGGCCGCAGTGTCAAGCGGACGCAATCCGTGGCCGCCAATCCGTTGTCCTAGCCCGCATTTCTCACCAGGGTTCGTCGCGAGACGGTTCAAGGGTGACGAGAACGCTCCCGCAAGGCGGGCTATGATGGAAGGCTGAAGGTCGGAACTCGCGGCGCAGAGAGTGCATGCTCCACGCCGCGGGAGGTCGGCACGGCCGGGGCTGCCGACTCGGCCGCCGACCAGCCCAGGACCCCAAGGCGAGAACCCACCGCCTCGCATGAATTCCTGGGGACATCCCGGTACCATTTGTCGCGGGCCGGGGGCGAGAAGCCCGTGAGGCAGCGCCCGTCAACGAAGAAGGGGTGGGAACAGCGGCCGCGCGCTGGCCGTGAGGGGGAAGGAAGATGGAGCTGGTCCTTGCAAAGCCCAGAGGATTCTGTGCCGGTGTGGTGCGGGCCATCGACATCGTGAAGATCGCCCTGGAGGTCCACGGGCCACCCGTGTACGTGTTTCACGAGATCGTGCACAACCGGCATGTGGTGGAAGAGTTGCGGACCCAAGGGGCGGTGTTCGTCGACGAGATCGCCGCCGTACCCGAGGGCGCGGTTACAATCTTCAGCGCCCATGGGGTGTCAGATGCGGTGGTCGCCCAGGCCCGGGGCCGCAGGCTGGAGGTCATCGACGCCACCTGCCCACTGGTTACCAAGGTGCACCTCCAGGCTCAGCGATACAGCCAGCGGGGCTACGGGATCGTCATCATCGGTCATTTGGGCCATGAGGAGGTGGAGGGTACAATGGGCTCGGTCGATGGTCCGGTCTACCTGGTCTCCACGCCGGTAGACGTGGGAGTGCTGGAGGTTGCGGAGCCCGCACGCCTGGCTTATGTGACCCAGACCACGTTGAGTCTGGACGACACGCGGGAGGTGATCGACGCCCTGAAGCGCCGCTTTCCGACTATCCAGGGACCTGAAGTGAACGACATCTGCTATGCCACGCAGAACCGCCAGAACGCCGTGCGGGAGCTGGTGCGGCAGGTAGACCTCGTACTGGTGGTCGGGGCCCGCAACAGCTCAAACTCCAACCGGCTACGTGAGGTTGGCCAGAGCTACCGTGTGCCGGCGCACCTCATCGAGGACGAGCACGACCTGGATGAGTCCTGGTTCGAAGACGTCTCCCGGGTAGGTGTCACGGCCGGGGCTTCGGCACCCGAGGTACTGGTCCAGGGCGTCATCGAGCGCCTTCGCAGCTACGGGGCAACGAAGGTGGTCGAGATGGACGGGCTGCACGAGACCACCACCTTCCGGCTGCCAACCACGCTGCGGGCGAAGCAGGACCGTGTATCAGCACGGAACGCGACGAAATAGGGGAGTCAAAGGTTTTATGGGTATTCCGCTTGTTCAGCAGCTCCGGGTGGGCAGTTACATAATCCGCCAGAAGCTGCGCGGCGTGCAGCGCTACCCCCTGGTGCTGATGCTCGAGCCCCTCTTCCGCTGCAACCTGGAGTGTGCGGGCTGCGGCAAGATCGACTACGAGGATGACATCCTGAACAGGCGGCTCAGTGTCAAGGAGTGCCTGGTCGCGGTGGACGAATGCGGGGCGCCGGTGGTTTCCATCCCCGGCGGTGAGCCGCTCATCCACAAGGAGATCGTGGAGATCGTCGAGGGGATCGTCGCGCGCAAGAAGTTCGTCTACCTGTGCACCAACGGTCTGCTGCTGAAGAAGAAGCTAGACCTGTTCAAGCCGTCCCCCTACCTCACCTTTTCCGTACACCTGGACGGTCTCCGGGAGCGCCACGATGCCTCGGTGTGCCGCGACGGGGTCTTTGACAAGGCCGTGGAAGCGGTGAAGGCCGCCTTGGAACAGGGCTTCCGCGTGACCCTCAACTGCACCCTGTTTCAGGGAGAGTCCGCCGAGGAGGTGGCCGAGTTCATGGACTTCGCCAGTGGGCTCGGCGTGGAGGGCGTGACCATCTCCCCGGGCTACAGCTACCAGCGCGCGCCCCAGCAGGATATCTTCCTGCGCCGGGCGGCCAGCAAGCGGCTGTTCCGGGAGGTCTTCAAGCGGGGCAGGGGCAAGAAATGGTGCTTCAACCAGTCCAGCCTGTTCCTGGACTTCCTGGCCGGTAACCAGACCTACCAGTGCACCCCCTGGGGCAATCCCACCCGAAACGTCTTCGGCTGGCAGAAGCCCTGCTACCTGCTCGTGGACGAGGGTTACGCCCCAAGCTTCAAGGCACTCATGGAAGAGACCGAGTGGGACCGCTTTGGCACCGGCCGCAATCCCAAGTGCGCCGACTGCATGGTGCACTCTGGCTTCGAGCCGACGGCAGTGAACGATACCGTCACGCACCCCCTGAAGGCCCTGAGGGTCTTCCTGAAGGGACCGCGCACCGACGGCCCCATGGCGCCGGAGATACCCGCCAGCTATCCCGAGTCCGAGGCCGGACCCCATGTCGTCAAGCTCGTGTCCCAGCCGACCGGCAGGCAAGCAAGCGGCGAGCACGCGCGCTAGATGGGGTGGACCTGGATCGTCCTCCCCGGAGCGATCATCTGGCTTGCCATCCTTGTCCTGCCCTGGCGTCCCTGGCTCACGCGGGAGTTCCTGGATAGCCGCGCCGGGCAAGCTCCTGCGGACCTCAGCGATATCACGGTCCTGATACCGGCGCGCAACGAGGCGCCGCACATCACCCGGACACTGCAGGCCCTGGCCTCCCAGGGAATCGGGCTGCGCATCGTCCTGGTGGACGACGAGTCGGCCGACGGCACCGCCGAGGCGGCCGCCGCCGCGGGCGTGCACGGCCTGCAAATCATACAAGGTGAGCCCATGCCGCAGGAGTGGACCGGCAAGCTCTGGGCCCTGGAGCAGGGGCGCGGCCACGTCACCACACCCCTGACCCTGCTGCTCGACGCGGACATCGAGCTGCGACCCGGCATCCTCGCGACCCTGGTCGAGAAGATGCGCACCGAGGACCTCCAGCTGCTTTCCCTGATGGCGCAGCTGCGAATGGTCGGCTTCTGGGAGAGGCTCCTGCTGCCCGCGTTCGTCCACTTCTTCAAGATGGTTTATCCGTTTCAATGGGTCAACGACCCGGATCACCCCAGGATTGGGGCGGCGGCCGGCGGCTGCGTACTGCTCGACTCCCGGGTCTTGAGAGAGGTCGGAGGATTCGGGGCGATCCGGGGCGCGCTCATCGACGACTGCGCCCTGGCCATCCGGGTGAAGTCCCGCGGTCACCGCATCTGGCTGGGCCTGACCCACTCGGTGCGCAGCCTGCGGGCCTACCCGGGCCTGGCCTCCATCTGGAACATGGTGGCACGTACGGCCTTCACGCAGCTGCGCTACTCCCCCGTGCTACTGGCGGGCGTCACCGGCCTCTTTGTCCTGAGCTATTGGCTGCCCCTCGCCGGCGTTCTTCTTCCCGACGCCGGCGCCCGGTCCCTGGCAGCCTTCGCCCTCGGGGCCATGCTCGTCACCTACATGCCGACCCTCGCCTACTACGGGCAGAACAGGGCCTGGGCCCTGGCGATGCCGCTCGTGGCGACGCTCTATCTGGCCATGACCTGGAGCTCCGCCCTGCGGTACTGGGGCGGCGAGCGTTCCAGGTGGAAGGACAGGGTGTACCGGGATGCGGCCTGAGGGTCGGGACTGTGTCCTTGATCGGGTCAAAATCAGGCAGATAGGATCACCCTGAGGGAGGGCTGGCCCTCCCGGCAAGTTCGCGAGCCCGGGTAACGAGAGGAATGCGAATACCGCCATGCGAGGTGGGCTGACGTGGCTGACCGCCCTGGTGGTCCTCTTCCTGGTGGGCTGCACCAGCCGCATCCATGTGCCCTATACGCCGGCTGCCGAGGCCGCCCCGGTCTCCCGCGAGCGTCTGCCCCCCGTCTATCCCTACCGGCCTGAGGCCGTCCCAGTGAAGAACCAGACTCTTACCAGGGAGGAGACTGACCTCTACCGGGTCCGCCGCCTGCGGATCCCATCGGCCGGAGAAAACGGGCAGCAGGACGACCTCATCCACGCGCTGTACTATCAGAGCAAGCTTCCGGGTAAGAAGCCACTGGTCATCGTGCTGCCCATCTGGGGCAGCTACACCTACCCGTCGGAGAAGATCACTGCAGGTGTGAGGGACCGCAGCGATGGCGGGACCAACGTCCTCAGGGTGCTGGGCGAGAACTATGTCCTCGAGTGGGAAACCCTCGGGGAGGCCCCCACTGAGGCGGCCTTCGTCGAGATGCTGGGGCGCATGCTGGACCGGGAGCGCATCATCGTCATCGACATGAGCCGGATCGTCGACTGGGCCGAGACCCAGCCCGACGTCGACGCGAGCCGGATCGGGCTCGTGGGCTTCAGCCACAGCGCCCTCACGGCGGCCCTGGTGGCTGTGAACGAGCCGCGCATGCGGGCCATCGTACTGGTGATGGGCACCGGCCGCCCCCACCTGCTCATGGCCACCTGCCCCGGGCGCGCGGCGCGCCTCAAGGAGAAGATCCAGTCCCGCTTCGGCTGGTCGGACCAACAGTACCTGAACACCATGGAAGCCCTCTTCGCGCCCTACGATCCGGCCAGGTACCCCGGGCGGGCCGACCCCCGGCGTGTCCTGTTCATCGACGCCCACGATGACGACTGCATGCCCCAGGAGGGCCGCGACGCCCTGTGGGAGGCCTTCGGCAGGCCAGAGCGGATCAGTGTCGGCTACACGCACAAGCGTGCCTTCCTGGCCATGACGCCGCTGGGCTTCAACTGGCTGCGCCACCGCATCTACGACTTTCTCGACGAGACCCTCGATGCCCCCACGCCGCAGGCGCCGAACTTTCAGTCCGCCGGCAACTAGCCCAGGGGGAGAAGGGGGCTGGGAGTCGTGACCGCCAGCCTGGTCACCGGGGCCTCGGGCTTCGTCGGCTCCGCCGTCACGCGCGCCCTGCTCGCGGCCGGACACCGAGTGCGCGTCCTGCTGCGCCCCAGCAGCGATCGGCGCAACGTCGAAGGGCTACCCGTGGAGATCGCCATCGGAGACCTGGCCGAGCCGGCGACGTTGGGACCTGCGTTGGAGGGGTGCGACGCCCTGTTTCACGTGGCCGCCGATTACCGCCTCTGGACCCGCCACCCGCAGCAGCTCTACACCCACAACGTGGACGGCACCGCGGCCCTGATGCAGGCCGCCCTGGCGGCCGGTCTGGGACGCATCGTGTACACCAGCAGCGTGGCCACCCTGGGGATCCTGCCGCACGGGCAACCGGCGGACGAAGACACACCCGTCTCCCTGTCTGACATGATCGGGCATTACAAGCGCTCCAAGTTCCTCGCCGAGGAGGCCGTGAGGCGCCTGGTGGCGGAACAAGGTCTGCCGGCCGTCATCGTCAACCCCTCCACGCCCGTGGGCCCCCGGGATATCAAACCCACGCCCACCGGCCGGATGATCCTCGACGCTACCTGCGGGCGCATGCCGGCCTACGTGGATACGGGTCTGAACATCGTACATGTGGATGACGTCGCCCAGGGGCACCTCCAGGCCTTCGAGCGAGGCACGATCGGCGAGCGCTACATCCTGGGTGGGGAGGACCTGACCCTGCGCGAGATCCTGGCCCGCATCGCGGCCACCACCGGCGAGCCGGCGCCCCGGCTCCGCCTTCCCCACGCCGCCGTGCTCCCGGTCGCCTACCTGTCCGAGGCCTGGTCATGGCTGACGGGCGGCCCCGAGCCACGGGCCACGGTGGACGGGGTGCGCATGTCCAGAAAGCACATGTTCTTCTCCTCGGACAAGGCCCGGCGCGCGCTGGGCTACTCGCCCCGACCGGCGGACGAGGCCCTGCGCGACGCCATACGCTGGTTTCGGGATAACGGCTGCTGCGGTTAGCCTCGGGCCGCCTGCCCCGGGCAACTGAAGCCGAGCCAAGCCGTGAACCCGATCCGCCTCTCGCTCTTCATCGCCGGTCTCGCCTTGTTGCTGGGCCTCGTGGTCCGGCAGGGCGCGGCCGAAATAGCCGAGGCCCTGGGGGCGGTGGGCTGGGGGCTCCTCTGGGTCAGCCTCTTTCATGCGGCGCCGCTGGCTGCCAACTCGCTGGCTTGGCGGTTCGTCATACCCAGTCGCAATCCGCCGCCCTTCCGGCGTCTGCTCTGGCTGCGCTGGGTGGGTGAGTCCGTGAACAACTTGCTGCCGGTCGGACAGGTGGGCGGCGACCTGCTCAGGGCGCGCCTGCTGGCGCGGCAGGGGGTCCGCGGCCCCCTGGCGGGTGCGTCGGTGGTGGTGGACTTCACCCTGGGCGTCCTGACCCAGGCTGCCTTCGCGGCGCTGGGCGTTGCCCTGCTCGTGGTCGAGATGGGGCTGAATCAACAATCCGGGGCGATCGTGGTCGGCCTGCTGCTCGCCATGCTGCCCCTGCTGTTGTTTCTGGTCATGCAGCAGCGTGGGCTGTTCGCCCTGGGCGCGACGGTCGCCGAGAAGCTGGCCAGGGGCGGGAAGTGGCGGGCCTTCGCCGGCGCCGCCCGGCGAGTCGACACAAGTGTACGCGGGCTCTATGCCCGCCGGCAGCCGGTCACGCGCTGCACCATCACCCGCGCGCTCTCCTGGATGGTGGGAACAGGCGAGACCTGGCTGACCC
>Ga0055456_10000126_pt1 | contig 11839 bp, 6 predicted proteins | sample Joice_CattailNLA_2_FD_57693 | JGI IMG/M metagenome (GOLD analysis project Ga0055456, IMG submission 57693) | Wetland microbial communities from San Francisco Bay, California, USA, that impact long-term carbon sequestration - Joice_CattailNLA_D2 | ecosystem: Environmental > Aquatic > Marine >... | reverse complement strand
CTGGTCTCTGAAATTGTCGATGTCGGCCTGTTGGGCGAAGGCATTGTAGATACGACCCGGCATGCACGCAGCCATCTCCTGAAGCCAAACGCGCGAATCATACCCCGGGGAGCAACCGTATTCGCTGCACTCATCGAGAGCGAACAAGCGTATCAGGACAATCATGTATCTATCGCCAACGGGTTTGACGTCAGCCTTTTCAATGAGTTTGCGTCAAGCACCTACCAGCAAAAGCGCCTGGAAAATTATCGTTACACGCTGCTCAGTGAACCGTTTGAAGTATTCACATTTGATTTTTGTGGCCAACCCGTCAAGCCACAGCAGAGGGATATCAGTTTCCGGATAACACAGAGCGGCACCTGCCATGCCATTGCCATGTGGTTCCAGTTGTTTCTGGATAACGAGATTACCATTGACACCTCGGACAGACACAATAATTCCTGCTGGATGCAGGCAGTACAAACGGTTGATCGGCCTATCGACTTGCTGGCATCACAGACTGCCAGTATCCATAGCGAGCACGACTGCAAGGTGATACAACTTGCGGCACCGTCAGTCAGCCTGTAGGCGACTATCTGACAATCAGTATCACATTACGCCTGGCTTACCCGCAGATTCCTGCTTATCAAACGTGAATCAATAGCCGTATTTATCGAGGACGCCCTGCAGTTCGCCCAGCACTGGCGCCAGGAATTGCCGGTAATTGTGCCAGCGTCCGATGGCCCGTTTATACAACGGGCTGGTCACATCCTGGTAGCTGGGCGTATTGGCATAGCGGGTCCGTGCCGCTTCATGATGTCGCATCACCCGACCATCCCAGTCCAGCCCAAGAAAGGACAGCAGTCCACGCGCGGTGTCTTCCGGCGTTCCGACCACGGCCTCGTAGCGCACGACCAGCCAGGGCAGTCCCAGCACGGACCGGTAGTGATCAGCCAGTTCCATGACCTGCCGGCACAATCGCGCCGTGCGCGCCAGGTCGAGAAACGGCACCATCGCCTGGTTGGGCTGGAAGGACTGCATGTAACAACTCAGACAGGCATCACGGGGATCGCGCACCACCTGTATCACCCGGGCCTCGGGAAACAGGCGCCGCACCAGCCCCAGGTCAACGAGGTTCAGCGGCAGCTTGTCGATGAAACGCTGCTTGCGCACCGCAGCGCTGACCATCTCGCTGGCCAGCGCCCAGTAGCGGGCACGCAATTGTCTGATGTCTTCGCCTGACAGGGTATCCAGGTCTGCCTGGCGATCGAAGGCGCGACCTAGCACGCCCGGCATCTCCTGGATCAGCCGCCGCAGGATCGGCTGTTCGTGACTGGTAATCACCCCCGGATGCGCACCGAGGATTTCTTCCGTCAGGGTGGTGCCTGATCGCGGAAAACCGACCAGGAACACCGGGGCAGGGAGTGCGTCATCGGGCGCGGCACAGGTCCAGCCGGCAACCCGGGCCGCCGTGAACAGACGTGATGCCTGCGCCACCTGCTGAAAATAGCCCTCGTCACTGGCGCGCTCCGGGCCCAGCAGCTGCTTCCAGATGACGTTCCCGCGGGTAAAGGCCGCAAAGGCCGCAGCCGGCTCCCCCAGCCGGTCGAGCACATGCCCCAGCTCCGTCGCCACGGCCGCCGCCTGCACCGGCGGCAGGGCCGTCAGCCCCGACAGGCGCTCCAGCCGGTCACGCGCGGCAACCAGGTGGCCCACGCGACGATCGAGCTGGGCCATGACGATGCCGGCGACAGGATGCTCCGGGTCGACCGCCAGCGCCTGCTGGGCGGCGTCCCGGGCCGCATCCGTCCGGTGCAGGTTCTCCAGTGTCACGGCCAGATTGGCATGGGCATCGGCAAAACCGGGGCGCAGCGCCACGGCCTGCCGGTAGTGCCCCAGCGCCGCCTCGCTCCGCCCCTTGCCCCGCAGCAGGTTGGCCAGATTATTGTGCGCCTCCGGGAAATCAGGCCGCGCCTGCAAGGCCTGGTGGTAGGCCGCCTCGGCAGCCTCCGTCCGGCCCTGCCGGGTGTAAGCCAGTGCCAGGTTGTAGGCGGCCTCGGGATAGCCTGCCCGCAGTTCCAGCGCCCGCTGCAGGTGCTCCACGGCCTCGCCGACCCTGTCCTGCAGCTGCAGGACATGCCCGAGATTGTTATGCGCAGCGGCTACCCCGGGATGCAGCCGCAATAGCTGCCGGAAGGTGGCCTCCGCCTGCTGCAGGTCCCCGCCGCTGGCTTGCAGCATGCCCAGCATCGACCAGGCCTCGCCATCATCGGGGTGCCCGGGACAATAGGCTTGCAGGGCAGCCAGGGCTTGAGGAAATTGCTGCGACTGCAACAAGGCAAAGGCCTGCTGTCGGTCGGCGAACGGTGTGCCTTGATCTGTCATTGTCGATGTTCCAGGCGAGCGCGGGCGAGTACACGGAGAATTATGCCGATCGCGCCCGGGCAGCGACCATTACGGATGTTGACTCAACGCGATCATACCCCTGCCCTGTCGCGGCTGCAGGCCGTTCGGAACCGACAGGAAATCCTGACCGGGGGAGCGATCCTGCCTGCAAGGGTGTCTGCCGGGTAAACCAGGCATAAAAAAACAGCGGGGCATTGCGCCCCGCTGTCTTCGTTTCAGTGTGCCGTTCCTGCCCCGTCGCGGGACAGTCGCTGCGCACTATTGCCCTTGTCAGGCCTTCTTGCGGCGAGCCACGCCAACCAGACCCAGCAGGCCGGAGCCGAACAGCCAGACCGCAGCCGGAACCGGAACAACAACAGCCGGTGTGTAGCCGGTTACCGTCAGGCTGGTGGCGTCGAAGTTGGCATTGAAGCCAATGAACGGACCGTCCTGCATCGGATTGCCACCGACACCGATGGTGTTGCCGGGCGTTGAATAACCGATGTTGGAGTTAGAGTGTGTGTCGGTAATCAGCGGCAGCACACCGGAGGGGTTCACACCCGTACAGGCACTGGTGACACAACCCGCGGCATTGGTGGTGTTGAATGTAGTGGTCGCCAGCGGCGTCGGACCCAGCCCCAGTAAACCAATTGTGGCATTCGTATAGGTGCCGTCGCTGGCCGGTGTAGCGCCGGTGCCCGAAATGGTGCAGGAAGTGCCGGTGCAACCGCCGAAGAAACCGCCGATGGCGGCAGACAGGTTGCCGAACAGGCCGGCTGCATCCCATACCAGGCTGACCGGGATATTGTAGTTGCCGTTCCAGTCGAACAGGGCATTGCCCAGCACCAGGGTGCCGCCGATGGACTGGACGTTGAAGCCCTTGGCCGTGGCCGGCAGGGAAGGTGCGCCCTTGAAGAACTGGAAGGGTGTTACCGTGCCGGTACCCGCGCCCGTGGCGGTATCGAAGGTGAACGTGCCGTCGATCGGTGTCTGGAACTGATTGACACCACGACCGGTGATGCTGGTATTGGCCAGGGCATTGCCCCCCGAATCCAGAATGGTAAAGAAGCCATTCCAGTCAAAGGTTACCGTGTCGGCAGCGGCGATCTGTGTGACAGCCATGCCGGTGGTGCCCAGTGCCACCGCCAATGCCGAGCTTACAGCTGTTTTTTTCAAGTTCATGATTTCACTCCAAGATTATTAGTTTAAATATCGATATTCAATTTTTTTCGCCTGTTAAAGCAGAGTTGCCCTCAATTTGCCAGCGCTGACAAACTGACGCCAAGCGCAAAATAACTAAGCAATTTGCAGGCCAATACTATTTTGTCATTTAAAGACAAACAGTTATATAATTTTTACAATCCTGCGGAGCTGAAATAAAAAATTTGTGTAAATATCCGCAACAACAAACCATTGCCCCCTGCAGACTGTCGCACGGATGCCAACCAAATAAAAACCATAAAAACAATATATTAAACTGCAAAGTCCCGATACTGACTGGGAATCCGGCACGTGTAAGGAACACCGACAGTCTTCTTGAACGCTTTGCTCGCGTCTTGTTCGCGCTGCTGTTGTGCCACGAGGCGGTGTTGCCTGGCATCCCGGACTTGCCGGTAACGCGTTGTCCGGCCAGACCCAACGCTTCTCGCTTGACAAGCCTATGTGTTAACACTAATTATGTGCGACTTGTCTGGCAGGATAAATTACCCCGCCGACGTAACTAAAGATCATTTGCCCTAACGTGAGCTGTGCAGACTCCATACACTGCTGACTCGGATACGCCACGCAGGGAATAACATTCTAATTTCCAAGGCATCTCTGGAGGAGATCAAATGAAGCGGCTACGCAAGCATCTGCACAATTTCTGTGTTATTTCGTTACTTCTTACACCCTTTAGTGCCTATGCAACCAACGGTTATTTTCTGATTGGTTATGGTGCCAAGTCACGCGGCATGGGTGGCGTCGGTGTCGCCTATGCACAGGATGCAATTGCGGCGGCGGCCAACCCGGCCGGCATGGCTGATGCCGGTGTCAGCACCATGCGCATCGACTTCGGCGGCGAATTTTTCAATCCGCCACGTTCGGTGGTCCACAGCAGTGACACCCTGAACAACACCCCTGGTGTTGTTCCTCCAATTACAGTCACGTATGAAGAAAGCGGCAGCAACATCTTCTTGATTCCCAGCTTCGGCGCCATTTACAAGTTCAATCGCAAAATGTACATGGGCATGGCAGTTGTCGGTAACGGCGCGAATACCCGATATAACCAAACGGTTCCGGGTAATGCCAATTGTTCTCCCGGCGACCCGGCGAGCTATTTCTTCAATTTCAACTGTAACGCCGACAGCGATACCGTTGGTGCAAACCTCCTGCAGGCGCAAATGCTCCCGAGCATCGCCTATGTTCTCAACAAGAACAATATCATCGGGGCCTCGCTTGCCATTGGCATACAGCAATTCCGCGCCTACGGCCTGGGTGCGTTTGAAAGCCTCGGCTTTGCCGGTCCCGGTGCAACCGGTACCAGCGGCAACGGCAACGACTGGTCGTACGGTGCGGGCGTACGCTTCGGCTGGCTTGGCAAGTTCATGGATGACCGGCTGTCGCTTGGCGCGAATTATTCGTCACGGGTCTTTATGACGAAATTCGACAAATACGACACGCTGTTTGCCGAACAGGGTGACTTCGACATTCCGGAAAATTACGCCATCGGCATGGCATTCAAGATAACGCCGGCACTCACCGTTGCGGCGGATATTGAACAAATCAACTACAGCAATATTGCCTCGATCGCCAACCCGGGACCGAACGCGTATGTCCCGAGCGACCTGAATCCGTTGTGCCCCGGTCCTGACACCCCTATCTGTAACCTCGGTGGCGACCTTGGCATGGGCTTCGGCTGGAAAGATGCAACCGTCTACAAGATCGGACTGAATTATGACTACAACAAGGCCTGGAGTTTCCGCGCGGGCTATAACCACGGCGATGCGGTCATCCCGAAAGACCAGGTACTGTTCAATATGCTGGCACCGGCCACCGTGGAAGATCACGTCACGCTCGGCGCTTCATATCGCCCGAGCAAAAACATCGAATGGTCGGCCACCTACGTACATGGTTTTGAAAATACCATCAGCGGCCCCACGGCATTTACCAACCTGCCGATTGGCGCAGACAATGCCTCGATCTCGATGGATATCAACACGTTCGGCATCAGCTTTGCGTACGAAATGTAACCAGCAAATCCTGTCAGTTGCCCCACCGCAATCATGACGGAATAGCACACTGAACAGAGACCACAAGAATGGCAGCATCGGTCATGGCGCCGCTACAGATGAAGAGGAGCAATCAACAATGAAATTTTTCGAACACGCCAGCAAACGAACCCTGCTGGCCGCCGCAGTGACTACCGCGCTTGGTACGGCCGTAATACCCCAGCAGAGTTCTGCCCAGGTCCTGCAATTCAGCTGGGATGGTTTGTTTACCATACTGGATTCAGGCGGCAGCGCCCTTGCAAATTCGAGCATCACAGGTCGTGGCGTCAACCAGTTTCAGACCCCGATCAACGGCACGTTCACCTTTGATACCAACACGGGTGCGGGTACCGGCACGGTATCACCCTTTCAGTTCTTTAACGGCGCGCCCTCACTGCCGGCCACGGCCAAGGGCTTCGGCGTACAGTCGATCGGCAGCGGCCTGGTCCTGGGCAATGCCCTGTTCGACTGGAATGGCAACTACAATATCCCGGTCAGCCTGGTCTGGGATGGGTCCGGCCTGTTCGGCGCCATTTCAGCGGGCCTGAGCGTCGGCAACACCGTCTCGGGTGTCGGCGCCATCCCTGCCAGCGACGGCACCTATACCAACGCGACGATTGGTTTGCTGAACCAGGGCCCGACACCAATGGCGACCACCACGTTCAACACCACGAATGTGCCTGGTTGCGCACCCAGTTCGTGCCTGGGCGTAAACCCGTCGGGTACACTGCCCATCATCACCGACACCGCCTCCAACACCAACAAAGGCTACTACACGCCCGGCAATACGATCGGCATCGGCGGCAACCCGATGCAGGACGGACCGTTCCTCGGCTTCAACGCCAACTTCGATGTCAGCACGCTGACCCTGATCAGCGACGGTAGCGGCAGCATTACCGCCCCTGCAGATGTCAGCAGCAACATCCCGGAGACGTCGCTGCCTCCCACTTCACCGATTGACCTGGGCGCCGCTACCAATGTAGCGCCTCCAAATACAGCCGAGTACTGCACGGATGGCAGTGTCGCGACATGCAACACAAACAATGGCTGGGTTCCCGATAATGGTATCAATACGATCCAGGTACCGATCACCCAGACGATAAATACAGTGAATGTGGACTGGCGAGCAGGAGGCGGAGTTGCCTTTGATTCCCAGACGGCAACCGTCACGGTCGACGACGCCACACCACCGGTCATCGACAGCACGGATGCACCAGCCATCACTACGCAGGTCATCAGCACCGCCGATTCTGTCTGTTTTGGCGCCATCTCGGCTACGGATGCGGTTGAGCCTAACCTGACCATCGACTGGTCCCATGACGGCTTCAACTGGATTCCAGCCAACCCGGACACCGGCAACCTGAACGACAACTGCTCCACCGGTTTCGGCCCCAACGCCAACACCGTCTACTGGCGAGCCATCGATGTGGCCGGCAATACATCCAGCTACCAGCAGACAGTCACCCTGATCCTGCCGCCAGGCATTACCGGCAAGGCCTGTACCGTTGACCTCGCATACGCAGGCAGTCGTTTGCTGGAAGGCCGATTCACGATGCGCGATCCGGCAGGCGCGATTTCCGGCAACATCGATAACACCGTCACGGGCAATATTGATACGACGGTCTTATGCACCGATCCGGATCCGGCTATCTGTAACCCGATGCCGCCAGCGGCATCGCTGGTCACGACCCAGGCATTCTTTGGTTCCCTGTGGACAGCCACACCGGTCCGGCTGTTTGACCAGGGGACCTGGACCTTCGAGACCTGTCCGTTCCCGAGAACGTTTGACGCCGCCAACAACGACTGGATCGCGGCAGACGGCTCGACCAAGTGTGGAAGCCAGAGCACCCCTAACCCGATATCCATGACCGTGAATCCGGGCCAGATCGGTGCACACATGCTGTTCGACTGGTCAGTCAACGTCGCCATCGACGTGGTGGTGGTGTGGGATGTGGGCTGCAACGAGTTCCAGCTTACCACCAGCGACCCGGACGGTGACGGCATCCTCGGCAGTAAAATGGTAGATGGCCCGTTCAAGGGCTTCAATGCCGCCTTTGATGTCAGCACCGAGGCGGGTCAGCCACCCATTGCGGATGGCGGCTACACGACCACCATACCGACAGTACAGAACCCGGTCAGCGGCGAATCTCCAATTCCGCTGAACCACACGAATCCGACCCCGGCCGTTGCTGACTCCACCGCGGTGCGCTCCTGTGTCGGTGGCTGCTACGCGTTCACCGCCACCGACCTGCTTGATGGTAACGACTCTGGCGGCGCGTACAAGTACGTACAGGCCGTTCTGCCATTGACCGAGGCGACACCGTTCTGGTCGCTGTACCGCAAGTTCGACAACACCACCCAGACCTGGGGACCATTCACCATTGACAGCCGCAATGACGTGAAGACGGCGCCGCTGGATGTCACCACGAACGAGTGTCCGCAACCCGGCGACGGCTCGTATGATCGTCCGGTCAGCGGCGCGCTGGCTGGCAAGCTGCGGGGTGGTGATATGTGCGTTCAGCTCACCGTCGAGGACGGTGGGCCCAACGATGCGGATGGCGCAGCGAATGGCTCTGTCCAGGATCCGGGCGGCGTTGCCGAGGTGCCTGCCGCGGCCCTGCCATCCCCGGCGACCAGTGGTGGTGGTTGTGTTGTTTCGGGTGGCCCTGTCAGCTCGCAACAACGCGCGGAATGGTGGCTGCTGGCAGGATTGCTCGGCTGGCTAGGCCGGCGCCGGCGCAAGTCAAGCAAGAACTAGGCAGTAAATCTGGCAACAAAGGCGCGGTGCAGTCAGAAATGGCTGCACCGTTTTTTTTGGGTGCCGTCTGAAATCATGGCTCCGGGTACCGGAAGTCAGGATCTGATTCAGGAACTTGTCCGAAAACAGCGGGGTTGCCAATCCAGCCATGAAAGAAGTAATTTCAGGGATGATTCGGAACCGGTGCCTGGTTATATCCCGCAGTGCAGCGTCCTTAGTGAGTCAGGCAGCTATGTTTTTTTCACCACTAAAGCGCCTCCTGCAAATACCTCAACATTGACGGCTAGCAAACTATCTGATTCAATGAAAAAACTTTTGAATTATGGAAGCTCTGATCAAGTCAGATAGCGCGTCATTGCGAGCGCAGCAATCCCGTAACCAGGAAGACATCATTTACAGATTGCTTTGTGAGTTTGTTCCTCGCAATGATGGTTTGATCAGATCTTCCTTTATAATCTCCAGGGATTTGCTCTTACCCCGGACAGGATGATCAGGATAAATTTTATGAAAAGACTATCAACCGCCCTGCTTGCGACAGCAGTTCTAGTACTCCTGTGCCCACAGTACACTCAGGCAGCCGAGGAAATGCCGGTAAATGGTGTATACAAAATAGAGCCTGGAGATATTCTCGAAGTGTCGGTCTGGAAAGAAGAGACCCTTCTGCGGGATGTTCTGGTCCGGCCGGATGGCGGCCTGTCGTTCCCGCTGGTTGGAGATGTCCAGGCGGCTGGTAAATCGGTAGCAGAACTGCAGAATATTATCAGTGAGCGGCTGGCAAAATACATCCCGGACCCGGTTGTTACCGTATCGACGAAGCAACTGAATGGCAATAAGGTGTATGTGATTGGCAAAGTCGCACGCCCGGGGGAAATCATCGCCAACCGTTACATAGATGTAGTTCAGGCACTCAGCGTCGCCGGCGGCATGACCCCCTATGCAGCCGCCAATAAAATCTCCATCCTGCGACGTACCAACGGCAAGCTGTCATCAATACCTTTCAGGTATGGCGATATCGAGAAAGGAGAAAACCTGCAACAGGATATCATCCTGCAAAGCGGGGACGTGGTACTGGTCCCGTAATTTGACCAGGGGTCACCGAGAGGAAGGCGTAATTGGCCTCTGCGCGAGCGCAGAGCAAGCCACCCCCTGCCTGGCCATGTCAAACAAATGCGTGCTTGCAACCCGGTGAAAGAAGCGGAAGAAGCTGCTGTTGAGGTGAGCAGCGCTGACAGCTTGCCCTTATTCATGCCTGCAAGACAACGGGTCGGAAAACAAGCGAGCGCAGCCTGGCTGTTGCATGAGTGTCAGCTGGACAGCCAGTCCAGGTAGCCCTGGACACCCACCTCTACCGTCCTGAATTCCCGTCCATAGCCCGCCGCACGCAGGGTGCCGATGTCGGCCTGGGTATAACTCTGGTAAGCCCCCCGCAGGTGGTCTGGAAACGGAATATATTCAACCCTGCCCCGGCCATGCCATTTAATGACCGCGTTGGCCACGTCGTTGAAGGACTCGGAACGGCCAGTGCCAAGATTGTAAATGCCGGACAGGTACGGCCGATCGAGGAACCAGAGGTTTACATCGACCACATCATCGACGTAGATGAAATCCCTGCGTTGCTCGCCATCCGCATATCCGTCAGCCCCGGCGAACAGTTTCGCAATGCCGGTTTCCGCTATCTGCTCATGAAAATGAAACGCGACGCTGGACATTGGACCCTTGTGCTGTTCACGCGGACCGTAGACATTGAAGTAACGGAATCCCACAATCTGCGAACCGGCTGACGGCATGAAGCGACGCACGTACTGGTCAAACTGGAACTTCGAGTAGGCATACATGTTGACCGGGGTTTCGTTTGCACGTCCTTCCCTGAATACCGGGCCTTCACCGTACACCGAGGCCGATGACGCATACAGGTACTGCGTCTTGTGCCGATCGCACCAGTGCAGCAGCGCCTTTGAGTAGGCATAGTTGTTCTCCATGACGAAGCGGCCGTCCCATTCGGTTGTTACAGCACAGGCGCCCTCATGAAATACAGCATCGACCACGCCGAGGGTCCGGTTGCTCGCGACCAGATCAAGAAAATCCGCCTTGTCCATGTAATCGGCAATATCAAGGTCGGCGATGTTAATCATCTTCCTGCCGTTGGAAAGATTATCGACCACCAGGATATCGTCGATGCCCTTGTCATTCAGTGCCTTGACGATATTGCTGCCGATAAATCCTGCTCCGCCGGTAACGACAATCATATGCAATCAACCCTTGATTCTGTTAATGACATCCGATGTGGAGTGGCCCTCGATCAGATCTATAATTATGACTTCACCGCCATTGGCTTTCACGCAGTCCCCTCCAGCCACCTCCTCCGGCCGGTAATCACCGCCCTTGGCAATGACATCGGGCAATAACCGGCAATAGAGTCGCTCGGGTGTTTCCTCATCAAACGGCACCACCCAGTCCACACACTCCAATGCTGCCAATAGTGTCATCCGCTGCTGCAGTGAATTGACCGGCCGGCCCTCGCCCTTGAGTTGCCTTACCGAGGCATCCGAATTCACCGCGACGACAAGGCGATCTCCCAACTTCCGCGCCTGTTGCAGGTACTGCACATGGCCGACATGCAGGATGTCGAAACAGCCATTTGTCATGATGATCCGCTCACCGCGCTGCCTTGCAATACCGATGACCTCATCAAGCGTGTCCTCGTCGATAATGCCTGTACCGTTCGCGGAGGCCTCGTGCAGGAGGCCGTAGATTTCGGCGAGGGATGCCGTTGCCGTACCCAGCTTGCCGACCACGATTCCGGCCGCGAGATTCGCCAGTTCCACGGCATCTTCCATGTCGGCTGCGGCAGCTATTGCGGTGGCAATCGCCGCAATCACCGTATCACCTGCACCGGTCACATCGAAGACTTCCTTCGCGCTGGTCGGCAAATGGAAGGGCTCAAACCCGCTGCGCAGCATGGACATGCCCTCCTCGCCACGCGTGATCAGCAAGGCATCAACCTGCAGTTGCTTCATGAGCCAGTCGCCCCTCTCGACCAGGTCCTGCTCGCTCTGGCATTGCCCGACGACGGTTTCGAATTCAGCCCGGTTCGGTGTAATCAGCGTGGCGCCGGTGTAACGCATGAAATCATTCCCGATCGGGTCCACTATGACCGGTTTTCCGCAGCTGCGGGCAGCAGTCACCAGTTCATGTGTATGACTTAGAGTACCCTTGTTGTAGTCCGAAAGAATGACCACATCGATACGCTCCAGCAAGTCTGTATATGTCTGTAACAGCCAGCTCTTGTCGACATCGAAAAAGTTGTCCTCAAAGTCAAGGCGGATCATCTGCTGGTGCTGGGCGATGATGCGCAACTTGACGCAGGTATCGTGATCGCCACAGCCCTGCAGGTAATATTCGACCTCGTGCAGTGACAGCATTGCGGACAGTTTGCTCGCATTGTCATCGGCACCGGTCAGCCCAAGCA
>Ga0055456_10000122_pt1 | contig 11970 bp, 11 predicted proteins | sample Joice_CattailNLA_2_FD_57693 | JGI IMG/M metagenome (GOLD analysis project Ga0055456, IMG submission 57693) | Wetland microbial communities from San Francisco Bay, California, USA, that impact long-term carbon sequestration - Joice_CattailNLA_D2 | ecosystem: Environmental > Aquatic > Marine >... | reverse complement strand
TTTAGTCAAAAAACTTTTACGAGAAGTCTTTTATTGCCAAAAAAACTGATGGCTTAATTGGCGAACGTAAATGCCCAATTCATTAGAATTATCAACTAATAACCTGCATCTAAAAAGAGGCAGCGTTTTTGTTGTTTTCTTGGTATTTGCTCTATTGTTTACAATTGCCTGGAATCTTAACGTCAGTAATGTACAAGCACAATCAGAGAGATTCAAAATATCAGGATACGTCTTAGATTCAAACGGTTATGGGATCCCCAATGCAGACGTAATCTTTAATGCACCATCAATCGTTCCGGGCGTTTTTACAGATACTTCGGGTTACTACGAAACTTATGGTCCTTCAGGCACATACCACCTTAATGTTTGGCCACCATACAATTCAAACTACATTAATTATGACCAGGCAGGCTTTACAGTTGTTTCCGATTTTACAAAAAATATGACCTTGCAGACAGCGTTCAAAATCTCAGGTTACGTCATTAATTCCATAGGAACCCCGATGGTGGGAGCGGCGGTTTTGTTTAAAACCATCAGTGGAGTTTATGGTTCAGGATATTTCACAACCAACTCAGGATATTATTTCATAAATGTGCCTGCTGGAACCTATACAATAGACGCTCACCCTCAAACTACTTTCAACCCAAGCTACACAGGTCAATGTACTCCTTTTCCAACCTACTACGAATACAACTTTGCAGTAAGTGAAAACCTCAACAAAAACATCACAGTAGGCGGCGCCGAACCAACTGCAACCCCTACGCCAACAACCCCGCCTTCCACTGAAGCCAACCCGAACGATTGGACAATGTATCGTCATGATATTCAGCGGGCAGGATCAACAACCTCCACAGCTTCTAACGGCAATTTACTTTGGCAATTCAATACCGGCGACAAAATTCGTTCCTCCCCTGCAATAGTTAACGGCGTTGTCTATGAAGGCTCCAACAACGGTATCATCTACGCTTTAAATGCATCCACCGGATCAGTATTCTGGCAATATAACAGCTGCAGTCAAGTAGAATCTTCACCTGCTGTAGTTAACGGCGTTGTTTACGTTGGTATCCTGTGGGATGGCCACAACGGTTACGTTGTTGCTTTGAATGCCGAAACTGGGTCATTGATTTGGCGTTTTTCAACAAACAGTGGAATTGAGTCTTCTCCAACAGTAGTCAACGGTATCGTTTATATCGGTTCGTATTATGGGTACATCTACGCTTTGAACGCAGCCAATGGCGCTCTAATCTGGTCTTATTTTACGGGTAGCTCAACCTTTTCTTCACCTTCAATAGTTAACGGAGTCCTCTATCAAGGCGCAGATAACGGCAACGTCTACGCCTTAAAAGCAGCCAATGGCGCTCTAATATGGGCATTTCAAACGGGGTCCCACGTCTATTCTACCCCTGCAGTTGTCAATAGCGTTGTTTATGTCTGCTCAGACTCTGGTACTGTTTATGCTTTGAATACAAGTGACGGTTCAAAAATTTGGCAAGCTTCCGTCGGCAGCGGTACCGACCACGCTGATGATTCTACCGCAGTCGCAAATGGCATGGTCTATATTGGGGCACGCAACGGTTACTATGCCTTAAATGCCACAGATGGCTCACAAATTTGGTTCTTCACATCGCCTTATTCCCAACGTCAACTTCAAGGCTACGTTTATTCATCCCCTGCAGTCTCGGGCGACGTAGTATACTTTGGTTCATGCGATAGCTACATATTCGCTTTAAACGCCTTCAACGGCTCAATGATCTGGTCATACCGTACAGGGGGATTTCTGTTCGCATCACCGGCTATAGCCAACGGCGTACTGTACATAGGCTCATACGACGGCAAAATTTATGCGCTGGGTACTCAAACAAACTCAACAACACCTAATTCTCAATCAACAACAGAGCCCTTACCAACGCCTACGCCAGAACAGACAACCGCACCAACTCCCTTACCAACTCCTCAACCTATAGTAAAATCCACTCCTGACCCAACAATAATCCAAGCGCCGTCTCAAATAATCGAAACTCAACCAACTTTAGTGCCCAACTTTAGCGTTGAATCGAGCAGAGACGAACCTATAAACTGGTATATATTGGGAGGAATCATCGTTTTAGCAGTATTAGCATTGATATCATTGTACGTCACTTTCACAAAAAATGACCCGCCCGAAGTCTGATTGACGAGGTCAATGGTCTCTATCCTCTAAATATTTACAAGTAAGCGACACCATGAAAAGAATTCGAGAATATATATCAGCAAACGGAGTAAAGATTTGGAGAAAGAGATGGGAATTTTTTCCTATCTCTGTTTTTCAGCATCCTTATTCCTAAAAAGGAGCGGAAGACCAAGAAGAGGCAATGATAACATCCAAAGATCCATGTTGTGGCCTAGGAACCATGCATACCAATAATTCCAAGTGTTACCCGCTAAGAAGACCCAACTAAAATAGTTCCAGAGGAAATAGACTCCGAGCGATGTGATGATTATTCCTATTGCTCCTAACTTGAGGTCCTCTAAAGTTTCCGTCCTTGCAGATTTTTTTGCAATGTAACCTATGTAGATTGTTAGTGCCAACAATCCAAAGACTGTTGAGACAAAACTAACGAGATGCTCAGGGTGAGCGGTTAAGTATTCTATTCCTGCTTGCCCTACAATGCCAAGCCAGCTGCTTGTGTTAGTCAGCCAGAACACAACTATGAAAATTGTCCCAGTAATAAAACTCCATTTTACAGCCAATTTTATTGGTTTGTTCGATTTAACTTTGAAGGCTAAAATGAATAAACTGATGGGCAGAACTATGGATTCCATTACGGTAGGAATTACATCTACTATCAAAGAGTTAAGCAATGAACCTAACGGGCGATTCTGTAAAAGGATATTCCAAAAGCCCTGAACGCTGTACCCTGCCGTTGTGAGTAGTCCCAGCCAATAAATGCCTTCAAAAACCAAAACCCACCTGATCACTTTGTATGCAGTTTGCTTTTTGAAATCTTTCTTAATAAAATAAATTATGGTTGCCGAAAAAGCAATGATGCTAGCCAAGAATCTGAAAGCTAGGCATGCAGTTGCCGAGATGTCTTCCACAAAAATGATCGTTCTTATAGGTTCGTGTAAGGGTTCCCATTCTCCAATCCATGAGAGTGTAAACATGCCGTGCAACGTGAATAGAAAGTATCCGGTTACAACTGCAAGTAAGCCAATTTTTAGCGGGGTGTAAAATTTTTGTGGCTCCATAGAATCAACTAGGTGATAGTTTTAACTAGATTCGGTAAATTGCATATATTAGCTTTTGGTGACTAAACAAATGGTTAGCGTTAAATATGGACTCAACCAATTATTATTGGAGAACAGCTTGAATTTAACTCAAAAACAAATAACTCAGTTTCTGTTTGCCGTTCAAGGCATAGGCATAATGTTTGTTGGCATATTCCTAGTTGCCTATTTAGGCGGTTTACCAACCACCAACGTTTTGCACATTGAACCTGTATTTAGGATTCCTCTGGCTGTTTTCGGCTTGTTATTTTTGGTGCTGGTTCTTGCCACTTTGGTTTTGGCGGCTCTACGCAGAAAAAATTAAGACAGCTTTTAAGTTTAATCAAGTTAAGATAATCTGTTTTTCGCCGTTTTCAAACAAATAAACTTTGCCAATAACTTCGAATATACCGTTATTAAAAAAAAGTGCTGACCCTTCAGGAACAGCATAGACTTTCTCATCTTTAGAAAAACACAACAAAACATCATCCTTCTCGGGAATATAATGAACTTTTAACAAAATGTCTACTAAGCCAAGACCATATACGATTCTTACTTTACAGCTACTGCGAACAGTAGTTATGCAACGGCTACACAAAGCCAACGCTCCTGCACTGCGTCCAACAATAACCCCTTTGTAAGCAAAAAGCAACTTGTCAATTCCTCTTTTCTTAAGTCGTTCAATTAAAACGCTTGGAAGACCACCCGTCAAATAAACCATACTGGCATATTTCATTTTCTCCTCGATAAAATCAGGTGAATCCGAGTAACCAACAAAATTTACAGAACATGCGCCAAGACTGATTAGATAATCGGAAAATAGTTTTCTCTTCCCGTATTTTCGATCAAAGGACGCTCTTGCCCAAGAAAAAACCAAAACATCAATCGGTTGCTTAGCGTCTCGGAAAGCTCTCTCGTTAACTTTCTTTGCGTTTCTCCTTAGAACGTTCTCTCCACCCAAAAGATACAGCTTCGGCATACCGAATAGGAGTTGTTGAGAAATTAAAAAGGCATTCCAAGAGACTAATCAGTTTTCATATCAAATTAACGCAAGTCATTTATAGCATCCGCAATACAAAAAATTCAGTGTTCACATTTGCCTGTAACTCCTCTTCATTATCCCCTAGCAAAAATTATTCAAACGCTTGACGCGAAAGCACGTTTGAGTCTTCCTGCACTGATCGTTGGTTCGCTTGTACCTGATCTTGAAGTCCCCTTCATCTATTTGTGGAGTGGAACTTGGGGACAGGATAGGATGGTGCTTCACAGCTTAGTCGGCGGCTTAACATTAGGAACACTTATTGCGGTAGTGTTTACGGTTCTTGTCTATCCGTGGTTGGTAAGCGCATTTTTGCCTATCGATAAGACGAGAGTTAGAGAGAAATGCACTTTATCGTTTATGCTGGTCTTTTCGGCTTTGCTTGGAGTGCTCTCACATGTCTTGTTGGATATTTTCAATCATCCCTATAATCCCCTTTTTTGGCCTTTTCTTACTCTATTCCAGACTCCCAGTCCTATCGTTCCCCTTTTAGGAGGACAAGGCACAGCTTCACTCATCGTTCATGGTGTTATGTTGCTGCTTTTCTTTTTATTACTTATTAAGAATCGGAGCAACCTTTGGGAAAAACTGGTAGTGGGTTAATCGGTAATGCTTATAAAAAGCCTAGATCAAAGTAAGCCTGATACAAGATGGTTCCTAAAGGTTATGTTGAATATAAACGCAGAGAATTCTGCAAAGATGTCAAATGCCCAATCCAACTTGAATTAAATGCGCAAATGGATGGTTCTCCAGAATACGAGAAAACAAGGAAAAAATGCAGCGCAGCTTGCCTTTATACCACATGGCAGTTTCACCACTGGCTCACAGAAAAAGGCTATGTCATAATAGTTAGCTCACAATTAAAAAAATAATCAAACAACTATGCTGCAAATATCTACAATTTAGTCGACTGGATTTCTGGATAAGTCAATGCAAATCAATTGAACAAATGTTCTAAAAAAATATGTACATTAAAAGTAACAATCAAGATTGACTGCCTCAATCGATTTGACCTGGCTTCTAACTGCTCTCTCCTTATTTTCTCTTCCTTAGACTTCAATGAAAAATTCCTGGCTTAGATTATCTGCGAAACCTATTTACGATAAGATAGTAAAGTGAATGAGTAGGTGCATTATTGTGAATCAAATGTTCTGTTTTCAGTGCGAGCAGACTGCGCAGGGAAAGGGCTGTACAACTTTTGGTGCTTGCGGGAAAAATCCTGATGTAAGTTCGCTTCAAGACTTGTTGATTTACCTACTCAGAGGATTATCCCAATTATCGTTGGAGGGAAAAAAGGTAAACATCAAAGATGAGCAGCTGAATGTGTTCATTTGCGAAGCAGCTTTCGTTACCTTAACAAATGTAAACTTTGATGAAGACAAATTAATAGATTACATTCGAAAGGCAGTAAAGTTCCGCGATGTCCTCCGTAAAAAAGTAAAATCAGCTGGGGGATATATCGGATTTCAAGGTCCAGTTGATATGTTACTCGAAAATACTAAAGAAGGAATGATTAGACAAGGAAAACAGGTCGGGATCAAGGCTGACCCCTCAATCGACCCCGAGTTGAACAGTATGAAATGGCTTCTAATCTATGGGTTAAAAGGAGTAGCGGCTTACACTTATCATGCTTATCATTTTGGAAAAAAAGATGATGTTGTATTCGATTTCATTCAGCAAGGCTTCGCAGCAACCCTGGACAGTTCGTTAGGTGTTGATAATTTCTTTGATCTTGCTTTGAAATGTGGAAAAATCAATATCAAAGCAATGGATCTCCTAGATGCGGGAAATACAGAAGCTTTTGGCGATCCAGTTCCTACCCAAGTTCCACTCGGACATAGGAAAGGTAAAGCTATCCTCGTTTCCGGTCATGACCTCATTGATTTAGCGGCAATCCTAAGGTTGACTGAAGGCAAAGGCATCAACGTATACACTCACGGCGAGATGTTGCCGGCACATGGCTATCCAAAGTTGAAAAAGTACCCACACTTCTATGGGCACTATGGAACTGCATGGCAAAATCAAACTCGCGAGTTTGCTTCTTTTCCAGGGGCAATTCTAATGACGACAAACTGCATTCAAAAACCCGCAGAAAGCTACAAAGCAAATATATTCACAACTGGACCAGTTGCTTGGCCAGGTGCAGTTTACGTTGAAAACAAAGATTTCTCACCTGTTATAGAAAAAGCATTAGAGATGCCTGGGTTCAGCCAAGACGAGAAAGCCAAAACAGTGACCGTAGGTTTTGGTAGAACAACTTTTCTTTCAATGGTGAACACTATTGTTGAGGCAGTAATGAAAGGTCATGTCAATTCCTTCTTCCTTGTAGCCGGCTGTGATGGAGCTAAACCCGGTCGTAATTATTACACTGAGTTTGTTGAGAAGACTCCCAATGATTCTCTTGTGCTGACTTTGGCTTGCGGAAAATTCAGATTTTTCGACAAGGATTTAGGTAAAATCGACGGTATCCCTAGATTGATGGATGTAGGACAGTGTAACGATGCCTACGCAGCTATTAGAGTTGCTCAAGCCTTCGGAGAGGTCTTTGAGAGTGAGATAAGTGATTTACCATTGTTTTTCATTCTTTCATGGTATGAACAAAAAGCCATAGCTATTCTTCTGTCACTTTTCTATTTAGGCATAAAGAACATTCGCTTAGGACCAAGTTTTCCAGCATTCTTTACTCCAAAAATTCTGGAAAAGTTCAATATAAAACCATTAGGAAACCCCGATGAGGAGTTAAAGGCAATTCTTGATTACGTTAATGGCGTTGCTACCTAAAACTATGCCAATTACGTGTGTCCCGAAAACAAATACTCCACTAATAATTTTTAATAGGTTAAAAAATGCCCGGAGTCTTTGAAGTGCTATTTTTATCGTAAATAAAGGCAATAGCAACAAATTTAAAATGAATCTCTAACAATAGACTAAGAAGGAAACAGGAGTTATTTTTGAAATGTCTTGGTTGAAAGCTATGAGGGAGAAAGAGCCACCTGAACCCAATAATCCAATTGGAATTGTCGTGATAGGTTCTCTACACCCAGATGTTATGGATACAGCTAAACATATGGTCAGAAAATCTCTTAAACTTGCACAATTCAAAACTATTGATGTTGGGAAAGGAGTTTCTCCAACAGTTTTTGCATCCAAAGCTAAAGAAGCAAAGGCCGACATCATTGTAGTTTCAGTTTTACTCAGCGCAGCTAAGGAGAATCTACCCAAGCTATTTTCTGCACTAGAACTTGAAGGTCTAAAAGATAAAGTTGTAGTTATAATTGGGGGTGCAGCAGTTGAAAAAGCAGACGCAGACAAGATTGGTGCACTATTTGGGAAAACAAGGGAAGAAGCTGTAGTGCTGGCAAAAAGAGCAATGGATCAAAAGAAAAAGTCCTGATACATTCCGCCGAGTCTTTTTTTACTTGTTTTACACGACGTTTGCTATCTACGCTTTCATTATGATTAATTATATTTTGAGTTTTTCGTTTTTTGGAAATCAATGAATTAAAGAAAATGGAGAATTCATTAATCAGGAAGGGTTACCCCCGCATAAGTTTTCGATAGAATAGTTAAATAGTACTGCGATTAGCATGTGTGTTTTCTATTAAGAGTTTAAATTATGTTTAATTGTGTGCTGAACTTTCTATTCCTATTCGATGGAGCAGATGTAATTGAGCTCATTAACTTACAAATCTATTGGCGTAGTGCATTCGCCGTTTAAAGAGCCAAAAAATGTTCCCATACAAGCAGCAGCATCAAAATCCGCCTCGGGAACACTAGAAATTTACCCTGAATATGCAGAAGGATTACAAGATGTAGAGGGTTTTTCTCATCTTATTTTGCTCTACCATTTTCATTTAATCAAGGGTTGTTCTTTGCTTGTTAAGCCCTTTCTTGATAATAACCTTCGTGGAGTATTCGCCACACGCTCACCCGCTAGGCCAAACAAAATAGGCTTATCCGTGGTGAGGCTAATAGGAATCAAAAACAACGTCTTGCAAATTCAAGATGTGGATATAATTGACGGAACTCCTCTCCTAGACATCAAGCCCTTTGTTCCAGACTTTGACTGCAGAAATACAAACAAAATAGGTTGGCTTAGAGGCAAAATAGGGAATCTTGAAATCATAAAAGATGACGGCAGATTTTCGAAATAGCTTTTTTAAATGCCTATTTTGTGGTATGTGCTGATTTCATCGAAAAATGGGGAAGATGACTTTGGAGCTTTTGTGTTATGGGCTGGTGGAGGATTCTACTACGTATTCCAACAGTATTGTAAAAATCAAATAAAAAACAAGAACTCAGGAGCAATTATGATTGAGGACAATGAAAATGACGGGTTTCACGTTTGTTTTGGATCTATATTTTGCATAAATAACGGTTATATATTACCCTACTGATTTTATGAGCGATATCGCAAGTGATATGCTAATGAAACAAGCTGAAGGGGTTCCTCGAGGTCTTCTGCGCTTTATAGTCTTGAAATTCTTATCGGAGATGCCAATGTCCGGTGCAGAAATTGTGAACAAAGTTGAAAATGAAACGGGCGGAAAGTGGAAACCAAGTCCCGGATCAATCTACCCACTTCTGGCTGGACTCAGAGAAAATGGCTTCATACACGAATCATCAGCTTTTGAAAGTGGAATGAAGCATTATTCTCTTACAGATGGTGGGAAAGAATTTTTCCAGGAACAGTTGATGCTTGGACGAAAATTTATGGAAAAGATGGAGTACCTTGTACCGATGTTCATTGGAGGGTTCTATTTTGGCAAAAACGAAGAAAACTTGCTCAGTGCCAAAGAATCGGCGAAAAGATTCTTGCAGACGTTTATAGAATTGGACGCTAAGAAAGAGGCTCTGACAAAGGAAAATATCGCAAAGATAGTAAGAATCTTGGATGATTCCAATATGGAGCTTAGAAAAATTATTGAACAAATCGATGCAGCAAATCGTGATTCGATTTCTAAATAGGAAGTGGTGTTTTGTATGGGGTTAAAATCTAGTTTTTTGATTGCATGGCGATCGTTATCCAGAAGGAAAAGCAAGAACCTCAGCGCGATCCTTGCTGTAGCTTTAGGTGTAACTTTACTTGTAGGTATCCAAATTACGACGGCTACGCTTGATAACGCTTTTTTGGCAGGTCTTTCTCAAAGTCAAGGTGAAGTAGATGTCCAAATATCAAACGCCACTTTGGGCGGCTACCTCAGAATTGAAGATCAGATCTTGATATCTAATCTTGCTCCTGACGCTGTAGGAATCATGCCGGAACTTACGGCTCAGATTCCAGCGTTAGTCGAAAGCAATTTCGACCCGAAGATGGATGCGGCTGGAGTACCAGTAGATTACTCCGAGGTTTTTGGCAGTTTCTACGATTGGAAAACAGAAAATAAACTGGACTTAGATAACCTTCTAGCTGACAATTCAAGTATCTTATTATCAAGTAATCAAGCCGAAAAATTAGGAATAAATAAAGATGCATCGTTTCCTGTGAAATTAACCACTGAATTCACAAATCTAACTAAAACACTCATACCCCCGACTGTTCCATTAGTTAATTGGACAATAAACACAAACCTCACTACTGCAGACTACGTACTATACAGCAATGATACCAACCTATCCTTAGAAGTACAACCTGTCGATTTTCAAGGCATTGTTATGACATACACCACTGAATGCCCAAATCTAAATCTAACCAACTACTCCTACGTTAACATAACAGCCACAGGCTCCCCAAACGCAGCCATAATACTAGGCTTTCTTTTAGACGACGGCACCACCATCACTGTAGCAAACCTAACCGATCCATCAACCTTAAACTCCCTATCCTTTGATCTAACACCCTACGCAAATAGAACCCTGAGCGGAACAAGCTTCCTAACAGCTCTAAGCCTCAATGGCACCAACGCAAACCTCGACATAACCGAAATAGCCTTTGAAACATCCACCCAAACCGGCTCTGAACGTCTACCCCTGGTGAAATATTCTTCTGAGATATCAAGAGTAGATCTGCAAGTAGTAGGCGTATATGATTCTAACCGCCCTGGGATAGGATCACAATATTCAGGAGCAGTATTCAGATTAGAATACCTCCAGGATTGGCTTAGTCTAAAAGACCAAAACCAGCAGACAGATATCATCAGCGCTTTTTCAATCGCCTACAAAGCAGACCATTTTGTTAAAGAAATCGATCAAAACTACCTGCAAACCAAAGTAGATCATCTTAACGCTACAATCCCCCGAGAGATAGATTTTGCCACCGGTGAACCAATCGATATCTATCAAATCAGCTCTGCTCGACTTAACTTCTTTGACCTTGCCTCATTTTTCATTACTCTATTGAGCACGATGCTAACCGCGTTGGGTTTTCTCATTATGCTAACGGGTGTGCTGCTAATCACCAACATTCAACTTATGAGTGTGGAGGATAGAGAATTCCAAACAGGAGTAATGCGAGCCGTCGGTGAAAATCGAAGAGGAATTTTCTACTCCATAATGATCGAAAACCTATTTCAAGGAGTAATAGGAGGCCTCATAGGACTCTTAGGCGGATTGGCTTTCGGGCAAACCGTAGCAGCATATCTTGTGAGCTTATTTGGAACGGGTCAACTCAGCGTCCAACCAGTCATCTCCGAAACAACAATCATCCTATCAGTCACAATCGGTGTAGTGCTGAGCATCGTAACCGGGATTCTTCCAGCCTTAAGAGCTTCTCGGGTGAAAATAGTGGAGGCTCTGCGAGGAATACAAATCAAGTTCCAATCCAAATCAAGCAGAAACTTGGTAGCACTAGGCGTCTTGATGACAGTTTTAGGAATATTTGTTCTACTATACAACGGAGTACTTGACAAACAAACGCAAGTGATCTGGAGCAGCCAAGGATGGGACAGCATAGAGGAGTGGAGAAACCTCCTGATAGGATTTGGCTTTCTAACAGGCGGCTTTGGTTTTATCCTATCGCGTTTCATCGATCGCGTCAAAGCCTTCAACATTACAGCTATAACACTTTGGGCATTCCCCTCATTTCTATTCATCTACGCCATGGGAAACTGGATAAAAGGTATCGCAGGTCTATCTATTGACATTTTGATTTTGGGTATTGTCGAAATAATAATCGGCTCTATCCTATTTGTCGCCCTCAACCTATCGATCCTGATGCGGGGACTTCGAACAATACTGATTAAAATTCGGGGTGCAAAAGGCACGGGGCAATTCTCACCCGCACTCATATCTTCACATATTACCCGTTCAACGCTGACTTTTGCCATATTTGCAATCATCTTGACCTTGAACGTTCTAGTAGCAGCTCTTATCCCAACGAGTTTAGGAACAGCCACACAGATCGAGAAGGATTCAAACGGGGTAGACTTCACAGTGTTTTTGAGCAAGCCAGAGGCAATCATACCTGGAACAAACTACACCCAAGAACTATACAAACTTGATAATCGAATAACAGATGTCATAGGGTTCAAAACTTTTATGCCAGGGACGGATTTTACAAAGTTCGTTTCCCTAACAAACCCGCAGTCTGATGCTTTTGACTATAAAACGGATTTGCTTCCGATCGGCATTAGTGAATTTAAGCCAGAACAGATTCGAGGAAATGCCTCAACCTACTTAGATAGTGATTGGCGTTATCCCGCCTACATCTCAACTTTCCCAGATGGCGTTCGGGAATCTGTAGTTTC
>Ga0055456_10000116_pt1 | contig 12212 bp, 12 predicted proteins | sample Joice_CattailNLA_2_FD_57693 | JGI IMG/M metagenome (GOLD analysis project Ga0055456, IMG submission 57693) | Wetland microbial communities from San Francisco Bay, California, USA, that impact long-term carbon sequestration - Joice_CattailNLA_D2 | ecosystem: Environmental > Aquatic > Marine >... | reverse complement strand
TCGTCGGTGATGAGTCGGGTGGCGTTGGGATACTTTTCCCGCTCCAGGAGCCGATCGATCACGTGCACCTCCAGGCCTTGCAGATCACCCATCAGGCAGAGGGCCTCCGCCACCCGACCGTGGCCCATGATCCACAAGGCCGGCCGGGGCAGCACCGGCTCCACATAGACCCGCATGCTCCCGCCGCAGGGCATGCCCGCCCCGAGCACCTCGCTGGTGAGATCGATGTCCAGCACGGCAGTCTCGCCCGTCTCCATGCACTTCAGGGCCTGGGAGCAGGTCATGGACTCGGCGCAGCCACCCCCGACCCAGCCGGCTACCACGCGACCGCTCTCGTCGATCACCGCCTTCGAACCGGTCTTGGCCGAGGTAGACCCTGTTGTCTCCACCACCGTGGCAACGGCATGGGGCCAGCGCCTGTCGCGCATCTCCATCAACACATCGAGCACGTCTTTCGCCATCTGCCAGCACCTGCTAAAGAACGGTTGGATCTCTCACCACAAGGGGCACAAAGGTCAAAGAGAAGAAATTGAACCGCAGAGGGCACGGAGTCTCGAGAGTTAACACAGCAACGGCCGAGACTGGCGACTCCCTCGGCGACCCTCGTCCGCACGAGAGACCTTTTCTCACTCTGTGCCCTCTGCGTCCTCTGCGGGTTCTCTCTCAAGTCCTTTGTGACCTTTGTGCACTTTGTGGTGAAAGATCCCGGTCACGTCACCGCTGTAACGGCCTCGCCGTCGCCCATGCGTCTCAGCAGCTCGCAGTAGTCCTCCGGCGTGTCCAGGTCGAAGACCACGTGATCGTTATCCCATTCGACGGTCTCCACCAGGTCAGGGTTCTTGTCGATAAAGCGCCTGCAGCCCTGGTTGCGGTTGCCGGACAGGATCGCCTCCCGATGCTCATAGGCGAGGATCACCGGGTTGCCACGCCGGCCTTGGAAGGTGGGCACCAGCACCGAGCCCCGGGGCCGCTCGTCAAAGGACTGGATCAGCCGGTTGACGTCGGCGGGCACCAGTAAGGGCTGATCGGCGAGGCACACCATGAGCCCATCGCAGGGCCGTCCCAGGGCGGTGAGGCCCGCGTGCACCGAGGTCATCTGCCCCTCCTGGTATTGGGCGTTCTCCACCAGCATCAAGGGAAGACCCTCCAGCAGGCGACGGATCCGATCCGCCTCGTGTCCGAGCACCACCACGACCTCTGCCAGGTGAGACGCGAGCAACGTTCGCGCCGTGCGGCGAATCAGCGGGACACCATCCACCGTCAGCTCCAGCTTGTTCCGGTCGCCCATGCGGTGGGACTCGCCCGCCGCGAGCAGGGTTGCAGAGACGCTGCCCATGATGCCTACGTCGCCCGCTCCAGGTGTTTCTCCGGCTCCTTCTCGAACATGTACTTACAGCCTCCGCAGCAAGAGTAGTGGAGGGCGCCCTGGTGCTCGTTGACGAACTCTGCCGGCCGGAGGTCCCGGGCACCGGCTCAGCCTTCGCTCATCGCCGTCGCTTGGGGGTTGGCCGCCGGCGTCCGGAGCGCAGCGCCGCCTCGTAGGCGCTGCGGGCCCACTGGCACAGTGCCTCCCCATCATCGATCGCCTCGGCGGGGGCACGGTGATAGGAGAGCGAGACGGTCCTGTCTCTCTGCCGGTAGGTGAACGGTGGCAGCGCGAGCCGCTCGAATGCCTCCCGGTTCCCGGCGTCGACTTTGAGATAGAGCGTGTCCTCGGCAACCAGGGCAAACATCACGTCGCCCAGGTAGATCCCGTGTCCGCCGAACATGCGGCGAGCCCGCACCGGCCCCAGCGGCTCCAGCGCTTCCACCAGATGGTCCACGAACTCGCTCACGAGCAGATCTCCGTTGTGGGGGTTTCGGGATCCGGCCCGCCGCGCCGCATCAGCCGATGAGACTCCAGACCATAGACCAGGACCGGCCGACCACAGAGCTCCCCGCCGCCCGCGACCTCGAAGCCCAGCCGCTCCAGCAGACGCCGCGAGGCATGGTTCTGCTCCTGGGCCACGGCCACCACCTCCTGCAGTCCCGCTATGTCGAAACCGAACGCCAGCACCGCCCGTGCCGCCTCCGTCCCGTAGCCACGCCCCCAGAAACGGCGGTGGAAGGCGAAGGCCAGCTCCACGTCGCAGGCCTGGGGGTTGCCCTCCAGGCACTGCAGCCCGCATTGGCCGACGAACGCGTCCGAGGCCCTGTCGAATACGGCAAACCAGCCGAAGCCAAGCCGATTCCACTCTGCCGCGAACCAGGCGAGAGACTCGCGCACCTCCTGGCGGCTGAGGGGCTCCGAGAAATCCCGCATGACCTGCGGATCAGCGTTCAGGGCCGCCAGATCTTCCAGGTCCTTGATCCTGAAGGGCCTCAGTCGGAGGCGCTGCGTCTCGATGCACCCGGCGTGGTGACCGGTCATCAGGGCGGCGGACCAGGGCTGACCGGTGCCGGGCGTGAGGTCCATCGTTTGACCTGCAGGCCGCGGATACGGATGATGCCGCGATGCCCCGTCCAGGCCGAGACCCTGCATGAGCGCCACCAGCAGCCTTCCCACGCTGGACCTTCTGATCGTCATCGCCTACCTGATGGCCACGGTCCTGTTCGGTAGCTGGTTCATACGCCACAGCAAGACGCTCGAAGGCTTCGTCCTGGGCAGCCGCCAGCTTCCCGGCTGGGCCATCGGCATCTCCATCCTCGGCACCTATCTGAGCAGCATCAGCTTTCTTGCGAATCCAGGCAAGGCCTACGCCAGCGACTGGCGCCCCTTCGTGTTCTCACTCACCCTGCCCGTGGCCTGCGTGATTGCCGCCCGCTTCTTCATCCCCTTCTACCGCGAACGGGTGCAGACCACGGCCTACCAGCACCTGGAGCATCGCTTCGGCTACTGGGCGAGGGCCTATGCGGGGCTCGCCCTCATCCTGCTGCAGATCGGGCGCATCGCCGTCGTGCTCTACCTGGTGGCCCTGGCCATGAGCCAGCTCCTGGGATGGGATGTCGGCACGGTCATCGTGACGCTGGGCATACTGACCATACTCTACACCTCCATCGGCGGCTTCGAGGCGGTGGTCTGGACGGACGTGGTGCAGTCGGTGGTCCTGCTGCTGGGCGCCCTGGCCTGCCTGGTACTCCTGCTCCTGGACATGCCGGGCGGGCTCGCCACCATCGCAGACATTGCCGGCGGGCAGGACAAGTTCGCCCTGGGGGAATGGGACTGGGACTTCACTATCCAGGGCTTCTGGGTCATCTTCCTGTTCGGCATCGTGGAGAATTTGAAGAACTTCGGCGTTGACCAGAACTACGTCCAGCGCTTCCTCTCCGCGCGCTCCACCCGGGCGGCCGTGCGCTCGCTCTGGATCGGCGGTCTCGCGTATATCCCGGCCTCCGCCATGTTCTTCCTCATCGGCACCCTGCTCTACGTCTACTACCAGGCCGTTCCGGCGGCGGAGCTGCCCCAGAAGGCCGACGAGGTCTTTCCCTACTTCATCGTGACCCAGCTTCCCCAGGGCGTGGTCGGGATCGTGATTGCCGCGGTGCTCGCCGCCGGGATGAGCACCCTGGACTCCAGCCTCAACACCTCCGCCACGGTGTGGACTGTGGACTTCTACCAGCGCGTGCTGCGGCCGGCCAGCAGCGACCGCCGGCTGCTCGCCGTCACCCGCTGGACCACGGTGGTGGTGGGCGCGGTCGGCACGGGAGCGGCGCTGCTCATGATCAGGGCCAAGACCGCGCTGGATGTCTGGTGGCAGATCTCCGCTATCTTCGGGGGCGCGATGCTGGGCCTGTTCCTGCTCGGCCTGCTGGTACCGCGGGCCGACGGCCATGCCGCGCTGGCCGGCACCGTGGTCGGTATCGCGGTCATCGCCTGGGGGAGCGTCGGCGCGGACCTCCCGAGCGCCTGGGCCTGGCTGCGCTTCCCCCTGCACCCGTTGATGCTGGGCGTGGTGGGGACACTGACGGTGCTGATGACGGGATGGGTGTACGCGACGCTGGCGGCCAGCACCGAGCCCGTGCGCGACGCGTAGGGCTAGAACAGCCCGAGTAGGGGCGGGGACGCAGGGTTGTAGCCCTTCATGTAGTCCAGCTTCGGGGTTACCCATTCCGCCCAATCCTGCGGATCGTCGAAGTACACGCCGGCCAGGAACGTAAAGTAGACCTTGCGCCCGACCCGGGCACCGAAGACATTACCCACCGGCCCCTTCTCCCCCTTGAGCAGGCCGAAGTACGAGTCATCGCCGTAGTCGAAGAAATCCTGCAGGGTCTCGGTCTCGATTCCCCCGATCTTCCCACCCACAACGGCCGCCCCCCGCTGCACCAGGTACGATGCCTTGGCATCGCGGACCGTCCGCTCGAAGGTCACGGTCACCGAGAGGTAGAGGGGCTCCGGGGCATCCTCCGGCGTCTGGAACTCGTAGTCGACGTCCATGGAGCCGTCGAAGTACCGGGTCTTGCGGAAGCTCTCATGGCGTTCGTGCTCGTGGATGTTGACGCCATAGCCCTTGAGCTCCCCGGCCCGCAGCAACAGGGGGAGGTCACTCTGCTCGACAGATTGCTCCGAGCACCCAGCCGCAAACAACGCCAGCGCCAGGAACATCACCCTGAGAACAGACATGGGCCAACCCCGCTGTGACTAACGCATGGCTGGTACGCGGACATCCGCGTTGTCGCGCTCGCTTGAACGAGCTACGGCTCGTCCTGCGCTCACGCGCCTGACAGCTTACCGCTTCTCACCATGCTGACACCGTCAAAACCACCCGGACCGAGTACTATAGGCTTTCAGAAAAAGGTTTTGGCATTTCTTGTCGCGGAAGGTTATTTCATTCAACGAGTTGCGAACACTACGAGCCAAGATCATTTTCTGAAAGTCTATAGTTCGTCCTCCCTCCCGAAATCTTGATTGCGGCGGGATGTTCGGGGTTCTGGGATGGCCGGGCGCATCAGGGAGCGGGCCCCCGGTCGCGCGCCGGGCGGGGGCGGCGAGGCTGCGCCTCACGAAGAGACGCCGCAGGACCAGACCGGGCGCCAGTGTGGCCGTCGCACGCCAAGACAGGTTGGACCGTGACAGGCCGACGTGGCTGCTGTCTCTAACGGGTCGGGCCGCAGGGATAGATCTGCTGAAGTGCCTCGAACGCCATCTCGGCCGCAGGCTTTTCCAGCCCCGCCCGGGTGCTTCGAGGCATAGCTGATGTAGGCATTGGCGAGCGCCCGTGCAGTCACCCGCTCCGGCGGACAAACGGACACCTCCAGATGCCCCATCCGGTGCACCAGCCGCATCGATTCCTCGACGCCGCTCATGAAGCCGGCGCAGTACCGCCGCCGCTCCCTGCCCACCGCCGTCAGGGAGCTCGAGGCACACGCCCTGAGCAGATCGTTGGCGCTCTGCTGCTGCGGGAACTGGGGCTCCACCTCTGCGGACGGCTCCTGAGCCGTCGCGAGTGTCCGTAACATCATCGCCAACAGGAACTCGGGGAATCTCATCATGCCTCATTCCCTTCCGTTGTCAGCCATAGCCCTGGCGGTGCGTCGGGAACCTGGAGGTAGCGTTGGTTCCGCTGGGCGCGGAGTTGTTACTAACGTTGGACCTGGGCATCTCCGGCTCTGGAACGCCCCTCACCCCCGACATCGCCAGCTCCAAAGTGCCGCCTCACGACTCCGAGCGCAAGTGCGTGGCCTCAGCGGAATGTTGACCTCGGCCGCTGTCCCTATCCGAAAGTGACCGCACGCCCTCCCGTTCCTCATCAGGCAGAAAGCACCGAGCCTGTGCCGCGCGATCGGACCGATCCGGCCGCTACGCTCACTCCGTTCCCGGAGCGGCCCCTCTGTCAGGCCGGCCTGCCTCCCTGCAAATCTCCAGCAACCCTTTCACGTACTTCCAATTAATCTCAGTGTCTTGAGCCCGCCATTGCAGCTCGACATGCTCCTCCATCAGATCCGAGTATTGATGACGTTGGTACAAGTTGAATCCGAAGGATGCCACGAATACCAGGACTATGACGGCAATCGCATCCACGTGCAGCTCGACTTTCCTGACCACCCATCACCTCCTTGTTGATGTCAACAGGCCCGTCAGTGAACAAGGGCTTGCGCTTGACTTACGCTTGTATTGCGAGCCATGCGCCACCCTGTGCCATATGCCGGTCCAGCGCTGCGGGCCGGTGTGACCCGGACGCGCTCACGTGGTGATGCGCAGTGCGAGATAAGGCACGAGGTTGAATAACAGAATCCCGAGCTTGAACACCGCCATGCCCCCATAGTGAAGGGCATCGAATTGCTCCGTCGTCAGCTTGAACCATCTGCCGTGGAGCCGGTACATCCAGTCGTGGGCCAGTGCGAAAAAGAGGAACCACCACAACAGCAACCCCAGATTGATCACCGCACACCAGGCCAGCGTGCTCCGCATCACCTCAACCGTCACCGTAATGCCTCCTGCTGTATCTCTTGGGTAGACGTGCCGGGGCCGTGGCACCGGCTTACTGAACGCCGGCTGCGGATATCGCTGCCGGGCCTCCGTCGTCTTGCATCGGCCTCGTCGCGCTCGGCCCGACGTCCTTCACCCGCCAGCACCGAACGTCTCCGGTCCCGCCTCGCCTTCCTGTGAGAGGTGGCCTTCCTGCGAGCGGAGGAATAAGCCGCCGCACGCGCCTCGGCCAGGGCCCCTCTGCGACCCGGTGTGCACAGGTCCCCCTCTTCGCCGAAATGGCTGGCGCACACCGCCTCGATAATCTCACCCATCCGCACAATCCTGGAGATGACCACCACTGCCGCCTGCACCGCCAGGTGAACGTGATTGCCCCTCAGGCAGAAGACGTCTATCCGGTGACCGAAGCGATCAAGCCCCTCCTGGATCGGCAGGTACCGGTGATGGCGATCACCATCCGAGAAGAGGATCTCCTGCCCGCCGTTCCCCCCAGCATGACATGGTACAGCCCGCCCGAGAGACGCACACGGGGTTTCCTCGCCATGCCTGAAGCCTAGGCTCCACCAGGACCATTATCAAGATGTGGAAGCCGCATAATCCCGTGTCCCCTGCCTATAGACGGTACCGGGTATTGAGCCTCCGGAAAGGGCCTGAACCACAAAGCTGTCGTCGTTGTCCCGAAGCGGATCGGACAGTCCGGTGCGATCGTGGATCAAATCTCGAGTCAGGAAGATCGCCCCATGCCTGCCTAGGGCGACGGGCAGCATCGGATGGGCGCCGCGTGCGAGTTCCACCCATACCGTAATCGCCCATCGCCTGGCTGTGCCTGCCGCGATGAATAACCCAGTCGGGTGTGAACATGTTTTATAGCTGCGGGACATAACTGGAACCGTCGTTGTCTCGGCCTTGTGTCCTGCCTCGTTGGAGGTCCTTTGCAGATCAAAGAGATAAACCATTTGTCCTCTTGGCACAAACGTTGCCGCATGAAAGTCAGCGAAACAGACGAGTCGCTGAGAAATTCGACTCACCTCAGCGGATCGGGATCCGAGCCGCCGAGCCAGTGGCGGTGCTGCGTTCCGGTCATCCGAGTCATCATCTGATGAATTAGGGATGAGTACCATGAACATATCCGATGGAAGATCCATTACGGTGAGTTTGTTGGCCGCCGCTGTATTCGCAACAACATTCGTTGCGCAGGCGAAGCCTATTACGGCCGTAGATCCGGGGCCTCGCATCACCACCGCGAACGATGGCGATCCTGACCCCGGCGGTCCTCTCAACGGTTTGACCCAGTCACAAAGCGATCTCTTCGACGCAGGGCTGCAAGAGTTCTCAGACGATGAGGGCCCCCCCGACGGTCTCGGACCAACGATGAACTTGGACAGCTGCGGGGGTTGTCATAAGCACCCCGCGCTCGGCGGAACGAGTCCGTCCCCGAATCCTCAGCTGGCATCGAGTCCGTCCCCGAATCCTCAGGTGGCATTAGCCAACGCGTTCAACTCCGTTCCGTCGTTCATCGCCCGAGACGGTCCCGTGCGCGAGGTCAGGTTCATCAGAAACCCCGATGGTTCCCCTGATGGCGGCGTTCATTCGCTGTTCACCATCGCCGGTCGGGACGGCGCTCCAGTGTATTGCGTTCCGGAGCAGGACGACTTCGAGACGCAGTTTGCCATTGGCAATGCGATCTTCCGGATTCCGACACCGGTGTTCGGAGCCGGCCTGATCGAGGCGATTTCGGACAGCGCCATCCTTGCGAATCAGGCAAGCCAAGCTGCCGCGAAGAACACGAACGGGATTGCGGGCCAGCCGAATTTCGTTCTCACGGGCCACACGATGACCGGGCTGCCGAACAACAACGGCAACGACGGCACGATCGCCAGATTCGGATGGAAAGCCCAGAACAAGTCTTTGCTGCTGTTTTCCGGCGAAGCGTACAACGTCGAAATGGGCATCAGCAACGAGCTCTTTCCGACGGAGCGAAACGAAACGCCAGAGTGTCAGATCCCGCCCGTTCCCAATGACGTGACCAATACCACCGATGATTCAACCCTGACTTTCCTCGACCGAATCAGCGCGATTGAGAAGTTCGCCTTCTACATGCGTGTCCTGGCGCCTCCGGAGCGTTTCGTTGCGCCGGACAAGGAGATGTCCATAAATGCAGGGGAGGCCAAGTTCGAAGAGATCGGCTGTGCACTATGCCACACGCCCACGCTCATGACAGGCAACTCCCCGATCGACGCGCTGAAGAACAAGGAAGTGAATCTCTATTCCGATCTGCTAATCCACCACATGGGGCCCGGTCTCGTCGACGGAGTCACCCAGGGCCAAGCCGGCCCTTCGGAGTTTCGGACCGCGCCGTTATGGGGCCTCGGGAAGCGGATCTTTTTCCTGCACGACGGGCGTACCACCGACTTGGTGGAAGCGATCGAGGCGCATGGCAGCGGCAATTCCGAAGCGAAAAAGGTGGTCAAGAACTTCAGCAAGCTCTCCACAGATCAGCAGCAGGACGTTCTCAACTTTCTGCGCTCGCTTTAAGTCCGGACAGGGCCTCGAAACGGTGGGTTCGCTTTCATGGAGCATCCTGCCAGGTCGCCGGCCCAGTCCTTTGAAGGTGACAACATACTGGAATATAAGTGGCTCGCCCGGAGAGTCTGTGGGTGTCACAGCCTTTCAGGGTGAGGGTATCAAGTGCCTTCCCCCTGGTAGGGGGAAGGTGGGGATGGGGGTTGAGACCCGAAACGAAACGCTCAATCCCCTTCCTAGCCTTCCCCCTGAGAGAAGGCGAAGGGGCTGGATTGACTTTCCGGCGCGCCTTCAATTCTGTGCAGAAACCGGTCCCCGAAACGATCGCCGGGCAGAGAAGAGAGATCTTCTGCTTGTCAGTCAGTTGCCATGCCTCCACCGCGGTCAACGACGCACCTTTTTCCAAGCGCCAGCCCGAGGGCATCATGGAGACTGGCGTGCCCCGGAACGATGTCGAGTCCCTCGCGCAGGCTGCGCTCGCCGTCCGCGTCCCGGCCCATGGCGCGATACAGGTCCGCCAGGTTCACATAGGCGGGAACAAAGTCGGGATCGAGCGCGATGGCCGTGTTGATCTCCGCTTCCGCCTGCGCGGCATCGCCCCGGTACGCATAGAAGGTCCCGAAGTTGACGCGCGCCTCCGCCCTGTCGGCGTTGTAGCGCTGGGTCTCGATATACTCGACGCTTGCACGTCCGAAGGCGGCGCGCTGCTCCGGCTCAATCGGTCCGCGGCTACGGGGGCGAGCACGCTCACCGCCTCGCTGCGCACGGTTCGCACCGGGTCGGAGAAGAGCGGCGCAGTCAGTGCCGAGCGCGGGCAGTGCCGCGATGACGAGTGCCAACGGGGGCCCGCGCATCCCGTAGTCGCCCCTTGCTTGGCCGTGTCGCGACAAATGGCGCACTCAAGTGTGAACATGCTTTATAGCTACGGGGCATAACTGGAACCGTCGTTGTCTCGGCCGTGTGTGCTGCTTTGTTGGGAGGCCTTGGCAGATCAAAGAGATAGACGGCTTGTCCTCTTGGCACAATCGTTGCCGCATGAAGCTTAGCGAAACAGACGAGACGCTGAGAGATTCGACTCACCTCAGCGCGTCGGGAACCGAGCCGCCGTGCCAGTGGCAGCGCTGCATTCCGGTCGCTCGGGTCATGACCTGAATCGACTAGGGATGAGTACCATGAACATATCCGATAGAAGACCCATTACGGTGAGTTTGTTGGTTGCCGCTGTATTCGCAACATGCGTTGCTCAAGCGAGCCCTACAGACCTTCAGAAAAAGAACAAGCCGCGCAAGTTTCACAGCTCATTGAATCAGAAAGCTGCCCACGAGAATATATGGCACAATCCTTTTCTGAAAGACGAGATTACGGCCGTAGATCCGGGGCATCGCGGCGACCCCGAGGTCAACACCTCTCCTGTTCTTCCTCTCGAAGGTTTGACCGCTACACAAGAAGCTCTCTTCGAGGAAGGGCTGGACGACTTCTCCGAATCGGACGACATCGACGAGGGTCTCGGACCAACGCTGAACTTCAACAGCTGCGGGGGTTGTCATCAGCACCCCTCTCTCGGCGGAACGAGCCCGTTGGTGAATCCTCAGGTGGCATTCGCCTTGGACAGCGGCAACTCCGTTCCGTCGTTCATCACCCCAGACGGTCCCGTGCGCGAGGCGAGGTTCATCAGGAACCCCGATGGTTCCCTCGATGGCGGCGTTCATTCGCTGTTCACCATCGCCGGTCTGGACGACGCAGAGGGTTGCGACCTGGAGCAGGAGGACTTCGAGACGCAGGTTGCCAATTACAATGTGATCTTCCGGACTCCGACACCGCTGTTCGGAGGCGGCCTGATCGAGGCGATTACGGACAACGCCATCCTTGCGAATCAGGCAGAACAGGCAACCGCGAAGAAGGCGTACGGGATTGTGGGCCGGCCGAATCTCGTTCTCACGGGCCACGCGGTGACGGGGGAGACCAACAACAACGGCAACGACGGCACGATCGCCAGATTCGGATGGAAAGCCCAGAACAAGTCCTTGCTGCTGTTTTCTGGCGAAGCGTATAACGTCGAAATGGGCATCACCAACGAACTCTTTCAGACGGAGCGGAACGAAACGGCAACGTGCCAGTTCGCGAAAGTTCCCAATAACGTGACCGATACCGATACCGTACCCCCCCCGACTGTCGTCGAGGGAATCAGCGCGATCGAGAAGTTCGCCTTCTTCATGCGGTTCCTGCCGCCTCCGACGCCTTCTACCGATACGCCGGGAGGAGCGGACTCCATAAATGCAGGGAAGGCCAAGTTCGAGAAGATCGGCTGTGCACTATGCCACACGCCCATGCTCATGACAGGTGACTCCGCGATCGCCCCGCTGGACAAAAAGCCGGTGTATCTCTATTCCGATCTGCTGCTCCACGACATGGGGCCCGGGCTCGCCGACGGAATCCACCAGGGCCAAGCCGGCCCTTCGGAGTTTCGGACCGCGCCGTTATGGGGCCTCGGGCAGCGGATCTTTTTGCTGCACGACGGGCGTACCCGCGACTTGGTGAAAGCGATCGAGGCGCATGACAGCGGCAATTCCGAAGCGAAAAAGGTGATCAAGAACTTCCGCAGGCTCCCCACAGAAGAGCAGCAGCACGTTCTCAACTTTCTGCGCTCGCTTTGAGTTCGGACTGGGCCGCGAACTTGTGGGCGCGCTTTCATGGAGCATCCTGCCAGGTCGCTGGCCCAATCCCTTCAAGGTGACAACATACTGGAATATAAGTGGCTCGCCCGGAGAATGTGTGGATGTCACATCCTTGCAAGGTGAGGGTATCAAGCGCCTTCCCCCTGGAAGGGGGAAGGTGGGGATGGGGGTTGAGACTCGATATGAAACGCTCGACCCCCTTCCTAGCCTTCCCCCTGCCAAGGGGGAAGGAACTCGATTGCCTCCTCCGCGCCCCTGCAATTCTGTGCAGAAGCCGATCCCCGAAAACAATCGCCGGGCAGACAAGGGAAATCCTTTGCTTGTCGGTCAGTTGCCACGCCTCTACCCCGGTCAACGACCGACTAAGGGTCGTGCGAGGGTCGCGGGTCAGGCCTTCATATCTTGATAATCTAATGAACCCGTCCTGCGGGGACGGAACCCCGCTACAAACAATCCGTCGCCGCAGGCGACTCCTAAGGTCGCCCTCACCCGCCCCCCCTCAGGGCGAGGGTCTCTGAGATGGGCCAGTAATGACTATGCCGGACTACCAGGGAATGCCGCGGACGTTCCCCTCGCGCTACGATCTCCCTGATGTATAGGGCTTCTGA
>Ga0055456_10000111_pt1 | contig 12338 bp, 5 predicted proteins | sample Joice_CattailNLA_2_FD_57693 | JGI IMG/M metagenome (GOLD analysis project Ga0055456, IMG submission 57693) | Wetland microbial communities from San Francisco Bay, California, USA, that impact long-term carbon sequestration - Joice_CattailNLA_D2 | ecosystem: Environmental > Aquatic > Marine >... | reverse complement strand
ATTGCCGGGTCTGAAAGCTCAAAGCCAATGAATCGCAGATTGAACCGGTCAAGAATTCGTGCGACCTCGGGCAGGGTATAGCAGACTTCATGTGCATGAAATGCAAGGTCACAGAACTCGCTCAGGCTGTAAAAATCCTGCGTTGAGGTGATGCTGTACATGGGATCGGAAAGATCCAGTGCGAGAATCTCCTCTCTGGCCTTACGAAGGTCGTCATCTGTGGCGTTATAGCCCCTTTCATGGAAAAACTTCTGGGTGGCAATGATGGATCGTCTCGCCAGCTTGCTGTAAAGCCCGATGTTGATAAGACCGCAGGGGCGTAGCAGTTCCAGGAGTATTTTCAGACCCTTGAGTGGATCCGCCATGTGGTGTAGAACGCCTACAGATTCAATAATATCGAACCGTTTATCGAGTGTGTCAAGTTTGAGAATGTCGCCCTGGACAAATTCGATATTCTCCACACCAAGGTCATTTGCCATGCGTTTCGCGTAGGCAAGGCTGCTTTTACTGAGGTCTACGGCCAGTATCTCTGCGTCTGCAAAGCGGGTCGCAGTGATGATGGCGTGACGTCCGCTCCCGCATCCTGCAATCAGGATGCTGGGAGTGTTGCTGAGAGATCCGGATGGCCTGAAATGAGTGAACATGCTGCTGAATACGTCTGCCAGGGGTCTGGGTTCATGCAGACTGACATCAAGCCAGCGTGGATAGGGCAGGCCTTCATACTGGTCGCGAACGGCCTGCGAGGTCTCGTCGTCTATGGGTGTGATAGTTTCAATCTGTTTGTACAGCGCGAGGTCAGTGCCTGGATCAATCAGCTGACGTTTGATAAGAGTGTGGACGGCCTTCGGCAGCGTTGTCTGATCAATATCCAGCAAAGACTGGTGATGCCTGATCCGGTACAGTGGTGCGTACATGCATGCAACGACAAGATCGGTCATGAGCCTGCCATGCGGAATATCCTTCTTTTCAAGCCTCGTTTCGACTGAAGCTATCAATTTTGCCGCATTTTGCTGCTCCAGGCTGTCAGCGAGATAAATGTATTCATTATTGAAACACTGGCAGGCCAGTGCGCACATAAAGTCCAGTTCACGGATTATCAACCTGGATGCGTGTGCAGCATTAGTGGACGTAATTAATTCCAGAAATAGTCGGCGCAGAATCTTGAGAAAACGTTCAAAGCGCACATCGACCATGACTGTTTCAGACAGGATTCCATGAAATAAACCGTTATGGAATATCTCTGCGAGTTCACCGTTCATAATCCTGCTTGCAATGACTTCAGATTGTTGCCGTTCGGCAAGTTCGAGTAGATCCGCAAAGCGTTTCCTGTGCGCAAGTAGCGAGAGGCTTGCTGATACCAAAAGTTGATGGTCAATGCCTCGTACCGCCAAGGTGGTTTCGAGTTCCTTCTCGAATCCTGAGTCGAGGAGAGGAGCAGTCGACATGCCTGCAATCTGCGAGAAATTCTGCCGAAACATTCGATTACCGGGTGCATGAAGAATGGCTTGCAGGGCATGCTCAAGCGCCTCCTTTCGCGCGCCGGTTCGCCAGAGTGCGGCGCTTGCATTATGGTGTATCGCTGCATTTTCGGGTTGTATAAGCAAGGCCTGCCGGAAGCATTCGATTGCCTGCCACGGTTCATCCTGCAGCAGCAGGCATTGCCCAAGATTGTTCCAGGCCTCTACATATCCAGGGTATATCTTGAGGGCACTGCGGTATTCCCTGGCTGCATCCGGCTGTTTATGCTGACTCTGGTATGCATTTCCAAGATTGTAATGAAATGCCGCATTATCGGGTTCAATACGGATGGCATGGAGAAAATGCCCGGCAGCTTCTGCGAACCGGCCTGTCGCCAGAAATATATTTGCAAGCGTGTTGTGTGCTTCGGCGTATTCGGGATTAATTTCAAGTGCACGTTCCAGATGCTGAACAGCCTCAAGGTGCCGCGACTGCAACTGTCTCACGCGACCGAGGTTGTTTAGAGTCTCGCTATTATCGGGATCGGTCGGCAGAATCTGCATGAATATTGAAGCTGCGGCATCCAGATTGCCTTGGTCAGCATATGCCAGGCCCAGGTTGTTCTGAATGTCTGTCCGACCTGGATCGATATCCAAGGCTTTTTTAAACCAGTCAATGGCTTCATCGGGTTTTTGTTGCTTGCGGAGCACCTGGCCCAGGTTGTTACATGCGGCTGCATGTGTTGCTTGTTGTTTGATGAGTTCACGGTACGCAGCAGCTGCTTCATCCAGTCTGCCCATAAATTGCAGCGCAACCCCCAGATTATAACGGGCGCCATCGTGGGAGGGGTCAAGTTCAATTACCTTGCGACAGGTGTTAGCCGTTTCTTCAAAGAGTCCGAGTTGTGCATTGATTGCGGCCAGCAAAAACCAGGATTCCGCATCGGTCTTGTTATGCAGGCATAAGACAGCGCATAATGCCTTTGCCTCGCTATTTCTTCCACACTGCAACATGGCAAGAATCTGCTGTTTTTCACGATGTATATCTGCAGGGTTCACGGTAAAGGGATTTTGCGCATGGAAGCCGGCTATGGATTATGCCGTTGCTCCTGAAGAAAGAGTCATGTCATCAGTATTGCAGTGTCTGGGTGAGCCTGGAACAATGAACTCCAAGGTTTGTTCTTAAAAATACTGGCAAAAACAACTATACGGTTCTCAGGGCTCTGCCGGGTCCATCCATGGACTCTAACGACAGCATCTATGCAGTCGACCCTCAAGGATAAGGGGGGTTATCAGGGTTTCCATTATTCCACTTTCTCGTAGATGTTGCAGAATGTCCGGTTGACGAGTGCTTCGCCAAAGACTTCGGTTGGCAGTTTTAGGCTGCCGACTTCCCTGAAGCAGTTGCGCAGCATGTTCCTGACATCCTTCCCGTCATTTACCCAGCCTTGATTTGTAGGAATGCAACGCTGATTGTTGTTCAGGACAACAAGTTTTCCCCCGGGCTTGAGCGCGTTGTGTATTCTTGCGATTTCAATTGCCGGTTTCAGTGTGTGTTGCAGAACGTAGATGCTCGTTGCGAAGTCCGCGCTGAAACCGTCTTTGGACATTCTTTCGAGTATTTCAGGGTAGCATACGGAAAACCGCTCTGAGTTTACATATTCGTAAGCAAGCTGGTGCATTTCCGTACTTATATCCACTCCCAGTACGGAACATCCATATATTTCAATCAATGCCTTCGATATCCGGCCAATTCCACATCCGTAATCAAGTACTGTTTTGCTGTCTTCCAGGTTAAACACTTGGCCAAGCATGTCAGCCATGACCGGGGTTTCGCGTTCCCAGCGTTGATCAACTGTTGCATCCTGTTCCGGTGTGAGGATAACGTGCCTGGCTTCCTGCATGTTTTTTGCAGAAAATATTTCTCGTCTATAAATCAGTTTTTTCATGTCAATTTACGATGTTCGGTTTATCAAGACATTTTCAATCTGCAGAGGTGTGTCCCCGCCTGCTGCGTCTATGACTAGCTTGATGGATATGATACCACGCGTTGTCAAACCTGTTTTTTGCACCACTCATTCCAGGTTTCGCGGAAAACCAGTTCAATTTCACTGGCATGATCTTCGCTGTTACATAATCGTGAACTGGCGACCTGCTCGCGCAGGTTTGCGCGAATTAACCGTAGTTGATCGGTGTTATTTGCAAGTCCTATGGCAAGCCGGCGATATTCTTCCTCCGTTAACGCGATGAACTCGGGCATACCAATAGCATGTAGCAGCGAAGAGCCTACTCGTCCTGCGTGGCAATTGCCTTCCAGTGTGATTACAGGAACCCCCATCCAGAGCGCCTCGCAGGTAGTAGTAGTGCCATTATAAGGATAGGGATCCAGGGCGATGTCAACCCTGTTGTAAATTTCCATATGATCGAAGATGTTCGGTGTCCACGATACAAGATCTACACGATCGGATGTAATACCTTGCTGGTTAAACATTTTGCGATAGCGGTCGTGTACCCGGGTGTCCTGTAATGCGCGGGTTTTCATGATCAGGCGCGAGCCAGGCAGGGCAGTTAGTATCGACGACCAGTGCGCCACAATTTCCTGATTCGTCTTTGCCAGCATATTGAATGAGCCGAATGTTATGTGGCCCTTTGACAATAGCGGAAGTGGACCGGTTTCCGGACACGGGTCGGGGGGCTCATAGCAGAGGAATCCGCCCGGGATACGTATAAGTCTCTCGGTATGCCTCATGTCTGCCGTGCCATGCGGGTCTGCATATGCATCGGTCAGTCGGTAGTCTATCGCTGGTACACCTGTCGTGTTGGGGTATCCAAGCCAGCTTATTTGCACTGGTGCGGGTTTGCTTCCAAACACCGGCAGCCGATTGCCTTGCGTGTGTCCAGCAAGATCTATTAGTAGATCAATCCGGTCTTCACGTATCATGCTGGCGACAGCATCGTCGCTTTTTCCAGTTGTTACGCGCCAGTGGTTGACGAGAGACTTGATATATTCAGTGGTTTCATCGGGGTGTGCAACCTCGGAATAGCAGGTTACTTCGAAATTGCCCGGATTGTGCTTTTCCAGCAATGGTTTTAGAAAGAAGGCCACAGAATGACAGCGCAGGTCGGGTGAAACATAGCCAATACGCAATTTGCGATGAGGATCTGGCTGGTTGCTGAATCGTGCGGAAGGTGGATGACTTGCGTGTAGCTGCCCCCATTTAACATGCTCGTCGTAGATGGCGCCGGGCGTTTCTTCATGCACATAGTTCAGGGAAAATAGCAGGCAACTATGCGCAACTTCATGTCTCGTATCGATTCGGGTTGCATTTCGAAAATGAGCAATGGCTTCGGGTGCTCGGCCTTGAGACAAAAGTGCATTGCCAAGACCTACTTCTGCTTCAGCGAAGTCCGGAGTAAGCTGTAATGCATGTCTGTAACTGGACTCCGCTTCAGTATGCCGGTGCATATCCTGCAGCACATTTGCAAGGTTATGATGGCCTTCTGCCATGTCATGATTAAGTTGTGTGGCCTTTTTAAGGATGGCCAACGCCTCGTCCAGGTGCTGTATGTCTCTTAGTGCAACACCGAGATTGACATGGGCTGCGGCAAACATCGGGTCCAGATTAATAGCAGTGTAGTATTCACTGATTGCGTCATCTGGCAGGCCCTGTGATTTCAATGCATTCCCAAGGTTATTGTGTACTTCGGCATCATTCGGGCTGAGCTGCAGTGCTTGCCGGTAGCACATGTCTGCATCTTCAAATGACCCGCGATCATAATGTGCATTGCCAATATGGAAATATACTTTTGCGGCAATTGGAGCTATTCCTTGCGAGCCCTCTCTGTCAAGGGTCTGAAGTAGTTGCAAAGCACGCTGCAGGCATTCCAGTGCGGTATCGTGTTTTCCTGCCTGTTGCAGGGTGATGCCCAGTTGTATGTGAGCATTGACATGATCGGGTTTCAACCTGATTGCTTGTTGATATGCATCGATTGCACGCCTGTTTTGACCAGAGGCGGAGCATGCATTTCCGAGATCCGAATATGCCTCGGCGAAATCAGGTCTTAAATCGATTGCCTTGTGAAAGCTGCGCACTGCCTTGTCAAATTTACCTAAACGAGTGAGAACCATACCGTAGTTGTAATGTGCGCCGGCATTTTGTGGTTGCAGCTTGATGGCCTTTATGCAGAATTGCTCTGCCTCCGTATATTCCCCCAGCCGCTCACAGAGGGCGCCAAGCATAAACCATACTTCAGCATCGAAAGGGTGTTGTTTGCTTAAATCAACACACGCATTTTTTGCATCAAACAGTCGATTCATCTGAACTAGCGACATGATCTGCTGTTTGTCAGCCAGCTGCATCCGGGATGGTGTCATGTCAGGAGCCTATATCCTGGATAATGCGCGGGAAACCTGTGCAATTACACTGCCCCAGTCTCCTGGTTCAGGCTGCCGGAACAGGCGCATTGACGGGTACCACGGGCTGTCTTCACGTTCCAGCAGCCAGCGCCAGTCCGGTGCGCTGGATAATAGCACCCAGACCGGACGACCCAGGGCGCCTGCAAGGTGCGGGACTGATGTATCAGTGGCAATTATCAGGTCGAGTTCATTGAGTGCCGCAGCCGTATCAGAAAACGTATGCAGTTTATCCGCGAGCTGAGTAATACTTCCAGCAAGACCCAGGGATTCAACATCTGTAGCCGCTTCCCCCTTCTGCAGGCTGAAAAAAACCGTATTCGGGATGTCCAGCAAGGGACGATAAAATTCGAGCGGGCATGCACGCAAATGATTTCTTTTGAAATCAGGATTGCCGGACCAGACCAGTCCTATACGTTTACAAGTACCGCTTTTCTCCAGTAATGAAATTAACTCAGGCAGGCATTTACCTGGTGATTTGAGGTAGGGTACGCTTGCCGGCAGGTTCTCGAGAGTTGTTTTGAAAACCAGCGGCAGGCTTGCCAATGGTAAATAACAATCAAATTCGGGTGGTGTTTCCCCGCTTGGGATTATTCTATCGATACTTTTGCAATCAGAAAACAATGTACGCAGCTCAGGTGCACACTCGACAATGACCTTGCTGTCCTGCTGTTTGACGAGTGGAACGTAGCGAATGAACTGTATGGCATCGCCGAATCCCTGCTCGGCCTGGAGAAATAGGGTCCTGCCATTCAAGGGTGATCCATCCCAGCGGGGCGCAGAGTACTCTCGCAGGCGGTCTTTTTCCTTTAACCTTAGTCGCCATTCATATTCTGGCCAGCCCTTTTCAAAGTCACCCAATAACAACAGAGACCAGGACAGGTTGAAGTGGGCATCTGCGTTCATTGGATCAAGCAGGATGGCTTGCTGGTACTCATCAATCGCCTCCAGTATTTGCCCTGTGTCGTTATAAGTCCTGCCTTTGCCAACATGTGCCTGGGAAAATCGCGGGTTTAGCTTGATGGCATTTGTGTAGGCATCAATTGCCTCGTCGTAACGGGAGAGATCACTGAGGTAGTTGCCAAGATTGTTGTATGCTTCAGCATAGTCAGGCCGGAGTAAAATCGCCTTGTTGCAGCTTTTTATTGCGTCCTGATGTTGCCCCAGCGCCCATTGTGCGATTGACAAATTATTCCATGCTTCAGAAGCATTGGGATTAATGGCAAGCGCCATTTCGCAGCTGATTACAGCTTCTTCAATTAACCCTGACTCGTAGAGGGCGTAACCCAGAGATGAATGAATTACCGCATGCCCTGGCAAATACCGCAGGGCCTTGCGATAGCTTCTGATTGCATTCTGAATATCACCCTGCTTTTGCAGAACAACACCAAGATTGTAGAGTGCGCCACCATGCCGGGGTTGAATGGCCAGTGCCTTTCGGCAGCATATTCCTGCCTGCTCGTAATCTTCCAGTATCGCGTGTGTGCTCCCCAGCATATGCCAGATGTCAGCATCATCAGGGCTGAGCTTGCTGGCGGATATTAACAATTGCCTGGCGGATTCAGCTTGATTGTTTTGCAGGCAGGTGTGACCCTGTCGTTTCAGGTTCGCAGCCCTGCTTTCTGTATCAGTCATTTATTATTTTGTCTCTATATGGCATAACTATGCACTGAACTTGCAGAAAAATCACAAGAGGCAATGTCGGGCATACACAAATACACAGAATTTGCCAGGTCAGGGCGCGGCTATAATTTTGATAAATTAGCATAACTATATGATTAATTGAACATTAAATCCGCGCATACAAACAGCTTTATTGGGATTTTCTGATTTTACAGGGACTGGCTGACGGGAGTTCAGTGCCCGCTCCTGGCAAGCCGCAGGAATTGTTCGGGCGCTGGCCTTACTTGGTCGAATGGGGTTTGGATAATATGAACTCAGGCTGGAAGGAAATGCAACAGATCCATAGGGCACTGATTGTCAAGATTGTCAATCTTGCTCTTGTGGTTGTTGGTTTATGGTCGTTTGAAGTCAATGCGCAGACTTTCGTGCGTATTGAGACAGCGCTGGGCAATATCGATGTTGAGTTGTTTGACACTGTTGCTCCAAACACAGTTGCCAATTTCCTTAATTATGTAACGGATGGTGACTACGACGGCACCTTTATCCACCGGATTGAGTCGGGCTTTGTCTTGCAGGCAGGAGGCTATATTTTCAACCCGGGTAATGGCGGATTTTCCCAGGGCGGTACGAGCCATATTCCAACAGATCTACCCATAGCCAATGAATTCAACATGTCAAACACCAGGGCTACTGTGGCAATGGCCAAGGGTAGTAATCCTGACAGTGCGACCAGTGAGTGGTTTATTAATCTGGCTGATAACTCAACAGCTCTGGATGATCCACTGAATGCCGGCGGTTTCACTGTTTTTGGTATGGTAACTCCCGCCAGCATGAACGTCGTTGATCAGCTTGCCTCTATTCCAACTTTTATTTTTGCAGCAAATGCTGCCTACGGGTTCCCGGGGTTTAACAATCTACCGCTGTTCAACTTTCCATCCGGTATGCCAGTACAGACAAGCAATCTGGTTCTGCTAAACAGGGTGAGCATCCTTCCGCAAGACAGCGACATGGATGGCATTGGTGACATTGAGGAAAGTGCCGCACCTAATGCCGGGGATGGTAACAATGATGGCATCCCGGACCTGCAGCAGCCAAACGTTGCATCGTTTTCCGATACCTATGGCGGTCTCATGACTGTTGTTGTACCACCCTCGGCAAGTCTGGCGTCAGTCACTGTCCTTAATGAAGATTTTCTGACCTCAAATATATCCGCTATTGGCAGAGTCTTTGACGGCGTCAATCTGGGCCACGGTTTTCTGAGTTTTACTGTTAAGGGGGTTGCGCAGGGCGGAGCTGTTGATGTCGAATTAATTGTGCATACAGGGGCGTTGCCCGACTCATATTTCAAGTATGGTCCAACACCTTTAAATCCAGCCAATCATTGGTACCTGTTTGATTTTGACGCGCAAACCGGTACTGGAGCGGAAATTAACGCTAACGTGGTTACGCTGCATCTTGTTGATGGCGGACGTGGTGACGGGGACCTGAATGCAAATGGCGAGATTTCTGATCCGGGTGCTATAGCAACCAATATTGCCAATGCCGTGAGTGGTGGCGGGGGCGGGTGCACAATGACGTCAAGTTCCGGGGCGCAAAAGAAGGGCGGTGAATGGCTGCTTGTTTTACTGCTGGTTTTCGGTCTGCGCATTTACAGGCGCGTGCAAATACCCTGAACACTCTCTGATCAAGCCCCCAGCTGCGGGGGGGCTTGGGTAGGGGAGAAGCAGGAATTTGTCACAATCTCCCACTGTGTCAATCAGGAAGAATCAGAACATCCCTGTATCGGATAATGTCTGATCGCTGGTTGTTCCGTCATTGCTTGTTAACTAGTTCAGTGCAGAAATCAATGGCCCAAGAAATGCTTCGTAGTTTTTCCACCGCTCAACGGATTTTGTATAGATTGGCTGTCTTACCTGGTCATAACTGGGGGTGTTGACTATTCGTTCGGTTTCGTTGAAACGTAAACAATGATCATCCCAGTCGACTTCACAGAAACTGATAATGTTACGGCAGACTGTTTCCTGGTTTGCGATCAGATCTTCATATACGACATCCATCAATGGTATTCGTATAATGCTTTTCCAATACTCCATTAATTCAATATAGCCCTTGTAGTATTCGCCCAGATCACGGAGGCTGTTCGAGTAAGGATGATTGCCGCTGAAATTATGGAAATATATCGACAAGCAAGTATCCAGTGGATTGCGAACGCAATGTATGACGCGCGCGTTTGGGAAAAGACGATCAATTAGGCCAAGGTGCAGGAAATTATGTGGCATTTTATCAACGATTCTTGCTGCATCAGGTGCATGTTTGGACAATTTGTGGAGATATTGCTCGGCCAACCCGGTCAAATCGAAACTGCTCAGTTCGTCGATACAGGCAGGGTAGATCTTGGAGGGGCCAAACCGTTCCGGGAATGAATTCAGGATATCTCCTATGTAAGGGAGTTCGCCTGCACCAGCTATTAACGGGTGACTGGCTAAAATTTGTTCTACAAGCGTTGTGCCGGAGCGTGGCATACCTACGATGAAAACCGGTTGTGAAGATGTATTGCTGGAGCGAGGTGTCCCAGCTTGCGCGGCTTGACTGAACAGCTGCTGTATTAACTTGAGTTGGGCGAGGCCGGTTTCAGGAACGGAATTCGTTATTGCGCTGCTGGTATTTCCGAGCCTGAAATATTCGAATGCTTCGTCAAAATTACCCATGGAATCGAGCAGCTTACCAATTGAAAAATGGATGTCCGTTTTGATTTGTGATGGTAGTACAGGGTTTGTTAACTGGTGCTTTAGAAGATTTACCGCTTCATCGTAACGATTGAGGCGTGGTGCTAATTTCGCAAAACAGAGGGTTGCTCCCGGCGAAACAGGTTTGCTGGCCAGCAACGGTTTCAGTACGTGTATGGCCATTTCATCATTTCCCTTTTTTTCGTATATATCTGCAATTGCAGCAGATATATCAGGCAAGCCTGGCTGCAGGTCTCTTGCAAGTTCTAGTATTTGCAGGGCTTCATCAATATTTCCCTGGCTTGTTAAGAGTTGTCCAAGTCCGTGCATTGCCATGACATAACCGGGTTTGCATTCAATAGCTTTCCTGTAGTGCCTTTCGGCATCTATTGTCTTGCCACTGAGCTGTAGCAGATTCGCAAGATTATAGTGAGCATCCGCATAATCCGGATGTATTTTCAGCGTATGTTGATAGATATCAATTGCTGCTGAATGATTGCCTTTGTCCTTGTTCACGAGAGCAAGATTGGTCATTATCACAGGACTGTCCGGTATCAATGTCAATGCCCGGTTGAGGTAATCCTCTGCTTCTTCTAATTGCCCCAGGCACCTCAATAACGATCCAAGATTGTTCATGACTTCAACAAAGTCATGCTTGTATATGATTGCACTCTTATAGGCAGTGACCGCGTCCTGCAATTTACCTTGTGCCTGGAAAATGTTTCCAAGAATTAGGTAAGCACCCGCATGGGTCGGAGCAAGCTTGAGTGCTTTTCTGGAATGCTGTTCGGCCTTGCGCAGATCTCCTGTCTGACTAAAGGCAATTGCCTTTACAAGCCATGGTTCGGCATCTCGAGGTGATTGCTTGCAGGCAGTGGCTGCGTATGAGATGGCCTCTGAATACCGTTGTTGTTGCAACGCATGCATGGCCATTTGCTTGAAAGCCAAGTGGGGGTTTGGATCCTTGCTCATTATGTTAACAACCGGCAACAGCTCCTGATGGGTTCGATTGTGAGCCTTTATATCCTTGGGAGAAATGTACTGATCACAAGCAATTGAATCATTAGTAAGAAGCCAATGCTCGCATAACTGTTATAGCGGTAATGTTATAACATAAAGGTAATATCGCCTCTGACAATGGCAAGCCGGATGTAAGACTGCAATCGATCCTCTTCACAAAAATCACTTGGCATACGGGCGGTGTCCATGTAAGAGCTTCCTTAGATGATTACGTCCGCCAGCGGCACCGGATATAGCCCGGATTGCCGGATCGCGAAGACTGCGACGCTACGAGTGACGCTGGTTAGTCGAGCGGTTCCGCTGTCTGTATTCTGTGGCAATATTGTCACCTCGACCGATGTGAACATTACGCAGTGAATTGCCGCGTTCACATACAACAATCGCGCCATCTTCCTGTTTAAAGCAGTTCCGCGGAATGTGCCGGTTCAGGTTCAGCTATTCATGTACACAGGAATAGAATATGCATGAATAATCAGGCCGTTGCACGGCCCAGGATTTTGCCCAAAATTACAAAAACCGGGAATTCCGGAGCAATATGAATTAAGTGTTGCCTTTTGTCTCGAATTTGCGTCATCTACATCGAAAAAATAGCTAATTGGATTCTTTCACAGAAATATGCATAATAAGTCCGCATTTATTGCGGCCATTATTTTTGATGCTAACTGCCGCGATCTAGTAGTCATCTTATTTAAACATGTGGCTAAAAGACTATGTTAAAGATCCTGGTTCTGAATGGTCCGAATCTGAACCTGCTCGGAACCCGTGAGCCGGAGCATTACGGAGCCACGAAGCTGGATGAGATTGTTACTGATTTGCGCAATCAGGCCAGAGAAGCTGGCAATGAACTTTACGATTTCCAGAGCAATGCCGAACACGAGCTGATTGGCAAGGTACAGGACGCACCGTCTCAACACATTGATTTTATTATAATCAACCCCGCCGCCCTGACGCACACCAGCGTCGGCCTGCGTGACGCCCTGCAGGCCGTCGGCATCCCCTTCATCGAAGTCCACCTCTCCAATGTCCATGCCCGCGAGGCATTCAGGAAGCAGTCGTTCTTCTCGGACATCGCGGTCGGGGTGATCTCCGGCTTGGGCC
>Ga0055456_10000107_pt1 | contig 12591 bp, 8 predicted proteins | sample Joice_CattailNLA_2_FD_57693 | JGI IMG/M metagenome (GOLD analysis project Ga0055456, IMG submission 57693) | Wetland microbial communities from San Francisco Bay, California, USA, that impact long-term carbon sequestration - Joice_CattailNLA_D2 | ecosystem: Environmental > Aquatic > Marine >... | reverse complement strand
GATCCGTCGCCGGCCTCGCCGATCCAACCGATCAGGTCACCCTCGAAGTTGCTCTGCCGGCAGTCGACCGTAACGCCGATGTCTTCGCCCGAGCGCCGCAACGCTCGATGGATCTCTTCCAGCGAGGTCGAACCGTAGATGCTGGGCTCTCTGCGCCCGAGTCTGTCGAGATTCGGACCGCTGATGACCATTACCGTTAACTTTTCGGTTTGGATATCCGCGGACCCGCGACGCGTCGGTGGACTCGACTTTCGCGCGCGAGCCGAGTCCTGCCGCGGGGAAACCCGTGTTGCACGGCGGCGAGGGGCGGCCACCGTCTCTAGAGCTCCAATTCCTTCAGGAGCTTGGGCGCTGTCGTTCGCAGCATGAAGCGGCCTTTCCCGAAGTTGCCATCGGGATGCAGCGACAAGGCCAAGAAGTAATTCTCGTTGATGACCCGTATGATCGTGACCAGCTTGTCGCTCTTGAAGGCGACCTCTCGCGTCTCGCCGGCTTCGAGCATCTCCGACGCGCGCTGAATGGCCTTGACGACCACGCTGACCTCTGCACCAACCGCTTCGATGTCGAGCGCAGCGCCGTCTCGCGTGTACGATTCGAGGGGGATGCCCTCGAAATCCATGAGCAGGCCCGCCAGCCCGCCCTGCGTACCCTCGACGACTTCCTGGATCGCCTCCTTGAACATGTCCCAAGAGTATCCCGCTTTGGACACTCAAGTGAATTTCTCCATCCTGAAACGGCAGCTGTGGCTTCGGCCAACAGGCCGCTCAAAAGGATATTCGCGCCATTGCTTCCTTGACCCGATAGCCGGGGTGCGGATAGCTTCGATGCTCGGAAATCGACCGCTCCAAGCGGGGCATGGTTAGGGCAGCAGGACTATGCGCGCGCGTGCGGGGGATTCGCCCCGAAACATGACTCAAAAGGTTATTGCGGGGCGCACCGGTTGCCCGGATGGCGCTCAGGCTGGCGTGCGCGTTCGGGTGGACCAGGTGGTCATCACCCGTTGCCCGCAGCTGATTTGGATGGCGTTGGCCCGCGCCGGTCTCCGACGGGCTGCGGTCGAGACGGCAGTAGTGTACGACACGCGCTCCGTGACTGGGCCGGGCTCAGAACCGATTCTCGAGCCCGAGGTGGTCCGCGAGCTGCTCAAATTCGGTGTCTTGGTAGGTCGTTCAGGGCTGGGATTCCCTGGACCCGTGCATCTGGAGCGCTTCGCCGCGCCAGCGCGGTTGGTATTGACGGACGAACCTCGCCTGGCACTGCTCGGCGGGGCGGGAACGCTCGCTCTGACGTCTGCGCGGACACAGCTCGTCGAGGCATTGACCACTGGATATGCCATCCTCAGGGCGCCTCGCAGCTTGCAGATACTCTTGTCGGGCAAGCTTCGTCCCCTCGTGAGCATCCGTGACGCAGCCCTGGAGCTGCTGCGACGAGGACTGGCAGAGGTGGTCTCCCGTATTGATGCTCACCTCGGCGCCCCGGTGGTCTTGGAGTTTTCCGGTCCAAGCGTGCGTGCGCTCTCCGTGAACGACCGTGCAACGCTTGCATCAATTGCGCCGGAAGTTGGGGCGATATCCTCGATATTCGTCGCTGACGAGAAGACCGAGGCGTACCTTCGAGATCAGAAGCGCTCCAAAGCCCATCGCCACATCTATCCCGATGCCGGGGCGCCCTGTGACGAAGTCTTCACCTTGGACATATCTTCGGTCGACCCAATGGTACAGGACGAGTCCGGGATCGTACGTCCAGCTCGAGAGCTCACCGACTGTCCCGTCGATCAGGTGGTGATGGGAGGCGATTCCGGTGCGGGTCTGCGGGACCTTCTTGCTGCGGCCGTGTTGCTGAGGAGCAAGCGAGTCCCTTCTCGCTTGGATTTCGTCCTGGCTCCGCCTTCTCGCCAGATCCTCGAGGTGTTGGCACGTGTCGGTGCTCTCGCCGATCTGGTTGCGTGCGGGGCCCGGTTGGTCGAGCCCGATGGTCGGCTGCTGACCGGAGAATTGCACCCCCCATTGAGCGGGGCCTTGAGCCTCCGAAATTTCTCTGTAGAACCTTGGATCGGGGTACGAGCGACCGGTTGTGCCGTCGCCTCGACCGAGACCCTGGCATGTGCCGTTGCCGCCGGCAAAATCAGCGACCCTCGAAATCTGAGGCGTTCTGCTCGCGTGACTTTGCCGCGGGTCCTTCCGACGGACGAAGTGCTTCTGCTGCGCAAGCCCACTGCCAAAGCCCGACCCGAACCGGCACCATTGCGCGTGAGCCTGGAAGTCGCCGAAAGGACCCCCTGGGCCGCAGCCGCGGTTCTGAACATCGCCGATAGGCCATCGGCCGCAACCACGCCAACGGCGCTGCGCTGCGAGAGCCCGGAATCCATGCGAGGTCTGTTGGCACCTGCCGCCTTGCCCGAGACCGTGCGTGCGGTGCTGGCACGACGAGTACCAACCTGGCTGGTGGGTCCCCTGACGGCAACGGGGATCCTGGTGCTCCAAGCCGACGAAGCCACCTGGCCCCTTTTGACCGAGGGGGCCCGACTCGAATTGCCTGCGCCCGGCACCATGACTGACGACGCAAACCTATTTGGCATGGTCGACGGCCGACCGGTCACACTGCGATGGGTCGCCCAAGGAGCAGAGCGACAATGGCTCCTGGGCTCCAGTTCGCAAATGTCGGGCCTACCCAGGCCAAGCCGCAGCGAGGTGGGCCAGCAGGAGCAACCGGACTATGCGGCCGCGGGGCATTGATCTAACGTAAGCTCCGTGATGCTTAGCCATTCTCGCTTCGTCATTCGGGGTCCGGTCGTCGGGCTATGCTTGGTCCTCGCATCTCCGGTTGCCTTTGCCGAGACCGCCACCTCCAACAATTCGGTCGAAATGTCGGGGGCAAGTGACGATGCCGCCGCACCCGGCGAGGAGACGACCGCGGCTCACTCGAGCGACGCTCCCGGCCAGAGCGATCGGGACTTTGGTCACGCCGGACAATTCAGTCTTCGGTTTGGTCTGGTGGCGGCCTATCGAATGGTATTTCGCTACGCAGATTCTCCTTTCTGTTCCGAACCGGATCCGAGCAAGGGCGAGGACCAGCAGAAGCTGTGCGGCTTTACCGCGCCGATGGCCATCGATGTGGCTCTGGGATTCGCGCCTCTCGATTCGGTGGAGCCCTTTGTTTGGGGTCGATTCGGGTTGGTTGGCGAAGCCGAAACCAATACGCAGCCCTTGGTCGTCATCGGCGGCGGGGTGCGCCTGTACACCATGAGCGATTCGGCTTTCAAAATCTTCGTTGAACCGAGCGTCGGGTTCGAGCTGGAGAAGGGAGCCGGCAACGCTCTTTGGTCGAATCCTGGTTTCGTCAATGATCAGCCGACTTACAAGCGCGACCTGTTGCTCCGCCTCGGCGCGGGACCTCAGATCGATCTATCCCCTGGAGTCGGCCTGTATGGCACCGGTGCCCTGACCGTGGGAATGTTTCGTTCCATTCAAAGTTGGATGGAGCTATCTGCGGGTGTTCAGGCACGATTCCCCTGAGATCGGCGGAGATTGCAGCAGCGTCAGCGCTGCTGACTTCGTTGATTCAAGATTCTGGATAAGGCGTCGCCAGCACGAACCACCAGGGGATCTATCCAGCGAGTGGCCGCGAAGGTATTGTCGAATCTGCTGGCGACCACGACCAGTGCTGGTCGCCCCGCCACATGAGCGGGAACTGCGTACACCTCCTCATCGGGACCGATGCCGAGGGCGTTGCGCAATACGTTCGACGGCTGCCCGGACGGCAGCGGACCCAAGAAGTAACCAGCCAGACACGCGGTGTGCAGCGGGCTCGGCTCTTCGAAGCTGAACCTTGCGCCCAGACTGGCACCCGCGCTGCTCGCCGCCTGCAGCACGAACTGTCCGCCGCGCTGTGCAAAGCAGGCGACGCTCCGAGCAACTGTCTGCAGGCCATCGCACAGAACATCGACGACGTGGCGGGCAGTGAGAGCCGAGGTCAACGCCAGCGTCACCGCGTCGGATTCGGCCACCAGCATCGAAACCGCAAGGCTCTGCTGGGAGGCCGCGGGCTCCTGCCCCGAGGCCACCAAAACCCCGTCAGATTGGATCGGGTTCGCTGCCTGACCGACTCGGGCGTTGCTGTGGGCGCGCACCAGAGGAATGGGTGGGGCGCTCTGTGTTTCGGGAGACTGCACCGGCGGCAGACTAAATCCCCGATGTGCTCCCGAACTCGGCACGCTTTCCTGACCGTCCCGAACTGATGACCGCCTCAGTCCTTCGGGAACGTAGGTCCCAAATGCGGGGGTCCGGTCCTCGCCGGCCTCCGGGAGCAGTGTGGAGCCCGCGGCATGTCTGGAAGCACGGAGCGCAGCGAGCGACCGGCTCATCGAGTCCAGGGTCGCGCGCGCGACCAGGACCGGGGCATTCAGGTGGTAGCCGAACTCTTTTGCCAGAGCGGCATCGAACGGATCCACGGCCGCAACCACCACACTCCTCGAGCCTTGGTCGAGGCCGACAGGGACTGCGAGAAACCACTCGCACATTCCCATGGGCAGCCTTTGGGCCTGCTCGAAATCGGGATGAACCTCGCCCAGAGTTGGCCCCGGCCATCGGGCAAGCTCGCGCTCGACGGTAGCTCGTGCCGTGGGAGAGCTGCTCTCGAGCACGCGCAAGAGCGCCACCCCACGCGACAGAGCCACGAGGAGCAGCTCTTGTACCTCGACGCGCGGCAAGATGGCGCCTTCGAGCAGCCGCCTAGCCAGTTCTGCCGTCACCGACCGATAGTCGCCCCGAACGCCACAACCTGCAAGATGGCTGCAATTTTTCCTATTTTTCGAACTGGAGGACCACTTCGGTCTGCCTGACCAGGCCCAGTTCGTCCCGAGCTACCCGTTCTACGGCCGTTGGTTCAGTCTTGATGCGCTCGACCCGCGCTCGAAGCTCCTGAATTTCTCGGGTCAGTCTCGCCAACTGAGCGTCAGTCTTGCGTTCCTCCTGCTGGAGGTGCCGGAGGCGAGGCAGCCCGGTCGGCGACAGCACCATGGCCGGAACCGATACCATCGAGAAGAGGAGCAGCCCCAGAGGCAACCATATCTCCGGACTTAACCATCGTGGCGGCATGGCAGGACGCAACGGTTGCACATCAAGAACGATACTGCGAGAAAATGGCGATGGCGGACAAACGCGGCCATGAATTGCTGGCATTTTTGGGTTAATTCGGCGCGGGACACGGTATGTTGTCGCCGCCCGCGGGTCCGGCCTTTTAGCCCCAGGTATTCGCTTATCGAGCTGAGGCATGCCGGATCCGGGCAGCGAAGGAACCCATGGAGATTGAATCGCTTCAGGCCAAGCTGGAAAGCCACTTCGAGCTGAGTGAGCTCGTTGAACTGGCCAGGGACGCTCTCGGATTCGAACCCGAAGCGGTCGGTGGCAACGCTGCGCTCGGATCGTTCGTTCCGGCCCTCGTCAGGTACTGTCTCGCTAACGATGCCCTCGATGCACTCGGCGAGGCGGTGCGCGCTCACAGGGCGAACTTGAGCCAGGTCGTCGACCAGTTGCTGCTCTCGGGTGTCGAGTTGCCCGATGAACTGCCGAGTGGAACGAGGCTCGGCGATGTCGAGATTGTGCGTTCGCTCGGCCAAGGGCGCGTCGGGCGAAGTTACTTCGGCCGTTATGGTGCCCAACCGGTACGCGTCAAAGTCCTTCATCAGGAATCGGTGCGGGACCGCCGAGGACTCAATCGTTTCGCTACGGTGGTTCGCCTGGCCTCCCAGGTGCAACATCCTTGGCTTGCCACCGGATCGATGCTGGCGAGCGTCGATGGCCAGATTCTGCTGCTCTCCGATTTCTTCGAAGGCGAATCATTGGCGGCACGGCTGGCACGGTCCGGACCCGTCCATATCAACGAAGCGCGCCCCATCATGACTGGTGTCCTCGAGGCGCTCTCGGCGCTACACGGCCACCGCATCATTCACGGTGGCGTGCGATTGGAGAACGTCATCGTGTCGCGCAATGCCCAAGGCGAAACCCACGGCCGATTGCTGGATGCCGGATCGGACCGCCTGATAGTCCGGTCGCGCCCGACCAATGACCTGTTGGGCGACACCGCGACCGCCAAGATCTTGGCTCCGGAAGTCATCGGCCACGCGGCGCCGGCATCGGTAGCCAGCGATCTTTACGCGCTTGGCATCCTGGTATACGAGCTCCTGACTGGACGATCTCCATTTGGCGGAAACGCCCTCGAGATCGCCTTTGGCCACATCAACCAGACGCCACCCATTCCGAGTACCCTGGCGCCCCGCGGATGGATCTCTCACGCACTCGATGAGTTCGTGATGGTGTTGCTCGCCAAACAGCCCTCATCAAGGCCACCCACGGCTAGTTCGACGCTTGCCCGGCTGCAGACGGTCGAAATGTATCCGACGGCGAGACCACCTGCCGCGATCGATGACGACGAACTCGCACAACGTCTCGAATCGCTGGTCTTCGATCCGGAAAGCACCCAGGCGGCAGTCGCCCTGGACCTGGCTATCGACGACGGAGCCGATCCTGAACGTGTTGCCGACGCTTTTCGCATGGCGGCTCTGGACATTCCGATCGACGGAACCCCGACTCAGCGGTTTACTAGGAAGAACCTCCTTGTTCGAGCGGCGCGGCTCTTCGACGAAGCGATCCAAGACGCGGAAAAGGCCGAACAGTGTTATGCGTGGGCTGCCGAGCTCGATGCCGACGACGAATCGATACGTACGGCGCTCGAGCGCCTGCGCCGCCGCCTCGGTAAGTTCGAGGATGTCATCGAGATGTTGCTCGAGCGCGGTCAGAACGCGGCGACGCGTGTGGACCGAGGACGCGCGTTTGCGGAGATCGGAAAGATTTACATGAGCGAGCTCGGGGAGCTCGATCAAGCTCTGGTTGCCTACACGCAGGCCCTGTGCGAGGACGTCGGGCATCTGCAATATGCGGTGGAAATCGAGCGCCTTGCAGGTTCGAATCTGGATTCTTGGGCCGAGGTGCTGGAAGCCTGCAACGAGCCGCTGGAGGACAACAGCCTTTCCCCACAAGAAAAGGTTCCATTTTTGATCCAGGTCGGGCGCTGGTACGCCGAAAAAGCGTCGCGTCCCGACATGGCGCTGCCGTGTCTGCAATCGGCCATTGCCTCTGAGCCCCAAAATGAGGAGGCGCTTTCGGCAATGGCTCAGGTCTACCGAAAGACACAGAAGTGGTCCGAACTCGGTATGGTTCTGTCGCGATGGACCGAGTCGACTCGTGTCCCCGCGAAGGCGCGCGATCTTCGCACCGAGGCAGCTGAGCTTGCCGAGCATCAACTCAACGACCTCGCCAGTGCCAGGGCCATGTATGAAGGCGTACTGGCGGACGATCCCACGCACGCCCGAGCCAGCGACGGACTGGCCCGAGTCTGCGAAAGATCCGGCGATTGGGCTGGCTATATCAAGGTCCTGCAGGCTCGCGCCTCCGCGCTGCGGGGGAACGAGCACATCGCGATGCTGTTGCGCATCGCGGAGACCTACGAAGACCGTCTCTCTCAGGACTCGGAGGCCATTCGAATCGTCGAGGGAATTCTCGGCGATACCCCGGAGCATTTCGACGCGCTGCGCGCACTGGACCGACTCTACGCCAAGGTCGGCCGCTTCAACGATTTGATAGATGTCTTGGAGCGCCAAGTTCGCGTCGCCACGACGCCCCGACAAAAAACTCAAATATTCGAACGGATTGCCTCGGTTTACGAAGAGGAATTTCTCGACCACGATCGAGCAACTGCGGCTCTCCGAGCGGTGCTCGCTCTAGATCCGAACCACGATGCCGCGTTGACGAGTCTCATTCGCAACTATCGAGCCCTGGACCAGTGGGAGCAGGTTGCGGAGCTCACCGAGCGACACCTCGAGATGGTCGAGGACCCTGCGAGAAAGGTGGCGCTGGGTTTGCAGCTGGGTCGCGTCTTGGCCGAGCAGCTGGCGGCCCCGGATCGCGCCATGAAAGCCTTCGAGGACGTTCTGTCCTTCGAGCCGCAGAACACCGAGGCTCTGGAGATGGTCGCTCGTCTGCGCGAATCGCTCGGTGACGCAGACACTGCGCTGGCAGCGATAGACATGCTGGCCGCCAAGGCCACCAATCCACAGTCGAAAGCCGAGCAATATCTGCGCGCCGCGCGCCTGCTGCAGTCACGCGGCAGCCTCGATCAGGCGATCAGCCACTTCAAGCTGGCCCTCGATGCCGTGCCGGATCACCCGGCCGCGACCGTAGGGCTTCGAGAGTCCTATCTCGAGCGCGGTGACGCACACGCTGCCATTCAGGTGCTCGAGCAAGAGATCAACAGGACCCAGGGAGAACGCGCCAAAGCCAAGCTTCTCGGCGAGCTTGCGTCGATTGCCCAGAAGCGCTTGTACGACGACTCCAGGGCAGAAGAGGCGGCACGTGCGGCGCTAGCCCTCGACCCTACGAATGCTCAAGCCTTGAGCGTCCTGGGTGACATCGCGTACGCCGCGAAGCGATTCGTCGAGGCTGCCAAGCATTATTCTCCGCTGATCGATCGGGTCGAGAGTCTCTCGCTCGACGATGCAGCGACGATCCTGGTCAGGGCCTGCGAGGTCCTGACGCACACTGACTCGCCGGACCGGGCGCACGCAACCTTCGACGAGCTTCGCAAGGTGGCTCCCCAAGATGTCGACGCGCAGGTCAAGATCGGGAAAATTCTCTTCGAGAAGGGGGATCCGGCACGAACCGCCCTTCTACATGCGGAGCTGCTTCGGGTCTTTGGCGACGAGCTGGATTCCGATCTGCGCGCCCAGACCGCCTATCGTCTGGGCGAATCGCTCCGCAGGGCCGGCAAACCCGATGCCGCGCTCGAAGCCCTCGAAGAAGCCTGTGACCTCGATCCAAGCAATGGCCAACCACTTAAGGCTCTGGACGAAGCCTATTCAGCCCTCGAGCGCTGGCATGACGCCATCAAGACCAAGTTTCGCCGCTTGGACATTGCGATCGGTGACGAACGTGTTCAGCTTCTCATCGAAATTGGTGACATCACGGCCGACAAGTTTGGGGATCGGCGACGGGCCATCCAGAGCCTCGTGGCTGCGCTGGAGGACCGCCCAGACGACCGGCGTCTGCTCACCAAATTGATGCAGCTCTACAGCGACGAAAAAGACTGGAACCGGTTGGTCGATGTCGTCCTAAAGCTTGCTAGCTTCGTCGATGAGCCGAAGCAGAAAGCCAAGTATCTGCATACGGCGGCCATCGTCACGGCGCGCCAAATGGGCGACGTCGAAAGTGCGCTCGAGATCTTCGAACAGGTGCTGGAGCTCGATCCGACGATCGTGAAGGCATTTGCCGAGGCAGTCGAGTTGCATCGATCGCGGGGAGATTTTGCCTCGGTCGAACGTCTACTTCGGCGGCGATTGGAGCTCGCGCAGGCCGCCGACGATACGGCAGCTCAAGTCGAGACCTACACCGCGTTGGCAACTCTTTACGAGCGAGACCTCGGCTGGATCGACTACGCCATCGATGCCCTGGAGCACGCCGAACAGCTGGACCCCGACAGTACCGCGCGCACGCTGAAGATCACGACGCTGGCGGCCTCTGATCCGGGACGATTCATCAACGCTGCTGCGACCGCCCATTTGCGCCTGCTCGCGGTCAACCCCACGCGCGTAGAGTCGTACAGGGCCATGCGGCGCCTGTATACGGAAGCGAAGAGCGCCGATGGCGCCTGGTGCCTATGCCAGGCGCTGGCCGTTCTTGGCATGGCCGATGCAGATGAACAGCGTTTCTACAAGCGCATGCGCACTGAAACGGCTGCCCCTGCCCAGGCGATTTTCGGGGAGTACGAATGGTCGCTAGTCACTCATCCTGACGTGGACCCTCTCCTTACCAACCTGTTTGCCATTATCGAGCCCGCCATTACCCTAGCTCGCATGCCGGACCTTCGTGAGCTCGGCTACGAACCCTCACGCGCGCTGGATCTTTCTCAGACGCCCGCGCCCATGGCGCAAACCCTGTACTATGCCGCGGGCGTCCTCGGACTGGAGGCACCGCCCTGCTTCGTCATCTCCGACGATCCGGGTGGACTATCGTTCTTGCAGGCGCGCACGCCAGGAATTGGGCTGGGCCGGGTAGCCATGAGCTCGCAGGTTCCCCCCCAGGCGGCGGCTTTCATCGCAGCTCGCCATCTGTCCTACATGAGGCCTGGGTATTTCTTGCGGCAACTATTGACGTCGGCAACCGGGCTTAAGTCGTGGCTCTTCGCCTCAATCAAACTCATCTCCCCTCAGTTCCCGGTTTCACCCGATATCGAGGGCGCGGTGCGCGAAGCGCAGGCCGCACTCGACAAGGGCCTGAGGGGGACGGCCCGAGACGAGCTCGCAACCGTGGTCTCCTCGTTTTTGCGCGAAGGTGCGGCGCTGGACCTGAAGAAGTGGGTCTCTGCGGTGGATCTGTCAGCCGACCGCGTTGGCCTGGTCATCGCGCACGATCTCGACACGGCCGCACAGCTGATTCGGGCGTCGGATGAAAGTACCAGCGCGGTGCCGGGTGACGAACGACTGCGGCGACTGGCGCTCTTCGCCGTCAGTCCGGAATACCTGCAGCTTCGTCAGCGACTTTCGATTGCCGTGGACTCCTGAGCGAGACCTCGGCCGGGGCCCAGGTCTCTCGGTTCTTGTCCGTCAGGGCGTCCGGCACGAGGGCCCCAGCCACGCCCAACCGGTCAACGGCGGACTGCTCCGTTCCGCGAGCTCGAGCTGCGAACTGCAGAATGGCCTCCGGCAGCTCCGGGCGACGGCTCGAAAAGAGGATGTTGCAGCGTGCCGATGATTCGCCAGGCGTAGTACCCGTCGTCGCGCTTGGCGCGGCGAACCTTGTCGTTGAAGTCGAAGGCGCCCGGGACGCTGGAACCCGGAGCGCCGAATAGACCTCGGGTGACGTCATTCTTGTTCTTGTAACCGTCGCTGAATTTAAATCTGAGCGATAGATCCATGATGCTGGTCGCGACCGGATCGCGCAGCCGGACGTTGCCCTGAATTTCCAGATCCAGATCCGATCCCTTTGCGCTCATCGTGTCTATCTTGAGCCGCCCACCAGTGACCGTCGCTGCCATCGTCACTTTTCCGACATTGAGCGTCGGCAGTGCAATGGTATTCAGAATTTTTGCCTTACCGTCTCCCGCCGAGACTCCGTCGATGGTCAGGTTCAACTTGCCCTCGGCTTTGGACGTCTTTCGCTCCGGAAGCAGCAAATCGACTTGACCCACGATGGTGCCCTTGACCGGCAGCCCGATGATATCGGGAAGCATGGGAACCGAGGTCAGCGCCACTCGGTCCAGCGTGGCCTCGACTGCCTGCTCGTCAGCGGAAGACTCAACATCCCCGCTCATCTCTCCACCCTGGGCCTCCAGGCCGAAGCTTATCTTGGTAGTCCCGAAGATCAGTCGCAATAAAGAGATACTGGCGTGCATCGAATCAATGGTGGTCACCTGCGGCTGAGCGGCATCGTGCGATTCGGAATGCTCGGAGACAGGTTGCGTCGTGGGCGAATCCACTTTCGTCAACTTCACGCCCTCGGCCTCGACACCGGAAAGCCGGTATCCTCCCAGATCGGCGATGCTCAATCGCATCCCGGACGCTTGTTGACGCGAATTGAACTCGGACACGATACGGTCGCGCATGGTATCGTAAGGGAAGGTGCAGCGTGCAAAGCCGACCAGCATGACGAAATACGCCGCCGGGTAGCCCGACCAAGTGAGCCAACGCTTGGTTCGAGCTTTCATTCGGACTCCTCCTCGGCATTCTCAGGGGCGCTCGTCGACGGCGCCGTGGCTTGGTCTTTCGGGGCTGACGCATCACCCTCCTTCTTCGCCGTCTCCTTTCTGTCATAAGCGCTCACGACCAGCTCCACATCGTAGGAATCCGGTTCGGCGAGGCGCTTGCGAATGTCCAACTTCGAGATGACGATTGGATACCCGGCCTGCTCGATTTTCTCGAGCATTTTTGAGAAATTCGCCAGACCCACCTTGCGAAGCTGAATGCTGATAGCGCGTTCCTCGTATCGCTTGCCATGCGGGACAGTAGGTCGGTCCTGGCTTTCCGGGATTTCGATCCCGCTTTCGCGGGCTTTCGCGTCCAAAAACCCCGCCAACGGCGGAGCCTGGCGCGCATATCGAGCCAGCACCGCCTCGCGCGCCGCATCCGCCTTCACCAACGCCGGCTGGCTAGCGATCAACTCGTCGATAGCGCTGCGCAATTGGTCACTTTGCTCCTCGCGCGATTTGAGCAACGCTCGAGTTCCCAGGGGCATCAAAATCAGAACGAACCCGATTACGCACAAGATCAATATGCGCAACAACCGCAGCTCCCTCGGGGCCAGCCGTTCGAGCCTCTGCCGCACGCTCATTGAACACCTCGCGATGTCTGGTCGGACTTCTTCTTGACTGACTTGCCCGCCTGGTCCTCCGGACACCGAATATCCCATTCTGCTCCGTATTTCTGCCGCTCGCTGTTGATGACCTGGGTGACCTTTCCCAGACGAACATCGGAAAAACAGCGATTCTCCTGAAGTCGCGAGACGATCTGTTGCGCCTCAGCAGCGGATCCGAGAATACCGGTCA
>Ga0055456_10000100_pt1 | contig 12772 bp, 10 predicted proteins | sample Joice_CattailNLA_2_FD_57693 | JGI IMG/M metagenome (GOLD analysis project Ga0055456, IMG submission 57693) | Wetland microbial communities from San Francisco Bay, California, USA, that impact long-term carbon sequestration - Joice_CattailNLA_D2 | ecosystem: Environmental > Aquatic > Marine >... | reverse complement strand
AGCGGTAGAGGTGGTCGTCGATCTCCGCGGGCTCGTCACCCCCTTCCTGTGCCTTATCGTACGCGGACTTGGCCTCCTTCACCGCTGGCGCGTTCTCGGGTTCTGCGGAGCCGTACTTGCCGGCATTCTCGAACTCGGTCTCGTAGGTGCGCTTCAGCTCCTCGCTGCAGTCCTGACCGCCCGCGGCTAGTGCCTGGTCGATAATCTCGGTCAGCTCCTCGTCGATGAACCGGCCGATCTTCCCGCTCTTGGCGCGCATGATGCGGTACAGGCCAAAGTCCAGCTCTGGCTCGTTGCGCTGAAACAGCTCGCGCAGCGGCTGCCCGGGGCTTGCTGTGCGAATGCGCGGGGGCACCTACCCGGGCTGCATGGGCCTGTCCATGCCCAGCGGCCGGCCTTCGGCGATCTCCATCAGCTCCAGGAACACGAGGATGGCCGCGCGCCGTCCCGCTCCCTCGCGCAGGGTGCGGATGGCGCCCGCCCGCAGGAGCTGGCGGGCCAGGGCGTGGGCCGTGGGGCGCGGGATGCCTGCGTGCTCAAAGTCCGCGACGCGGAAGATGGGCCGGTCGAACAGACAGTCCACGAGCTGGGCGCTGTGCTGGGAGCGGGTGATCTCCCGCACCCGCTGCTTCATGTCGTCGTACAGGGCGTGGATACGGCGTACCCGTTCAGTGTTCACGACCGCTTGGTCACGCGCCGCGCGCAGGGAGAAGCTGATCCAGCCCGTCCAGTCGCCGTCCCTGGAGACGGCGAGCAGGCGCTCGTAGTACTCCGCACGGTGCCGCTCCAGATAGGCCGAGAGGTAGAACAGGGGCCGGCTGAGCCGGGCTACCCGGTACAGGAACAGCGGGATCAGCAGCCGGCCGACGCGGCCGTTGCCGTCGCGGAACGGGTGCAAGCAGCTCGAACTGGGCGTGGACGATACCGGCCTGGGCCAGGGCGTCGAAGTCCGTGCGGTCCAGGTAGGCCTCCCAGTCCTGCATATGGTCCTGGAGCCGAAGCGGCGACGGCGGAACGAAGGTGGCCTCCTCGACGCTGCAACCCGGGCAGCCTATCCAGTTCTGATCCTTGCGGAACTCGCCCGGGGTCTATTCCTCACCGCGCACGCCCTCCATGAGCACGCGGTGCAGCCCGCGCACGGTCGCGAGCCGGATGGGACGGTCCTTCACCTCTTCGGCGCCGAGGCGTAGGGCACGCCGGTAGTTGAGTACCTCCTGGATGTCACGGCGTTTCCCTTCCTCGTACTCCTGGCCGGCCTCGTGCTCCAGGATCTCCTCCACGGTGGCCTGAGTGCCCTCGATTCGGGAGGAGAGCACAGCCTCCTCGTTGGTCAGGGGCGCAAGCAGGATCTCGGGATTCACCAAGCTCTGCAACAGCCCATCGTAGCGGGCGAGCGCTGCATTGGCTTCGCCCACCAGGGTGATCAGGCGTCGCGGGTCCACGTCCTGGAGTGGCGGACTCTTGGGCTCATAAGGCTGCATCGGAGGTTCCATTCTCGTCCGCAATACGCAAACGAGTTTGTTTGTTGTTATCCATAAGATGCGAGAATCAAACGCCGTTAATGTCCGTGACTTGGACACAAGCCGAGCTTGATTATCGTGAATCCTACGATGCAAGAACCAACGAGACAAGCCGCCAGCGCACCCGGAACTGGGGATGAACCACCGTCTTCTGCTTGAGCCGCCGCTCCAGCGCCGCGATGAATTGGTTGCGCTTCTCCTCGATTGTCATACTCCACCGCGAAGATCTCCTGCCGTTGGCGGCGCTGCTGACGCTCCAACGCGCAGCCTGTCCTGGAACCGCTTCTCGTCCTTCACGGTCTAAGCCACGCGGGCGCGGCGCTTGGTGTCGCGGACGGGGCGCGATGGGGCTTGCAGGTTGGCCACTTCGTCCGCGGCGATCTGATGGCCCACGAGGGCCGAAATGAAGAACTTGCAATCTTTCCGGCCTGACTCCACGCCCTCTCAAGCCTTCACGCCTGAACCCACGCCTACACGCCAGTTCTGACAACTTGTCTCCGGTATGCCGCAGGTTGCACAGGTCGGACCCCGTCAGACGGCGCAACCTCTCCTCTGCCCCTATCGTCTTGCGACGTATCGATTATCGAAATGTATGACCCTGACCCACTGACCCACGCGCACCGCCCGATACGCGCATGCCTCCTTCTCGAAGTGTCCCCTGAGCACCTCACACGCCGTGCTCCTCGCCTCGTAGACCGTCGGCCGGGAGATGCCAAACGCACGGCTGACCTCGCTGACCGTGCCGTGTACCTCTTGGCCTGCCAGCGCCATTGCGGCACACTGGGTCGTCTGGGAAGTCGTCAGGGGGGTGCGGTGTAGTCCAGTCATGGGCTCGCCTCCAGGATGAGTTGGTTCTCGCAAACATATCATCCCATAACACACCCCTGATGGCTTCCCACCTCACAGACCCACTGGCCCCTTCCCTGCGCCGATGTCCAGGGCCTACAAGTGCCCAGCCAGTCGCCCATCTGTAAAGCGGGTTTGACCAGTCCCTTCCGGTGCTGCAATTCGGTGCAGATGAAAACAAACGGTTACAGGCTGATAGTGGGTAGACGTCGACGAAGCGAAATTCCGCAGGTTCGATTCCCGCCGCCTGCGCCTATAGTTTGCACGATTCAGGACGCGCATCATCGCCTTCGTCTCCGCTACCACCTCGGCAACCCGCATTCTCGCGCGTCTCGCGAGCCGACGGAGCCACCGCGACACTCACCAGTGCATTGTCCGCCAGCCTAAGAATGCCTCGACCAGACCGGAGTCTTTGACTCGGTGCCAGACCCTGCCTTTGAGTTCGACCAGACCGCCACCTGGTCGCGCCGCCAAGGCTTGCTCTCTGCAAGTGCTCCGCCCTTTGCAATGCTCAAGGCGCTCCCGTGTCTCGCCCGCTGGGCGTGGCGGTTCCCATCCCTCATCCATGCCCGGCAGGCCATTTCTGAACCGCCGGTTACCTTTCCCCCCCGTTTATTGCACTCGCCCTTGACCCGCGGCTCGGTTCGGAGCAAGCTTGGCTCCCTAGCTGCCGTTGGATAGCTCGTCCTTTATCCTTTACGCTGGACTGTCAGAATCCACAGGGAAGAAGCCGGTAGTGACCAGCGAGCAGCTACGCGAGCTGACCACCGAAGCGCACGCGGTGAGCGCCGCCGGCGATGCGGACGCCGCCAACGACGTGCTGGCGCGTTTGGCCGAGATCGGGGATCCCGAGTTCGAGGCATTCGGTCTCGACGACCTGAAGCTCGTGATGCAGGCCGCGTCCGTCCTGGGCCAGGTCGGCGACACTTGGTCGATCGGCAACCTGTTCGCTCGCTCCATCAACGCGATGCGTAAGTTCGACGTCGCCGCCGCCGAGTACATCACTCCCCTGTACAACCTGCGCGCTGCCTACGTCGTCTCGGGAGATAGCGACGAGGCCAACAGGCTTCTCGGACACATCGTGGATGCCGCGCGTCACTCCGACATCGTATCTGTGGACGCGATTCAGGCGCTCAACGAGCTGCTTCCGGGGTTCGAGAACGCCGGCTACTCCGAGGCCGCCGCCACCCTCTATCGCCCGATCTACGAGACCGTCGTGGCGAACGCCCAGCTCGACTGGCACACGAAGGCGGAGGCGGCGGCGCGGTACGGCCGCCTCGAGCTCGCGGACGGTCGTCCGGCCGATGCCGTGAAGACCTACGAGAAGACACTCCACCTGCTGGACGCCGCGGACTCTGAGCCCGGTGCCGCGGACTCTGAGCCCGATGCCGCGTACGCCCGCATGATGCTGTGGTACCTCACCGCGGAGGCGCACTCGCGGGGGGGCTCCCCCGATGCTGCCGAGCGCGCCTACGAGATCGCGAGCTCGATCGCCGAGGGGAGCGACGACCCGGACTCTCAGGAGGCCGGCGTCATCTATCACAATCTCGCGGGGTTCTGGTTTGTCAACAAGAGGCGGGACCGCTATCCGGACGGGGTGGCGTTGACCAGGCGCTCCCTCGCGATCGCGGAGCGACTGGGTGCCCGGGATACGTCGGACTACGCCGGCAGGCTCGGACAGCTCGCCAACCTCCACGCGGAGCTCGGCGAGACGGCTGCCGCGCAGAGGTACTTCGACGACTGCTTCGCCACCTTCGCGACGGCGCAGGACACCGATCCGGCGGACGTCGCCGATTACCGCGACGACGAGGGGAAGTTCAGGCTCTGGTCCGGGCAGGCCGACCGCGCCGCCGCCTCCTTCTCGACCGCTCGCGAGATCCGTGGTGCCATCGCGGGGTTTCCACCTGACAAGCTCGCCGACAGCTACGGATGGCTAGGAGTTGCGCACTTCGAGCACGGCGACTTTTCGTCGGCGAGCGAGGCGTTTCGCGAGGCGATCCAGCTCCGCCTCGATCAAATGGATCCCGATGCGCACGCCGGAGGCCCTCGGTGAAGCAGCCCGAATGGCTCATCGACGAGACCCGACCGCTGGGACCCGACGACAGGTCTCGACTCGACAGGGAATTCCGGACGCGTCAAGGTTTCCATCACCCTCAGCCCGATCTGGCGCTGTCGTTGCACGACGTCGTGATACACGACAATCGGAAGTGGTTCGGCGACGCGGACATCAGACTGGACATGCTGGTGACGACCGGAAGGGCGATCGGCGAGGACGACCCGAGCTTCTTCGTGCCCAATACGTTCCCTTTTCACGGCGTGCGCGACGGCGACACGCTGCCCATCGGTCCGGGCGGACTGATCGGATTCTACGGTCAGCCGGCTCACTTCCTGGACGTCTCCATCCTCGTCTCCCGGGATCGCCACGACGTCGACCCGCTGCCGATACTGCTGAAGGACGCCGGCAGCGGCGAGATCACCGATGCTATCGGCAAGCTAACCGAGCTGGTGGCCGCACCCCAGGTCGCCGCGGTCGAGACCGCCGTGTCGGCGGCCGTGGCGCTCAGCAGCGCGACGTACCGTCTGCTGGACGCGCTGACCGGCGCGACCATCGGCCTGTACCGCAATGCCCATCTACGGTACCGGGACGGGTTCGGCATCGGTCGACATCCCGACGAGGGCAGCTACCGGAAGAAGGACCTGTCGTTCTACTACGAGATTGCCCTGGAGATGTGAATCCCGCGATGGCGACGGAGTTCCAATCCCTGGTCGACCGGGCCAAATCGCTCCTCGGAGCCGGTCGGCACGAGGAGGCCCTCGAGCTGGCCCGGAAGGCGGAAGGTTTCGAGCACGGCGACGACGACTTGGAGACGCTCGGGGCGTGGAACAACCTCGGCACCGTCTTCTTCGAAATCGGGTATTCGGAGGCGGCGGAGCGGGCGTACAAGGTCGCGGAGTCAGGAGAGACCCGGACGCAGAGCACGGGGCTGCAGGCGACCCTGCACAACAACCTGGGCCAGGTGTATATCCGGCTCGGCCGGATACGGGAGGCCCACACCGAGCTTGCCCGGGCCGTCGCGATCCGCGAGGAGGACCAGAAGGATGCGCGCGAACTCGCCGTTGCTCTCGATAATCTGGGCTCGGTCGAGCAGGCCCTCGGCAACCTCGACGAGGCGGAGACGCTGCACGAGCGCGCCCTCGACATCTTCACCCGCTCGGCGGGCCACCTGAGCACCGACGCGGGCACGGCGATCGGGAATCTGGGGGCTCTTCACGCCGCGCGGGGCCGCTTCGAACAGGCGGAGGCGTGCCGGCTGCGGGCCCTCTACACCCACCTCAGCGCATCCGGCCCGCTCGGCTCTGAGACGCTGCAAGACGCCCAGGCTCTCTGCAGCCTCTATCTCCGCCTCGGGCGCGCTGCCGAAGCGGACTGGCTCGTCGAGCTCATGCTGTCTGTCGGCGGGCGCGAGGCAAAGCCGAGTTATCGCGGACTGGCCGAGATGCTGGTCGCCCTGGCCCGAGACGCGTTCAAGCACCACCGGCTCGACCTGACGGAGCGCGTGATCACGCGGGCGATCGAGCTGCTCGAGGCGACGGAGGGGCGTGAGGCCCCCGCCACCCTCGCCGCACGCTTCCAGCGTGCGACCAGTCGTCGCGCGCTGGGTCAGCTCGACGACGCGGAGAACGAGCTCACCGAGCTCGTCCAGCGCTTCGGCAACCGGGACGACGAGCGGAACACGCTCCAGACGTCCATCGAGCTCGCCAAGACGTACCGGGACAAGGGCGGAAGCCAGCCGGCCCGCCAGCTCCTGGAGAATGCCGTGGCGAGGCTGCGGGCGAAGGAGGTGGGCGACCGCGAGATGCTGTCGAGCGCCCTCGGGAATCTCGGCGAGCTTGCGCACCACGAGAATCGAAACGACGAGGCCCGCAGCCACTATCGAGCCGCCCTCGAGGCGCTCGACGACCCGTCTCGACTGGACTGGCCCTGGCTCGTCCACGGCCTGGCGACGGTCGAATACCACCTGGGCAACTACGAGGAGGCCGCGCGCCTGTACACCGACGCCAAGTCGAGGTGGACCGAGCTGCACGGCGCCCGGCATCCGTTCGTCGCGACCTGCGCCGCCAATCTGGCTCTCGTGCACTGGTCGAGCGGCGCAGCCGCGGACGCGCTCCCGGCATTCCGGGAGGCCATCGAGCTGAGGGACGAGGACGTACGCCGGCAGCTCGTCCTCGGGAGCGAGCGCCAGCGGCTGGAGTACGCCCGGGTACAGCAGGACGACCTGAGCAAGGTCGTGAGCTTCTGCATCGCGCACTCGTCGCGAGAGCCGGCGCTCCGGGTGTTCGGGGCGGAGGTGACGATCAGACGCAAGGCGCGCGTCCTCGACGGCATCTCGCAGACCCTGCGCCTGGCCCGCGGCAGCGCCTCCGACGCGACAGGCGAGCTGCTCGACCGCCTCGGGGCCGTGCGGAGCGAGATCGCGCAGCTCGGCAGCCCGTTCCGGCTCGGCCCCGAGGCGACGGCGGTCGGCGAGCTACGCCGCCTGCGCACCGAAGAGGACGCGCTCGAGATCAGGCTCAGCCACGAGGGAGCGCTCAAAGCGCCGGAGCTGGAAAAGGTGACGCTGGAGGCCATCCAGCGCGCCTTGCCCGAGACCGCCGTGCTGATCGAGTATGTTCGCTATAAGAAGTTCGATCCGGTGAGGGACGGAAGGGCGCCCTGGCGGGAGCTCCGCTACGCGGCGGTCGCGATCGAGAACAGGGGGCCACCGGCCTGGTACGACCTCGGTGACTGCGAAGAGGTCGACTCGCGAGTGAACCGGCTCCGGAGCTTGATCGCGGTCCCGGCACCGCTCGAGGCGATACGAAGCGAGGCCCGGCACCTGATTGGGCTGCTGATCGCGCCGCTCTCCGAGATGATCGGTGACAGGTCGCACTGGCTGGTCGCGCCGGACGGCCTGATCACCCTCGCTCCGTTCGACGTGCTCCTGGACGCGTGGAGGGGCCTCGACGACGCGCCGCTGGTGAGCTTCCTGGTCACCGCTCGCGAACTCGCCCCGCGGCCCGACGCGCCGGAGCGGACCGGAGTCACGATCTTGGCGGCACCCGATTTCGATGCCGTTGCCGCGGACCCCGACGGGCCCCACGCCGGGGCGATCCGGCGCGGCGAGAGCTTCGAGCCGCTGAGCGGCGCCGCCGAGGAGGCAAGGGGCGTGAAACGCTCGTACCCGGAGGCACGCGTGATCGAGGGCGGCGAGGCGACCGTCCGGGCGCTCACCGAGGTGGACGCGCCGCTGGTGCTGCACATCGCAACGCACGGAGTATTCGCGCCGCTCGCCGGGCCGACGACGACTTGGTCCACGGACCTCGTCTCGATGCCGGACAGCCTGCTCTTCGTCAACCGCCCGATCCAGGAGACCCCCGATCCGATGGTGCACTCCGGGCTGGTCTTCGCCGGCGCGAACACCGAGAGCGAGTCGGGCGTCCCCGGCATCGTCACCGCCCGGGAGATAGCGAGCATCGACCTGCGCGGGACCGAGCTCGTGACGCTCTCCGCCTGTGAGACCGGGGTCGGTCACATTCGCGACGGCGAGGAGTTCAGCGGTCTGCGCAGAGCGTTCGGCATCGCTGGGGCCCGCTCCCAGCTGACCAGCCTGTGGGCCGTGGACGACGAGGCCACGGCGGCCTTGATGATCGCGTTCTACGAGCGGGTCCGAAACGGCAAGGGACGCGCCCGGGCGCTACGCGAGGCGCAGCAGGTCGTCAGGCGCTCGACCGGTCATCCGGAGTGGGCGCACCCGGAGTACTGGGCCGCATTCCAGCTGTCCGGGGACTGGGGGCCCATACCAGTGCCGTCGTCACCTTGACACGAGCGGAGCAGGACTCTGCAGCGCTGAAACCCCTGCCGACGGCGGGGCGCGGCGACCGGCTGTGCCTCCACGGTCACGCCGGCCACCTGCCTCAGCGACTTCCCTGTGCTCGCGCGCCCGAGCGGGAACACCACCAGGGTGAGGACCGTAGAGACCAGCACGCCGAACAGCAGCGACACGACCATGGCCTGGAAGATGGGGCCGGTGAGGATGACGCTGGAGCCCCCCACCAGGGCCAGGGCCGTGATGACTGTGGGCCGGGTCCTGGCCTTGCAGGCGCGGATGACAGCCCCCTGGACCGACTTGCCGTCCCGCACCTGTTGGGCGGAGAAGTCCACCAGCAGGATGGAGTTGCGCACGATGATGACCGCCAGGGCGATGGAGCCGATCATCTAGGTCGCCGTGAACTCGGCACCCAGCAACCAGTGGCCGGGCAGGATGCCGAGCAGGGTCAGGGGATGGGGGCCATGATGATGGCGGGGATGGCGAAGTTGCCGAATTCCCACACCACCAGGAGGTAGATGACGATGAGCGCCACGCCGAAGGCGAGACTCATCGCCCAAAAGCTCTCGTAGGTCACGGTCCATTCGCGGCCCGACTCGAATCCCGAGCGCCCGTCGTCCGGGGGCGGACCGGTGTAGTGGCCGGAGATCACCACGCCGTCGGGCGTGGTGTAGGACTGGAGACGCGCCTCCAGCTCCAGCATGGGGTAGATGGGAGCACCGAGACGGCCGACCGCATCGCCCACCACGTACTCCACCTGCCTCAGGTCCTTGCAGTAGAGGATGGGGTCCTGCCTGGCCCTGACGAAGCGGCCGAGCTCGGCCAGGGGCACGGTCTGGCCGTCCGGAGTGGCGCCGGGCAGGTTCCCCAGGCGCGCGGTCTGGGGGCGGATGGCCGGGGGCACCTGCAGAACGATCCAGCTGGCCTCCTGCACGATGCCGCACTTCACGTCGCGGAGCTTGTAGCCTCCCATGGCCATCTCCAGGTTGCGGATGATGGTGTAGCCGATGGGCCAGGCCGCAGGGAGCCATGATCTCGCCAAGCGTCCGGGTGCCCCCTAGGCGCAGCAAATCCACGACGGTGTCAGTCTCTACGATATGGCTAAGAAGTATTGGACCGGGCTGGTTTCGGATGCCCGCGTGTCCACCCCTCGAGATCAGGGGCCTCGTTTAATACCTAAGCTACAAAACTCATGCCCCAAGCTTGTCGGCACGTGCTTGTATATACTGAGAGGGGTTAGCGGATTTGGTGGGTCACCGAGCCGTGAAGAAGCCAATGGCGTTCCTTAAAAAGCAAAACTCTCATGCTCCGCCGGTGAGTCGCAATGCTCCAGGGGATGCCCCTTCGATCCCGGGCGCGGAGCTCTCTGTCATAGTCCCCACTTTTAACGAACGAGCAAACGTCTCTGAGCTTGTGCAGCGCTTAGCGAAGTGTCTACAGGGGCTCCGCTGGGAAGTGATCTTTGTGGACGATGACTCCCCCGACGAAACAGCCCGATTCGTTCGTGAGATTGGGCAACGTGACCATAGGGTCCGTTGCATACAGCGAATCGGACGCCGAGGTCTCTCCTCTGCCTGCATCGAAGGGATGCTAGCGAGTTCGGCTCCCTATGTGGCAATCATCGATGGTGATCTCCAGCATGACGAGACATTACTTCCACGAATGTTGGAGACACTGAAACGAGACGAAACCGATATCGTCGTCGGGACACGTTATGCATCAGGAGGCGGAGTAGGCGATTGGGACGAGTCACGTGCCGCGATTAGTCGGCTTGCGACTCAACTAAGCCGCCTGGTACTGAAGGCTGATCTTTCCGATCCAATGAGTGGCTTCTTCATGATTCGCCGTCAGGCGATGGACAGCAGCGTACGCAATCTTTCAGCTATCGGATTCAAGATTCTCGTTGACTTGTTTGCTTCCTCGTCGCGCCCACTGACCTTCGCGGAACTCCCCTATCAGTTCCGCAGGCGTACGGCGGGTGAGAGCAACCTCGATAGCCAGGCAGCCTGGGACTATGTGATGCTGCTGCTAGATAAGCTCATAGGCCACATCGTCCCGGTGCGTCTCGTCGCCTTCAGCATTGTTGGCGCCTCTGGCGTTCTTGTTCATTTTGCGGTCCTGGCCCTGTTATTCAATCAGTTTGGACTTGCATTCGTTTACAGCCAGACTGCCGCCACGCTTGTAGCGATGACAAGCAACTTTGCGTTGAACAACATACTGACCTACCGCGACATGCGCCTCAAAAGATGGCGTTGGTTGCAGGGTTGGCTTTCGTTTACTTTGGCTTGCAGTGTGGGCGCCTTGGCAAATGTCGGCATCGCATCTTACCTGTTCAGCATGAACACAAAATGGGTCCCGGCAGCACTTGCTGGAATTCTCGTCGGGACTGTTTGGAACTATGCCGTGACTAATCTGTATACATGGAAAAAGCAGATGGCTCCGCCGGCGGTGTAGTTGCTCCAAGGTATCCCACTGCACACATTTGCTTGGCCTTAGTGCGCCTAGCGAATTGGTGCGCGGTCGATCAAGAAAGACATGCGAAAACCCGCGGATAAGCAGACGGAAACCGTCACTGATTCGCCAGGGCGTACTCTGGCCGGTACCCCAACTCCAGCCAATACGTTTGTGATTCTTGTGTTGCTGGGGCTTTGTGTCGCTGCCCGCCTTCCTTTCTTCTTCCCCGCTGTTATCGATTGGGACGAAAGCACTTTGATTCTGATGGGCCAGAGCGTCCTCGACGGTCAACTCCCATACACAGAGCTCTGGGACAATAAACCCCCTGTCGCCTTTCTAGCATATGCTCTCCTCGTCGCTATGTTCGGGAAGAGCGTAGCAGCCGTACGCTTTGGAGGATTCCTCGTCGTAGCGGGTACAGCATACCTAACCTACGTCGCCGGAAGGTCCATCTGGGGCGGCCGCGCCGGACTATTCGCCGCCGCACTGAGCATTCTCTTCATTAGCACAGTGCCATCTGGGCAGGCGACCATGGCAGAAATCATAGCTATATTGCCTCTTATGGGGGCGCTGGCTATCTTGTTGGTCAAGGAGCACAGCTCGTATACCCTGTTCGCAGCAGGCCTTCTATTAGGCGTGGCGAGTCTAGTGCGCCTGAATTTAGCCTACGTCGCATTTCTTGTTGCATTGTATGTTCTCTTCAAGCTGCTGCGCACCGCACCTCGAAGTTCGATCACAGGGGTCCTGGCATACGTCGCGGGCGGACTACTGCCGCTTATTTTGACGGCTTCGCCGTACTTTTTCACCGGCCAGGGAGGGTTATGGATAGCATCGGTATTCCTCGCACCCCTGAGGTACAGCGATGCGGGGTATTCCGCGATTGAGGCCTTCACTGCCCAGCTACAGAGAGGGTTTTCAACCCAAGCGCTGCTTTGGGCGACTTCGCTGCTTGGTGCTGCTTGGATCCTAGTAACTTGGGATCGGCAAACAAGGCGCCAAAGGCATGGCATCGCGCTGGTCGCTGTTTTTCTCCTCGGAACTACCTGGTCAATTGCGGTAAGCGGTGCTGCTTATCCGCATTATTTGATCCAGATCGTCCCTCCTTTGTCGCTACTAGCCGGATTTCTCATGGATTGTGTCGTAGGCACAAGATATCGGTTAGCTATTCTTGGCGTGCTTTCGTTGGCACTAATCGTCTCGGTTAGACCCATAGTCGCGCAATACGGCCGAGTTTCGGAAAGGTTGTTTAGAGGCCAGTCACTTTCATATGGCGCGGCATATCAGATAGCCGCTTTCCTTGAGAAAGAGAACCCTCACAAAGAGCCTGTCTACTTGATGACAGATCACATAGCTTACTGGTTTACTGATACTAGACCTCTCACAAAAGCGACGACGCATCCGTCGAACATCGCAAAGGAATACATGCTCGAAACGTTCGCGGGACGAGGGGCTTCGACTCAAAGTGAAATGGCAAAGGTGCTTGGGATGACGCCAATGTTCATAGTCAAGGAGGCCAATCAATGGTACCTTCGCATGAAGCCCGAAGCCCGCCACTTACTCGAATCTGTGCTTGCCGCGGATTATATGCAAGTAGCCGAGATTGACGGACGTTACATCTACAAGTGGCGAAGCCACGGACGTTAGGTGCGAGCGTGGTCTCCGCGAGACGCACCTGTGGTTGGACTTGGCTTGTCTCGCCTGGAAATGCCGGAGTCAATTGTTCGGTGATAGATTCCGTTCCAAGGGTCAAGCCATAGAAATTATTTAGCATATTACTTCCTAGTCCCCTGCGCCAATAAGGTTGAGCGCCCACTACCGGCCTCGCTATTCGTCTTGTTCTGCCCCCTCCCCCCGCCCTCTCCCGCGAGAACGGGTGCGATGGAATGAAGGGGTGCCCTCGCCCCTGTGAACGGCGGGCAGGACGGTGTGTGAGGGAGTACCACCACCCTTCAACGCCCTCCCCTGACGGACCTCGGGATATTTCCCGCCGGATGGCCCGTACGAGAGACAGACGTAATACCCGACGGGTGCGGATCCTATAGAACGACTTGATCGGCCAATAGAAACAATGAGTTGTCAAATGCG
>Ga0055456_10000099_pt1 | contig 12792 bp, 11 predicted proteins | sample Joice_CattailNLA_2_FD_57693 | JGI IMG/M metagenome (GOLD analysis project Ga0055456, IMG submission 57693) | Wetland microbial communities from San Francisco Bay, California, USA, that impact long-term carbon sequestration - Joice_CattailNLA_D2 | ecosystem: Environmental > Aquatic > Marine >... | reverse complement strand
TTTTTTTTATGAGAAGCGCTCCTTTCTCCTCAAACAAAAGTTGTTTTCTAAGTTTAAATAGGATATTTCTAAAATCGAAATATATCAAAATCTTTAGCTTATATTAATAACATCAAATCTATGAGTGAAGAAAAAAATAAAAGTACCTCGTCGAAAAATCAGCTATAAAGAAATAATTTGCATTATTTTTGATCGTTGAAATTAGGAGCCTGACAGGACCCCGAATAAACTTAGGAGAAAAGAGAAAATGTAAACTCTTTTCAATGCTATTTTATCAGAAATATACCAGGATCCCATCAAAGCGTACATACATATAATGCATTTTCATATAAAAGATCTAGTCGAAAGATGGACTGACAACAGTTTTTTTATCAAAAAATGAAAGTTACATAATCTTTTAGGTTAAGGAAGGTCAATCAATCAGTGAAGTAGATTGTAAATTGAATCCGTAACATTCTCAAAAGGCCTTCCAAGCAGCTTGTACCCATTTCTCCCCAAATATTTTTGAAAATAAAACTGAGCCATGCCTTTAACTATTGCAAATTTTAGTTTCCTCTCAGATAAATCCGAGGCGAAAAGCAGTTTATGCTTAACTAAGTTAAGGTTTTTTGGCTCTGCCCATTCATCACAAACCATATCTCCAACTAATCTCTCAAAAAGAGGTGTCCCAGGAATGGGGTAAGGCATAGTAAACGAAAGATAATCCAGCGGAAGCGAAGATGCAAATTTTATGGTCTGCAAAACAGTTTTATCATTTTCCCCAGGGTACCCAACTATAAAAAAAGCTCCAGCCTTAATTCCACTGATTTTACACAATTGAAGAGCTTCAACAACTTGTTTGATTGTTATTTGTTTATTCATTAACTCCAAAATAGAGTCGTTTCCAGATTCAACTCCAAAGAACATTCTAACACACCCAGCTAACTTCATAAAGGCTACAGTCTCTGAACTGAGCGTATCCACCCTTGAAAGACATTCCCAACTTATTTTCAACCCACGTCTAATAATCTCATCACATATTCCATGCAGACGATTACGATCCAAAGTAAAACAATCATCAGCAAACCACACTCTGCTGTAACCTAAAGAAATAACTTCTTCAATTTCATCCACAACTTTAGAAGCTGATCTTGCTCTAAAATTACTACCAAAAACAGGTTTGCTACAGAAATCGCAAGAAAACGGACACCCTCTTGAAGTCATAATTGCCGTAGTAGTATAGCCAAATTTTTTAGAAAAGAATTTCTTATAAGCCTCATTATCAAACAACTCTCTTGACGGATTAGGAAAAAAGTTTAGATCTGCACTCAAACCACGCTGCGAAGTTCGTTTAATTTTACCAGAGGTTTTTTCCCTATATACAATTCCCTTAATGCCAGATAAATCACCCCCGTTCACAAATTGGTTAACGAGTTCAAGCATAGTCTGTTCTCCTTCTCCAACTACTGCAATATCGAAAGCACCAAGAAACGACTCAGGATCCGTAGTAGGAAGAGCACCTCCAACGACCAGAAGCTCGCAATAATCCCTCAGAAGTTCAGCTAGTTCAAGCGACTTCTCTTTCATCGAATACATAGCTTGAAGCCCAATAATTCTTGGCTTCGAATTGATGATTTTTCTAATCGATGCCTCTTGCGCCATAAAAGTGCAATCAACAATTTCTACAGAAATACCATGTTGTCTCAGGTACGCTGCTATATAACCCAATCCTAACGGAGGGAATCTAAACATAGACGTATCGATACGAGGATGAAAGTATGGATAGACCAAAGTTAAAATTGTCATCTAAAATTCATCCAAAAAGATCAATTTCATATTCGAACAGATACGATTTTGGGTCAAGTTCATAATCTAAACCAATCCAATTCAAGGATTCTTTCATTCGTTCTCTTCCCCGTCGCAAGATACATCCCTTCATATTTTTAAGGCCAAAACCAATTTTGTTTTCTGAGTCAGAGATTCTTGCTGAATTTGCCGTTACATTCTTCCAAGCGCCAATGTCTTTATCTACTAACTTTAAGCCCTCTGAATCATTGTAAGTACTAAAGAAATGCGCCCCTTGCTCATTTAGCACAAATACTTTGCTAAGGTTCGCTCGCTGTAGCTGCCCAAAGGCCAGTTTAACCAATACTTGGTTTTTACCAATTTTATAATCAACAACTACACGCCCCCTGTTTGGACTTAGCTTGAAGCTTGATTGTACTCCCAGCCTGAAAAGTAGTGCTTTAATTGATAAAATTGATTGGGCAAGATAATCATGGCTTTGGTAGAGTTCAGAAACATAATCAAATACATCCCTGACTCGCGGATTCTCCAGGTTCAGGTGTCGGATTCTATCTCGAGCAACCATATTCATAAGAAATTCTTTTCTTATTTCAAGCATGCTCCCCATATTGCGAATGTACAGAAAAGATGAACCAGGAAAAACTGTTTCATCAGAGTATTTAGCAATCGGAAATCCAAATCCTGTTCCTTCCCCAACAACATCAATTCCGTTACATAGAAGAATCAATCCTTTTTGTAAGTCAGCAATTTTCATGTTTTTTGGAGTGTTGTCGGAATAGATTTTTAGCGCTAAAGACTCGGACAAGGAGAAAACGTGATTGGTTACTGGAACGTAAGATGAAATATTATTTTCATCAGAATTTTCTGTCATAAAAAAAACCTTGGACTTTTACTAAAGTTTCAGTTATCTATCTATTTAATTATTTTCTATTTTAGCAATTATCTCTACTACAACTCCAATTAGTAAGTGAGCTTTGCTAATTTTCAAGGATTTGCGAGCGGTTATCAACTATAATAAAAAGCAATCCATTAGTCTAACTCCATAGTTTTCTTTGAAAACGTCCATTACGTTAAATATAGAGATATAAAACATCACTGAAAAGATGGTTAACAATTGAAATACCGTAAAATGGGATCTTTAAACTGGGAGGTTTCAGCACTTGGATTTGGATGCATGAGGTTGCCTCCAAGAAAACTCAACAGACTAAGAGCTGAAATCGACAAATCAATCCAATTAATCCGCTACGGAATTGACTTAGGCATCAACTACATAGATACCGCTTGGCCTTACCATCTTGGCGATAGCGAAAAAATACTGGGAAAAGCATTAAAAGACGGTTACAGAGAACGAGTTCACCTAGTAACCAAGCTGCCAATGTTTATGGTAACTAACGCTGGGCATTTTAATAGTTATCTAAAAACTCAGATGAAAAGACTCCAAACAGACCATATAGATGCTTACTTATTCCACGCAGTAGATCAGGGTCAATTCAACAAAATTAAAAAACTCGGGCTAATTAACAAAATGGAAAACGCAAAAAAAGAAGGACTAATTGATAATATCGGTTTTTCATTCCACGATACACTTCCCGTATACAAAGAAATAGTTGACTACTACCCATGGGACATAACACAGATCCAGTACAACTACATGGACACGGGTGTTCAAGCAACAACAGATGGATTATCCTATGCTGCCAGCAAAGGGATTGCAGTTGTTGTAATGGAACCCCTAAAAGGAGGAACCTTAGTTAATCCTCCACAAGAAGCACTAAACATAATAAATTCGGCAGACAAAAAAAGAACCCCCGTAGATTGGGCATTACAGTTTCTTTGGAACAAACCAGAAGTCGCTGTTGTTTTAAGCGGAATGAACTCAAAAGAAATGATCAAGGAAAATTGCGAAAGTGCAGACAACTCTGGAATAAATTCTTTAACAAAATCAGAAACAAACGTAATCGAAAAACTCACAGAAGAATTCAGAAAAAAAATCGCCGTTCCTTGCACAGCATGCAATTATTGTATGCCTTGCCCACAAGGAGTCAACATACCCCAAAACTTTGCATGCTTAAACAACGTTACACTAGAAAAAAATCGTTTTAGACGAATAATGACTCGAAGAACATACAGAAAACTTCAAAACAAAAAAACCAATGTGAATAACAAAAATCCCAACGGAAACGCTAAACTCTGCGTTAAATGCGGAACATGCATAATGAAATGCCCACAAAAAATCCAAATACCCGAAGAACTCGAAAAAGTCAGCAAAGAATTTGCCAATCGAAAAGCAATCTTATGGTAACCAAATTACTGATAAAGCGGTATACCCCAAAAGTAGGCGCTCTTTCGAGAAATAATTATAGAGCGCGACTACGGCATTTCGCTAAATAAAACATTTACTTTTTTTACAGCTCTTAAATTTCGAGAGAAGCATAAAAAGAAGAAAAAATAAACTACGTTAACCGCAGCAAAAAACAGATGAACCAAAAGAAATTGAGAACTGCTGAATTCTAATTAATTGTTTCCAAAAGGATTCTTTTGAGAATAGTTGCGCCATCTTTCATTTTCAGCTTTTTTTCACCTATTCTTTCACGATATTCAATCGGAATTTCGACTGTTAGGTAGCCTTGCCTTTGTACTAGGCTATTTAGTTCTACTTCTATATCGAAACCTTTTGATTTAACATTCCATTTCCTCAGGATGTCTGCTCTAATGACCCTTAAACCTGTCAAGGGGTCTTGAAGGTCCACACCGTTCAACAAGTTGTGAGCAAACGAAAGCATTTTATTTCCAAAATAGAAGCGAGTGAGCAAAGCTTTTCCATTTACATCTCCACTTAATCGATTTCCACAAACCATACCGACCTCTGGATTCTGCTCTAGCAATTCCAACATACTTGGAACGTATTCAGCCGGATAAGTATAGTCAGCATCGGTAAATACAACGTATTCAGTTTGAGATCGAAGAGCCTTTATCCCTGCAAGAATAGCATCGCCCTTACCCAAACCACTTTGGAAAAGAATCCCTGCACCCCGATCTTTTGCGACCTCGATTGTTCTGTCTATACTTCGACCGTCGACAACTAGTACACGGTCAGCAAGTAAATATTTTGATATTTCGTCAATAGTTATACCTATGCCAGTCTCTTCGTTGAGCGCTGCTATAACAACTTCTGTATTCGCGATTGTTTCTTTTAACAAGTTAGCCTTCTCCTCTAAGCAAATTACTGTTTCATATTAGATGTCAACTAATTAATAACCAGATGTGACTGCTAGTATACAACAACATGCAACATAATTGTCACCATAATTTTTCATCATAATTCATCTATCTCCATTCTTCACCGATGAAAATAGAGTCAGTTCGTAGAGTACACATGTTGGCCATGCAAGAAGGATCCGGTTATCTTATCTATAAAAACCAACCCCACAGATAATTAAAGTTGAGAACCCTCTTTAGACTTGCTTCAATTTAAAAATAAAGCACCATTTGACAAGATTTCTATAAATGAACCAAGAAATCTTTTATTAGTAAAAAAACAAAGCATTTTCTTTTTTAACAACTTCAACCTAAAAAGGTTAGAATGATTATTCTTCGCGGGTTAACACCAAAAGTTCCATTGTCGGTCCATTGGCTGAAGTTGCCGGAAGCGTAGATTTGCTGGTAAAGTTGGACAAGGTTAACTGTGCTGTTATAGTAAGTTGGGGTACCACCGTTTTCATACGTAAAAAGGTATTTGACGTTCTCTTGTTTGCAGAGGGAAATTAACTCTGTTATGTTGAAGTTAATTGTGTAGGTATCAACGGGTAACACGGGGTACTGATAAACAGGGATTTGGGTATTGCCGTTCTTTGTCAGGTAGAATAGGATCATGCCTTGGCTAAAGAAGTTGAAGGGGCAAATCACCATGATTGATTGGTTGTTTTGCATGCGGTTCATTGCGTAAACAGTTGCAGGTTCTAGCTGTATATTCACATCGAAGTAAGAAGTTATAGAGTAGACATCGTAGATGCTGTAAGCCATTGCACTTGCAACTACAACAACAAATAAGCCAGCCACAATCTTTCGATGACGCCGATTGCTTATGGGAGACCGCTTTTTCCAAGCGTTAAGGTTGGCATATCCAAATGAAATAAGCACGGCAGCTGAGATGGATAGGACTGGAAAAAGCGGAACCACGTAGCGCCATTCCTTGTTGGCTATGAGACTGAAGAAAATAAAGATGCTAGCAAACCAGATTAGTAGAAATCTGTCTTTTTTGCTGTGTCGAAATGCTAGAAATACTAGTCCTGCTAGACCCACTATATAGATGAAGATTGAAATTGGGTGGAAAGTATCGTAGGGCCAAACCATATCTATGAAATAAAAAATAGGAGCAGGGTAACGGTCGCTGCAGAAGGCTTTTTCGGGATTGCCTACTTGTAGCGCGTAAAGCCATTGGCTGAATAATTTAGATGCATATACTTTATAGGCAGCAACAATCCATGGAATAACAACTAAAAAAGCCGTAACAATTACGATAGAAAACCTTGAGAATATACGTTTAAGTTGACCTCGTGCAATAAAAAGAATACTTACAACCATTATGGCTCCTGCAATTATGGCTTGATACTTAGTTAAGAAACCTAAACCAACAGCAAAACCGCTAAAAAATAAGTATCTATCTTGTTTATTTTTCATCCAAAGATAGAAAAACAATAGCGCAAGTAAAATGAAGAAAAGCAACATTGTTTCAAGCAACGTTATCCGGGATAACCAGAAGTAACCTGGCATAATCGATAGTAGAACAGCTGAGAGGACCCCGACTTTTTCTCCATACATAATGTTGGCGAGTTCAAACACTACCCAAAGCGAGAGAAGGGAAAACAAGACAGAAACTAGCCTTGCTGAAAACAAGCTAACTCCAACCAGATTAAAAGAGAAAGCAGTTACGCTATCAAGAAGCGGAGGGTAGAAAGAATTATTGATATAGATATTGAAATTTCCCGATAGTAAATTTAAAGCACCGTTAAGATGAATAACCTCATCCCACTGCATTGGATAATGCGTTAAGGTGAGAAGCAAAATAGCGCAATATACGGCTGCAAATAATAAAAAGCCTACTCGCCACCTGTTAAGGATTGCCCGAAATCGATTGGGTGGTTGATCAGTCACGTCCTTGGTTACAGTAGTGTTATTCAGCATAAGGTAACTAGCATATATTGAATTCTTCAACTTTGAACCGAACTTCAAAACTTCTTGTCTATCGACCAACATTAAAGAACATAAAACAGTTGCGAAGCCAAAAATCTGAATAGCCATAGATGCACTCCCAATGGCTAACGGCGTTGGATTTAGCAGTGCATATCCATAATCAACTTGCGGTTCTACTCGATATTGCAGATAATCACGGGCTGAGAGCGCATTTGTAGTATATATGCTTGAAATTAGAGACGCACCAAGTAGAACAACTGTTACTATTGAAATAACATAGAAAAAAATTTTGCTTGGCTGAGCCAGTGATTTTGCCGCTTTAAAAATTGAGATGCCCTTGATACTTAATGATGCGCATAATAGAATTAGAAATGGAAGGGCTTGTAAATCGTATTTGAGCGCGCTAAAATATGGAACATTAAGGTTAAAACCTGCACCAAGAATAGTATTAATAGCTAAGACAAACGCTGCCGAGGATAGAAATATCACGTCAATAATTGTTGTTCTGGAAAAATATTTTTTAAGAGAGAGGGTCAAAAGCATTGAAAAAGCGATAGCTACAACAAAACAAACGCCTAAGCCGTAATTCATCAAGAAATTAACGGCAAAAAAAGGGGATGTAACGATACCTGTACTTGCAGGAACTACATCGGCAAAGTCATTGTGATGGAAAATCCAAAGAAGATTATGACCGAGAATTATCTGATACCAAAAGAAAGCAAACATTAGCGCTGGAAGTGAGAATGCGGTTAATTGGCTGAGAACTAGTTTTAGGCTTTTGGGTCGAGAATAGACGTAAAATAAAAAAAGAGGGATAAGGACGAAGGCAGCATAGAATTTTGTCATGAGGGCAAATGCAAAAATCACTCCTGTAGCTAATGTGATTTTTACTGAACCTCTTCGAATGGCTAAAATTCCTATAAACAGAGAAAGAATGCTGAAAAAGAGGCATTGGATATCGATAAGGAAGCTTCGTGAGAGCACAAGTTGCCAGGGGTTTAAACCGAAAAGAGCTGCAGCAATAAGTCCTGTTGTTTTGTCGTACAATTCTTTGCCTAATAGGTACATTAAGACAACTGATGCAAGCCCAAAGAGCGTAACTATTATTACTCCTGTGTTGGCTGATAAGCCAAAAAGTCTTAAGAAAAATGCCTCAGTGTAGAAGCCCAATGGTGGTTCATCAATCGCAGTTCCATATGCTTGGACGTAGGGAACACCTGTTTTAACGATGTTTGAGGATGCTTCAAATTCTAGGTGGGTGTCATAGCTTTGGTATGGGCCAAGCGTAAATACGATTAATGCAGTACCGAATAGAATGATGAGGAGGGGTGCATTTTTGATTATTAATTTTTTAGTTTTGTCTTTGCTAAGCAAGTTTGTCTCCTCTTTTTTCAATTCATGCGTGCTTGCTGAAAAGACTTTGCTATATTTCAGCTGAGCAAGTTTAATTGAAAATCTGTAAACAACATGAGTACTTTATTATATTTTTTAATGAAAACAAATTTTTTTGAACGTTGGGTTAATTTTAACTATACCAAATTTGATCAGGTATTTGCAGAACATTATACTTGTTTAAGTATAAGACGTTGAAAAAAGGAGGAAAAAGAATTTAAGAAATAAAACCGCTTTGAGTTCCAATTTTTCATTAATAGCCTCGGTTCTATATTCTGTTTTTGGAAATATTGCAACTAAGGAAATATAGCTCTTAAGGTTCCGAGCTAATTTTTAATCAATAAGAGGAGAGTATTTTATACGTTAAGAAGCTGTAAGAATAAGAATAGATGTCATTTCTATTCTAAAACAAGTTCTACATGTCGTAGAGGCGGAGGAACCTATTGTGGAACTTACCGTACTCTTGAAAAGTCATTTCAGCGCTCACATAAGATTTGTTTAGTTGATGAAAGGGCTTAATTTTGCTAAAATGGGTTTAGTTATGAAAGCAGTTAATGTTAGAACTTATAAAAGTACAAGGGAAATTCGGAGACTTCTAACTGAAGCAAACATGGATTTCGAATCAGTTGTGAATAAAGCGTTAAACAATTATCTGCCAAAAATATTTCTTATCTGTCCCTTTACAGATGAATTATGTGTTCATAAAAAACAGTGCATGAACTGTAAATCTTCTTATTCAGATAAAATCCAATAATCAATCCCTGCCAAGAGAATGCTAAGATTGAAAGATCAGATTACAGAGCATTATCGATTAGTGAAAGAATGTTGGAAATTTTCTGAAAAAACAGGTTTGGTTCTAAGCGTCAAAAGGTAGCTGTAATAGAAGGGTTCTAAGACTAAACCACAAATATTCATCTTTGAATAAAAGATCGTCTAAAATAATTACGGAGGGTTAATTTTGATTGAAGAAAATGGATTTTTACTGTTGGAAAAATGTGGCTTTTGTATTTTTTGCGCCATGGTTGGGTGCCCAAAAATGAAAGATACTCTAAAATGATTGCTGAATTTTTTCATGTATTTTCTCTAAAGGTGTACCCGCAACTGGTGCATCTTAGGAACTGTGTTGATGATTCGTCGCTGCCCCTTGTTTGAACCTGCCATGCATAAGCATTCTGGTTCCCGCAACGCAGGCAAGTAAAGCGTATGGTGGGCATCGTGCTGAGTTGTTTTTCTTTGTCTATTACAGCCACTAGCTGCTTCGGATTATGAGGTATAGTCTTGCTGTTTAATTGCATTTTTTCATTTGTTTCTTTCGCTTTGTTTCCGCATTTACTGCATGACAGAATTACTAGACGTTGATTTGCAGATTTCACTTTCTTGGGAATGAGGCGTGTTCCACATTTAGAACAAAAGTCCATTCGACCATGCTCCTTGTTTTCACCATAAAATACCAATCATCAATATTAAGGCTTGTGATTGCCTACAGACTACAACAGAAAAACTTGACAAATGATTGAAGCTGCAAATCTTTAAAACATCATTTGACTGTTTTTCTCCTTAGCACAAACAAGATACAGAAAAAGTGAAATATGGGCGCAAGCGCTTAAATGCATGATTAACTCTTCTGCAAAAAGATGGGTGAAAAGACAATGAACTTTTGGAAAGACCTCCCAGCCGGAGATAATCCACCTGAACTCCTGAACATGATTATCGAAGTCATAAGTGGCTCCCGTGACAAATACGAATACAACATAGAGTGGGAAGCCTTCGTTCTGGATAGAATTATTCCTTCGTCGGTCGTTTTCCCAGTAGAGTACGGTTTCGTTCCTCAGACATGGTTTGACGATGATGATCCCTTAGATATAATGGTGCTCAGCAACGCCCCGCTAACAGTAGGCTGCATTGTTAAAGTTAGAGTAATAGGCGCTCTAATAATTGAGGACGAAGAAGGCTTGGACGCCAAGATTCTTTCAGTGCTAATCAATGATGCCCGATTTGAAGGCTACCATGACATTACGGATATTCATAAAAATCGGCTCATAGAGATTCAAGAGTTCTTTGAAACTTACAAAAGACTTGAACCCCACAAATGGGTAAAGATAAGAGCATGGAAAAACGCAAAAGAAGCTCGGGAAATCGTAAAATATTCTATGGAAAAGTACCGTGAGCTTGACGAAAAAACCCTGTGATCAACAAATTAGTCATTGAGACCTCAGAAATGGAAAATATTCACTTTGATTATTATTTGCAGATTCAACAAAATTCGCGGTAGTGACTAGTCCAATTTGAATCGTTGTTTCAATCAATATAATTGCTGATTAGTCATAGTACATTTTTATTGTTTCGAGACTGGATTCTTCTGTTTTTATTTGTTGGTTGACTGTAGAGTGTTATGACTGTTTTTATTATATCTTCAGTATATCCGTTCTTTTTCAATAAATCAGTTATCGCAGAATTAATTTCCAAATTTTGAATCAAAAGATCGCCTTCTAACATATCTCAATATTGCATAGATCTGTGTTTAAGGATATGTTATAGTCAACACACTACAACAAACAGAATCAAATCAGATACTCAACATCGTCAAACTAGAAACTACAACAATAGGGAATCCCATAAAACTTTGTCAATACAGCTAAAGATCCAAAGAATTTATCACAGCTATGAGCATAAAGACAAAGACAACGAATATTCATAGATTAATCAACCACTGATTGTAATAAAGTCAAAAGAATATCATTGCATAATTGCATCAAAAAAATAGCAAATTATTTTTTAAATATTTAATTTTGCAATAACAGACACATCTCAATTAACAGCTATTAACAAGTTTTCCATGCAAACTAAGCATTTTTGATATTTGCCTTTATAAGCGAGCACCAACCTTTACTATATGTAGTTGAAGAGGCTCCTTTGTTCTTTTAGTTAACTTGAAAGTCACTAATTATTTTCGAGCAAAGCTCCAAGACAAAAAAAATAAAACGTTCATTTAACGTGGAGCTTCGACACTGAAGAAAATGTGAGAAGACCTCATTAATTAAGTATCAAAAGGAATATGAAAAATGAGTATAACCCAAAAAATTTCTAACCCGCTACAACGCAAAGTTGAAAATTGCCCAGAATGTACAAGCAAAAATCTAATTCACGATTATGATGCAGGCGAAACAATCTGCGGAGACTGCGGTCTAGTTTTATATGAACAGACATTAGCTAAAGGACCAGAATGGCGAGCGTTTACCCAGCAAGAGAAAGTCTCAAGAAGCCGCGTAGGTCTCCCAACATCATACTCAATTCATGACAAAGGACTGTCCACAACCATTAGTCAAATCGACAGGGATGCATTCGGTAGAAAATTGCCTATCTCAACAAGGCTGCAAATGTGGCGTCTTAGAAAATGGCAAATACGAAGTCGGGTGCATTCATCAATCGATCGCAACCTCGCACAAGCCATGGGCGAACTTGACCGTTTATCCGGAACCGTTTACATTCCACCTCAAATCAAAGAAAAAGCAGCTCTAATTTACAGAAAAGCGCTTGACCAGGGTTTGGTTCGCGGAAGGTCAATTAACTCGATCATGGCAGCTGCAGTTTATGCTTCCTGCCGTGAAAGCGGAACACCTCGCACCCTTCGCGATATTGCTGAAGCAAGTCTCGTAGATAAAAAAGATGTTGCTCGCTGTTATAGACTCATACTTCAAAAGCTCAGCATTAAAATGCCAATTGCACACTCATTGACATATATCTCAACGATTGCTGAAAAAACCGGAATATCGGGGAAAACACAGGGTATAGCGATTTCATTACTCAGAGAGGCTCGAAAGAAACGGTTTTCAGCGGGGAAAGACCCAATGGGATTAGCTGCAGCCACACTCTACATAGCATGCCTTCAAAATAATGAAAAGAAAACCCAAAAAGATATTGCAGAAGCTTCTGGAGTAACTGAAGTGACTGTTAGAAACAGATACAAGTGCTTAAAGAAAGAGTTGCACCTCGAAGTACCCGATCGAATTTGTTCGTAAAGTATTCTTTCGATTAGAATTTTCTAATCTTTTTAGTATATTTTGCTATGGACTTGAACAAACTATTCGAACTTTAACTCTTTGATGACTCTCAGTTGACGTTCTTTACTAAGAATAATCATGAAGGAGAATCGATAATGTCTACATATTGTCTTTTAAAGCCAGATCAACAAGAGGAGTTCCTGATGAGCATTTTATTCCACAAAGATAAAACTAGCAAAGTATTTATGAAAAAGGATAATTCAGGGCAATGCGTTAGCAGTTCTAAGTTTTTGCAATATTCTTTTTTTTGGAATATCACTTTTAAACTCTGAAGTTAATCCCTTGTTTGAGGCGAAAGGAAAGCTTTTCGCAGGGAAAGGAGAAGGCAAATGAGTGATGACTACTCAGTTTGTGAAAGGCA
>Ga0055456_10000088_pt1 | contig 13355 bp, 13 predicted proteins | sample Joice_CattailNLA_2_FD_57693 | JGI IMG/M metagenome (GOLD analysis project Ga0055456, IMG submission 57693) | Wetland microbial communities from San Francisco Bay, California, USA, that impact long-term carbon sequestration - Joice_CattailNLA_D2 | ecosystem: Environmental > Aquatic > Marine >... | reverse complement strand
CCGGAGTTCTCCACCTGCAGTCCGTTCAGCGCGCGGTCGTTGTCGGGGAGTTCGGCAACCTGGAGGAAGCGGTCGAGATAGGAGGCGAGTTGCCCGGTGGTCATCGCGGTCGTCATAGAGACACCTTCGAGTATCTATGGAGACAGTAACAAGCCAGTACCGTCAGTTATGCGATGCCGTCAGGTCGCGTAACACGTTCCATGTAAAATGTTTAGCAGCCATTCATAAACCACGTTCACGCCGCCCACGGTGATTGAGTCAGCTGTTGACCACGGTCACGCGGGCGCCGATTCGGCTGCCCCCGACTGGCCCCCCATCTTCACGATGCCGTTGACCTCACCACCTTCCTGCACAATGAGCCGCTTCGCCGTGACGTCACCGTGTATGACCGCCCCGGTCTGCACCTCTACCCGATCCGTGGCGGTGACGGCGCCGTCGACCTTCCCGCCGACGATGACCTCGGTACCCACTACGTCACCATCCACGGTCCCTTCGCGGGCGATGAGCACCTGCCGCTCGGCTCTGACCGTGCCTGCGACGGCGCCTTCCACCTTGACGACCCCCGTCGACTCGATCTCTCCGACGACACGGGTACCCGGTGCGATGATCGTGAGCGCGGCATCGCCGCGGGCGGCGGTGCGATCGGGATTGTTCGCCATAGGACTACGGGACCTCCTGGACGACGGTGCGCGGGTCGATGGCGCGGGAGCCGCGCCGGATCTCGAAGTGGAGGTGTGGGCCGGTCGAGCGCCCGGTGGAGCCCGCCAGGGCGATCACCTGGCCGGCGGCGACGGTGTCGCCCTCATGGACCAGCAGCCGCGACGCGTGTCCGTACAGCGACTGGTAGTCCTCGGGGTGATCGAGGATCACGAAGAGACCATACTCGGGGTCCTCGCCGACCTCGGCGACCACTCCCCCACCCGCCGCGCGGATCGCAGCGCCGATGGGGACGGCGATGTCGAGCCCCGCGTGACTCTCATCGCGGGGATTGGCATCGACCGGCCCCCGGGTCACGATGCCCCGTCGGTCGAGGGGCCAGTGCGACGGAATCGAGAGGCTGTCTTCGAAGCGGCGCTTCGTCTGGGGCGGGACCGCCACGATCGGAGCGACCGCGAGCATCGTCTCCACCGCCGGCTGCTCGAGGTTGGGCACCAGACTGCCACCCATCATGTCGCGGATCTGCGCGTACCGCTGTTCCGCCTCATCGAGTCGCCGCGCCAGCACCTGCACCTGGTTCCGCTCCGCTTCCAGTCGGGCGACCCGGTCCCGGAGCCCCGGCACCGACGCGGCCGTCCGCACGATCGGGGCGTACAGGACCGCTCCGAGCAGGATGGCCACCGCGAGGACACCGATCGTCGCGACCAGAGCACGCGCCATCCACCCCGGCATGCGGACCTGCCGGGAGTGGGGATCCCCATCCCGGTGAATCACGATGGTAACGGCGCCGCTGTCCTTCATCCGTCGAAGGGCTCGCCGAGCATCACTTCGAGGAGGCGGGCGAGATCGTCGTTCGAGTAGTAGTTGATGGTGACGCGGCCGCCCTTCCCGCGACGCGTGACGAACACGTCCGTCTTCAGGCGTCGGCGCAGGGCGTCTTCCACGCGCCGGACCTCCGCATCCGGCTTCTTGGCCGTGCGTCCCTGCCCGCGCGGCCGCCGGGCCGGTGGACGATCGCCGCGCACGAGCGCTTCGAGCTCGCGGACCGACAGGTCGTTGTCCACCGCGGTGCGCGCCAGCCGCGGAATCGCGCGGAAGTCCGGGATCTGCAACAGCGCTCGCGCATGACCGGTGGACAGCTGCCCGACGTGCACCAGGTCCTGCACGTCATCCGGGAGCTTCAGCAGGCGCAGCGCGTTCGCCACGGTGGGGCGACTGCGACCGACCAGCCCAGCGAGGTCCGACTGCGAGACCTCGAACTCCTGTATGAGCCGACGATAGCCGAGGGCTTCGTCGATGGGGGAAAGCTGATCGCGCTGCAGGTTCTCGACGAGGGCGAGCGTGAGGAGCGTGCGGTCGTCCACGTCCCGCACGATGGCGCCGATCTCGGTCCAGCCGAGTTGATCGGCGGCGCGGAGCCGCCGCTCGCCGGCGATGAGCTCGTAGCCTCCGTTGGCGGGTCGCACGACGACCGGTTGCAGCAGGCCGGAGGCGCGCAGCGATTCCGCGAGCTCGGACAGCGCGTCCGGATCGAACGCGCGGCGCGGCTGGAAGGGATTGGGCCGGATCTGGACGAGCGGGAGCTGCAGCAGCGATCCGTCGGTCTGCGCTTCGGCCGTCGTCGGCGACGGGCCGAGGAGCGCCTCGAGCCCACGGCCGAGGCGGCGGCGTTGCTGTCGGTCATTCACGCGCCGCGCGCCTCCTGGATCGGTCCCGGAGGACCCGCGGCGGCCATGCGCCGGATCAGCTCCTGCGCGAGGGCGAGGTAGCACTTTGCCCCCACCGAATGCACGTCGTACAGCACGATGGGCTTGCCGAAGCTCGGCGCCTCGGCGAGTCGCACGTTGCGGGGAATGACGGTGCGAAACACCTTGCCGCCGAAGTACTCCTGCGCTTCCGTCGCCACCTGGCGAGAGAGGTTGAGCCGGCTGTCGTACATCGTGAGCAGTACGCCGTCGATCGCGAGCGCGGCGTTGAAGTTCTGCTGCACGAGCTTGATCGTGTTCAGCAGCTGCGAGAGACCCTCGAGCGCGTAGTACTCGCACTGAATGGGAATGAGCACCGCGTCGGCGGCCGTGAGCATGTTCAGCGTGATGAGCCCGAGTGACGGCGGGCAGTCGATCAGCACCACCTCATAGTTGTTGCGCACGGCGTTGAGGGCACGACGCATGACGGTTTCGCGCCCGCGCCGGCTCACGAGCTCGATTTCGGCGCCGACGAGATCCTGGGTCGCCGGAACGACGTCGAGCAGCGGGAAGTTGACCTCGCGCTGGACCACCCGCCCCATCGCGACATCGCCGAGGAGGGCCTCGTAGAGCGACGCGCGCACCTTCGAGCGATCGAGGCCGATCCCGCTCGTCGCGTTCCCCTGCGGATCGCCATCCACCAGCAGGGTCTTCGTTTCGGCGGCAGCCAGCGATGCAGCCAGATTCACCGCGGTTGTGGTCTTCCCCACACCGCCCTTCTGGTTCGCAATCGCGATGACTCGACCCATAGTCACGTAACTCTATTTCTTACAATACATTATGCACGATTTGAACAGGGGACGGTTACGACATGCGTGCCGCCGCGCAATATACGGAGCGTGCATGAGAGCGTAAAGCGACGAGCGAGGACCGTTTCACGTGAAACGGAGCGGCCGAGGAGCTGAGGGGATGCGGACGACGGGCGCTAGCGGTTGATCGGCACGAAGTAGACGTCGCTGTTCGTGGGGTCGTTCAGACGGGAGAAGACGAGGACGGTGCCATCCGGTGACGGGACCGGGCCGTAGCCTCCGGAGGTGCCGGGGATGGGAGTCACGACGCCTGACCCCAGATCGACCCAGGAGAGCGCTTCCCCGCGTACCGCCAGGCGTCCGGCAAGGGGATCGAACGCGGGATCAGAGCCCTCCGCCAGGAACGTCTCAGCGCCCGTCTCGAGGTCCTGAACGAAGATCTCCCAACGGCTCGCGGAGATCTCGACATGCTCTTCCACGCAGAAGGCGAGTCCCAGCGGAATCGCGAACGTGCGGACGACCGAGTCGAGCCCCGTTGGCCGCGCATAGGCCAGGGTGCGTCCGTCAGGACTCAATGCCGGGTAGGCGCCTACACCGATGAACGAGGGTGCCACGCTCGGGTCGGAGAGCGGCACCCGCCACAACTGCTCGCCGTCGGAGTAGATGACGTCCCCGGTCCCGGGCACGTGTACCGGGCCGAAGGCGTTGGTCCCGGTCCGGTCGACATCGCGCGCCGTGGGATACACGCGGACGCGTTGCCGGAGCGTGCCGATGCCCTCGACCAGGTTGGTGGAGACGAACCGCGACGGAATCGAGGCGATGGGGACGCCGTCTTCCGGCGTCAGCGCGTAGATGGTGACACCGACCGGGGTCGGGGTGCGGGGCGCCGGACCTGGACTGCCGGCAGTAGTCAACGAGCTGTCCGGACACCCGTGGACACCCGGCAGCGGCCCTTTCCACAGGACCAGCGCGCGCGAAGCGCCGTCCATGGTCAGCTGGCCCATGTCATCGATCAGGGCCGGCCGGTAGACGCCGGCCTCCTCACGAATCTGGCCACCGGCGAGCGGGACGCTCAAGAGGACCCAGTCCCGCCCGAACGGAGGGAGGTCGTACGTACGGAACAGGAGACGACCGTCCGGCAGAAAGCCACGTGCGACATCCGGTCCGGATCCCGAAGTGACACGGAACAACCCTGCCTGTTCCTCAATCGGTGAGAACGGCGGTCGCTCGAAAATCGTGTCTGCCGGCGATTCGCATGCGGTGACACCGAGGAGCACGACCAGGCAGGCCATCCAGGGGTCACGTTTCACGTGAAACACCTCGGCGTAGTCACATAACTAATTGATATGCAACACGTTACTGCAATGCCAATCAGGCCGACGCCCGCCGCCGCCGTACCACCTCGTGCACGATGCTCTGCAGATCCGATGGACTGACCCCCGGGACCCTCGACGCCTGCCCCAGCGATTCGGGGCGAATCCGATCGAGCTTCTGTCGTGCTTCCGTGCTGAGACTCAACATCTCCAAGTAGGGAAGATCGGTCGGGAGCGAAAAATCCGCGAGTTCCCCGAGTCTGGTGGCGGACTCCCGCTCGCGCGCGAGATAACCCTCGTAGCGCAGCTCGATCTCCGCCGAGAGCCAGGCATCGGGCTCGATGTCGGCGGGAGCCGCATCGGCGGCGGCAAGCAGCGTCCGCAGATCCGTCCCCGGCCGACGCACGAGGTCCGCGACCCGCTGTCGCTCGTTGGTCGGCCGCTCCCCCACCTCCGCGAGATGCGTGTTCGCCTCCTGCGGAGCGATGCGCACGCTCGCGGCGAGATCCGCGAGCCGGCGCTCGTCGCTCAGACGCGCCTCCACCCGATCCCATTCGGCGTCAGAGAGCAGGCCGAGCCTGCGTGCGAGTGGACCGAGACGCTTGAGCGCGTTGTCCTGGCGAAGCAGCAGCCGGTACTCCGCCCTCGACGTGAACAGGCGGTACGGCTCGTCCACTCCCCGGGTCACCAGATCGTCGACCAGGACGCCGATGTAGGCGTCGTCGCGTCCCAAGACGAGGGGTTCCTCGCCCCGGAGCCGGCGCACCGCGTTCACGCCGGCCACCACGCCCTGCGCCGCCGCTTCCTCGTAGCCGGTCGTGCCGTTGATCTGCCCGGCGAAGAACAGGCCCGCGACCGCCTTCAGCTCCAGCCACGGCGTGAGCTGATGCGGCGGGTAGTAGTCGTATTCGATCGCATACCCAGGGCGTGTCATGCGCACATTCGCGAGGCCCGGCACGCAACGCAGAAACCGCTCCTGCACTTCGGCTGGCAGTGACGTCGAAAGCCCGTTGACGTACAGCTCGTCGGTATGCAGTCCCTCCGGCTCGAGGAAGACCTGATGCCGCTGCGCATCGGGGAACTTGACCACCTTGTCCTCGACCGACGGGCAGTAGCGCGGCCCGCGACCGGCGATCGCCCCACCGTAGAGTGCCGATTCCGAGAGGTTCTCCTGGATGATCTCCTTCACCTCGGGGCCGGCCCAGGTAATCCAGCACGGACGCTGTTCCGGACGTTCCGCCGCAAGGAAATGGCTGAAGCGGAACTCGGCACGCTCCCCGTCCTGGCGCTCGAGTCGGTCGAAGTCGACCGACCGACCGTCGATCCGCGGGGGCGTCCCGGTCTTGAAGCGGTCGACCTCGAGTCCCTCCGCTTCGAGCTGTTCGGCGAGATCCACCGCTGCGGGGTCGCCCGCGCGTCCTCCCGCGATCCGGAGATCGCGCCCGATGTGCATGCGACCGCGAAGGAACGTTCCCGCCGTGAGGACGACGGCACGGGCCCCGATTGCGGCCCCCGTGGTAGTCCGGACCCCCACTACCCGCCCTGCCCGGAGCGTCAGGGCCGCCACGGTTCCCTGGAGGAACTCGAGGGCGGGAAACCGCTCGAGCTCCCGGCGCATCGCCGCCCGGTAGAGGACCCGATCACATTGTGCTCGTGGGGCCCACACGGCGGGTCCCTTCGACCGGTTGAGCATCCGGAACTGGATGCACGCCCGATCCGTCGCCCGCCCCATCACGCCGCCGAGGGCATCGACCTCCCGCGCCACGGTTCCCTTGGCAATCCCGCCGATCGCGGGGTTGCAGGACATCTGCCCGATCGTCTCGAGATTGGACGTGAGCAGCAGGACGCGCGCGCCGAGCCGCGCCGCAGCGGCGGCGGCTTCGGAGCCGGAGTGGCCCCCTCCAATCACAATCAGGTCGTAGGGCATGGGTAGCGGATAGAGAGGGTAGGATAGACGGCAAGGCGGCAAGACGGCAAGCGGACGGCGAGGAAGTGTGCGAAGGGATGTGCCGATCTGCGTTCCTTCGGTTACCACCCCCTCCCCACATACCGCCAACTTCTGGCATGCCACCTTACAAAGACCTGAAGGCGTGGGAGCACGCGCGGCGACTGGCCATCGAGTGCGCAAAGGCCGCGCGGAGGTTTCCCGACTACGAGCAGGATGGGTTGGCCGACCAGCTCCGTCGCGCGGGCTACAGTGTGCCGATCAACATCGCTGAGGGCAGCGCCAAGAAGGGATCCCGCGACTACAAGCGCTTCCTCGATGTGGCCGCCGGCTCACTCGCCGAGATCGAGACCATACTGGGAATCGCCAACGAGCTCGGCTACATCACGCCGGCCGACTACGCCCGGATCGAGACCATCGCCACCGAGACTGGCAAGACACTCTACGGGCTGCTCAGGAAGATTGGCGCCGCCGCCCAGAAGGGAGAAAGGGCCCAGACTAGATCCTAGGTCCCTTCTCCCGCTTGCCGTCTGGCCGCCTTGACCGTTAGCCCTTGACCCAGCGCACCAATTCCCTTAATCCCGGCTTCTTCCCGTACGCCAGAATCCCCACCCGGTAGATCCGTCCCGCCACCCATGTGATCGCGAGTATCGTGACAAGGAGAATGGCAATCGAGGTCCCGACCTCACCCAAGGAGACCGGTGCGGCTGCCCAGCGGACCGGCATCGCAATCGGTGACGTGAACGGCACCATCGACAGCGTGTACGCCATCTGGCCGTCCGGATTGTTCAGCAGCCCGACCATCAGCAGCGACGGGATCACGAGCAGCATGACGACGGGCGTCTGCGCCTGCCTGGCTTCGGCCTCGGTGTTCACCATCGCCGCCACCGCGGCGAACATCGCGGCGTACAGGAAGTACCCGAGGAGGAAGTAGACCAAAGCGATCACGATCGTCGCGGCGGGAACCGGCGGCATGGAGAAGCTCCCGACGGCCGCGGCGGCCTCGCCGGACTGACCGAGCATCCGTGCGACGGTGGCTCGGTTGTCGACCAGGAGCTTGGCGGTGCCCAGCCAGATCCCCATCTGGAGCAACCCCACCGCGCCAACGCCGATCACCTTGCCGGCGAGCAGCTCGAACGGTCGCAGGCTCGACACGAGCACTTCGACGATGCGGGAGGCCTTTTCCTCGACGACGGCGCCGAGCACCTGCACGCCGTACAGCAGGATCGCGATGTAGAGCAGCAGCCAGATGGCGTACGCGACCGCGAAGGACGCCGCACCCGACTCCCCGGTCACCTTCCCATCGCGGATCTTGACGGTCGCGAGATCCACCCGGATCTGCGCGCGCCCCACGATGCCGGGATCCACTCCTTCCCGGCGCAGTCGCTCTGCGAACACGGTGGCGCGCAGGGTCGCCTCCAGCATCCGCATGTCCGTCATCGAGGACACGTTCGCGCCGCGGTACTCGGCTGTGCCGTCTTCCACGGTGTTGTCGGTGAGCAGGAGGATCCCGTCGAGCGGCGTGGTCCCGACCTCCCGCGCCAGATCCGTCGCCGTTTCCTCGATCTGCTCTAGGGGGACGGTGCGACGTGTCACACTGACCTTGGGCAGCTGCGCGACCGCGGCCGAAACCCGCTCCCCGAACCCTCCAGTCGTGGCATCGAGCACGATCACCGTGCGCTCCGCCCCACCCCGTTCGGCGAGCATGATCGGCATGACGATCACGAGTCCCATGAAGACGGGACCCAGGAGCGTGCCGATCAGGAACCACTTGGTCCGGACGCGCTCGATGAACTCCCTCCTGATCACCACCGCGAGCTTATGCATGGGCCACCTCCGCGGGCTGGGCCTGCGGGCCCGCGAGGTCGATGAAGATCTTGTGGAGGGTGGGCTCGGCGATCTCGAATCGAGTGACGGACACTCCTTCCCGAACGAGCATCTCCAGCACATCCTGCGGCTTGGCCCCTCCTGCCAGCTCGAGCTCCGCGTAGTTTCCGTAGCTGTCAGCCCGCTTCACGAGCCGTGTGTCCGAGAGTATGCGGTCCAGTGCCACCGAGCGCTCTGCGGCCACGATCAGATTCGAGCCGCCGTGCTGCCGCTTGATCTCCGCGAGCGGCCCGTCCACCACCTTGATGCCCCGGGCGATGATGCAGACAGCGTCGCAGAGTCGTTCCGCCTGCTCCATGATGTGGGTCGAGAACAGGATCGTGGTGCCCCTGCGTGCGAGGTCGACCACCGTGTCCTTCATGACCTGCGTGTTCACCGGATCGAGCCCGGAGAACGGCTCGTCCAGGATGAGCAGCTCCGGCTCGTGCAGCACGGTCGCGATGAACTGCACCTTCTGCTGCATGCCCTTCGAGAGGTCGTCCGCCTTCTTCAGGGCCCAGTCCCCGAGCCCCAGCCGCTCCAGCCAAGCCTGGGCCCCGGCGCGCGCCTTCGCCCGGGGCTCACCCTTGATCTCGGCGAGGAAGATGAGCAGGTCGATCACCTTCATCTTCTTGTAGAGCCCGCGCTCTTCCGGCAGATACCCGATCCGGTGGCTCTGATCCTTCCCGTCACCCCGTCCACCGAACAGGGCCACCTTGCCCTCATCGGGATAGATGATGCTCATGATCATGCGGATCGTGGTGGTCTTCCCGGCCCCGTTCGGGCCGAGCAGGCCATACACGGATCCGCGTGGGATCATCAGGGAAAGGTCACTGACGGCGGCGAAGTCGCCGTAGCGCTTGGTGACCGATTGTATCTCGACCACTGGGTCTCTCATGACGTCGGCAATCCGGCGTTGGAGGAGGGAGGCTGGATCCCGGAGTCTACGACGGACGCCGTGCCGGTCAAGCCGGACGATCAGGGAGGTCAGCGGGCACCCCTCCCACTTCTCCCACTTCTCCGCTCACTCCACCTGTCTCTTCGGCGGCCGCAGCACTTGCCGGTCCGCATCCCACCGCCAGAGACTCTCGGGGGTCAACCGGACACCACCCCACCACCGATGGATGCCGTTGATCCGAATGCGGTCTTCACGTTCTTCGAGCACCGCCCGGCCCACGTCCGTGAGGGCCAGGGTCTCCCCCTCGATACGCAGCACGGGCGCGGGACCGCAGGCCAGCCGGGCCGCGTATCGCTCGAAGGAGGCGTCGCCGAGGTAGATCGGATGCTCGAAGTCCTGGCTGCGCCGAAACGCCTCACCCACGGTGGTCGCCCCGTCGGCGACCGCCGCCAGGAGCTGGCGCTCCGAGCGGGCGAGCCCGTCCCGGGCCGGCAGCTCCTCCAGAAACCGGAGGAGCGCGCCTCGCAGGAACGGCAGGGGATTCGTGTCGGCGTTGAGCAGGTCGATCACGGCCTCGGGGGTTGGAGCCCGGAGGGCAGCCCAGGCGTCCATGCCCAGGCCGAGCTGCTCGTCGGACACGGGGCTTCGCGCAGCGAAGTCGCGTTGCAGCTCTTCGTCGGAGCAGAGGCTCACGAACCGCGCGTGGCAGATCAGGCTGAGGCGGGCGGGCCGGCGCATGGGGGTGCCGAACCAGTCGAGGAGCTGGACGAGCTGGAGCTGGTCGTACAGATCGTGCTCGAACCAGAGCACGACCTCCTCATCATCGTGTGCCCGGTGCAGCCTGGCGGCGCGGCGCCGGAAGTCCGCGAGCACCTCGTGGAAGTCGCCCCACCCACGGTCGGCGATGAACCGGGCGCGGACGGTGGAGAGCGCCTCGAGATCGAGACCCTCGGGGAGGGGCCCGTCGTGGAGGACGTCTTCCCACGGCAGCTTCTCCCCGGCGATCCCCGCACGGTCCAGTGTTCCGACCGCGCTCGTGCCGTTCGTGATGATCAGCACCGGCTCAGACGCCCCCGCGCCTTTGCCATTCCTCGACGGCCAGTCCACCCGCATCCCGGTAGAAGGCGAGATCGGTTCCGGTCCGGAGCTTCGTGATATAGGCGATCTGTCCGGTGTGCATCCCGAAGTGCTCGACCACGTGGTAGATGGTCTTCAACACATTCGTGTCGCGGCCCTGGATCGCCCGGGATTCGACGAGAACCGCCGGGTCCAGATCGCGGAGTACGGCATCCGCCTCGGTCACCGCTGCATCGAAGCGCCGCAGGACTTCTTCCCGCGGCAGGGGACCTCGCTCGTCGAACTCGGACTGTCGGTCGCGCGTGTCGGGGGCACCGCCGACACCGCTCACGATCCACTGCCGGACGTTCCCGGCGAGGTGCAGCAGCAGATTCCCGATACTGTTCGACTGCTCGTTCGGCCGCCACCAGAGGTCCGCGTCCGTGAGCGCCTCCAGGCAGAGCCGGATCTTCACGGCGTATTCGCGTGTCAGGTACCGCCGCGACTCGTCCAGAAACGCCCTGCCGAGATCCATGATCCGCTCCTCGCTACACCCTGGCACCTGCCAACAGCTCGCCGTCTGTCCGTCTTGCCGTCTCTCCTGGTCCCCACCGCCCAGTCCCCGACCACCTACCCACGAAGCTCCTCGAACTTCGCCGTGAAGTGCCGGAGGAACGGCGGCTCGTAGGTCATCCGCAATCCCACCATATCGCGCCGCTGCACATAAACCTGCTCCGCCGCTTCGACGACGTAATCGATGTGACTCTGCGTATACACCCGCCGCGGGATGGCCAGTCGTACCAGCTCCAGGTCGGGCCGTCGGCCCTTGTCCCCGAACATGACGCTGCCCACCTCGACACTGCGGATGCCGGCCTCGCGGTAGAGGGCGCAGACGAGGGCCTGGCCGGGGAACTGCTCGGGGGGGATGTGCGGCGAGAGCTTCCCGGCGTCGATGTAGATCGCGTGTCCACCCGGTGGCTCGACGATCTGAAACCCGATCTGGAGCAGTTTCTCTCCGAGGTACTCCGTCGAACGGATCCGATAGGCGAGGTAGTCCTCGTGCACGACTTCCTCGAGACCCTGCGCCAGGGCCTCGAGATCACGACCGGCGAGGCCGCCGTAGGTCACGAATCCCTCCGTGAGGATCAGCAGGGCGTCCGCACGTTGCGCCAGGGCAGCATCGCGAATGAGCAGAATTCCGCCGATGTTGACGAGGCCGTCCTTCTTGGCGCTGATCGTGGCACCGTCGGCGAGATCGAACATCTCGCGCACGATGTCCCGGATGTCCCGGTGCTCCTGGCCCGGCTCGCGCCGCTTGATGAAGAACGCATTCTCGGCGAACCGGCAGGCATCCAGGAACATCGGGAGCCCGTACCGGTCGCAGACCGCCCGCACCGCCCGCAGGTTCTCCAGGCTCACCGGCTGCCCGCCGGCCGAGTTGTTCGTGACGGTCACCATCACGACCGGAATGCGCTCCGGCCCGACCCGGGCGATCAACTCCTCGAGCCGCGCCACGTCCATGTTCCCCTTGAACGGGTGCCTGAGCGTGGGATCCTTGCCTTCGGGAATCGGGAGATCGACTGCTTCGGCGCCGGAATGCTCGATGTTCGCCCGGGTGGTGTCGAAGTGGGTGTTGTTGGGAACGATCTTGCCGGCTCCGCCGACCAGCTCGAACAGGATCCGCTCGGCGGCGCGGCCCTGGTGGGTCGGCAGGATGTGCTCGAAGCCCGTGAGATCCTGGACCACGTCCCGGAACCGGAAGAAGCTCTGCGCCCCGGCATAGGACTCGTCTCCGCGCATGATGCCGGACCACTGGTCGCTGCTCATGGCCCCGGTGCCGCTGTCGGTCAGGAGGTCGATGAGCACGTCGCGCGCGTGGATGTCGAAGACGTTGAAGTGCGCCTCGCGGAGGATCCGCTCGCGCTCGTCGCGCGTCGTCATCCGCAGCGGCTCGACGACCTTGATCCGGAATGGCTCGATGATGGTTTTCATGTCGCCCGCGAAGTTAGCCGCGCTCCCGCGGAGGGACCAGGGAACCGCGTCTTCTCACCCACCCCCGCGGGCGCTGTCGGCCGGTGGCCCGATGAGGCGGACGGCCCCCGGAAGTAGCTGTACGCGGGCATCCGGCGGAACCTGCACATACAGGGAGCGGCCCGATTTGCTGAGCGCGGGGTACTGCTTACCGACCTCGATCATGGTCGCTGCCAGGATCCCGTCGGGGAGCGGGACGCCGTTCACGCGGACGCCCGCCAGATAGAACTGGACCACTTCGCGGTTGGGCATGAGCAGGGTGATCTCGCCGGAGATCTCGGTTGCCGGCGGCAGCATGGTGACGATCGGTCCCAGGGCGGCCCGTGTCTCGGCGTTCAGGTCCTGCACGCGGCTGCTGATCACGACGCGAGCGGAGTCGCCGCGCACCATGACCCGCACGTCGGGCGGGATGGGCACGACCCCGAGGCGAGCCATGAGGTACGACGCCCAGTCGCCCACACCGACCGTGCCTTGAGGCAGGAGCCGGTCGACGAAGACCGCGTCCACGACGGCCGAGGCCCGGACCACCCCCTCCTGGGAGACAGAGTCCGGTCCGCCCTGCTGCGCCCGCGCCGACCGCGGAAGCACGAGCCCGACCAAAAGCACGAGGCTGAAGAGCGTTCGCATGCGCATGATACCGAAATCCGGTCAGCCGCGTTCCCCAAATGGGCACCGAGCCTTGCCGGGGTGTCGATTCCTGCTATCTAGCTTCCAGTCCAACGATGCGTAGGCCCCCTCCCCTGGAGCCTCCATGTTCCGCCTGACCCTGTATGTCGTCTTCATCCTCTCCGGTGCGGCGGGGCTGTTCTACGAAGCGCTCTGGGCCAGGTACTTGGGGTTGCTGGTGGGGCACAGCGCGTACGCGCAGCTCATCGTGCTGACGATCTTCATGGGTGGCATGGGCGCCGGCGCGTTGTTCGTCGGCGCGCGCACGCGTCGCCTGGCCGATCCCCTGGCGTGGTACGCGCGGGTCGAGCTGCTGATCGGTATCCTCGGCGCGCTGTTCGATCCGGTCTTCCGGTGGCTCATGCAGGCCGCCTACGACACCATCTTGCCGGCGGCCGGCTCCGGCCTGTCGGTCGCGTTGGTGAAATG
>Ga0055456_10000081_pt1 | contig 13580 bp, 15 predicted proteins | sample Joice_CattailNLA_2_FD_57693 | JGI IMG/M metagenome (GOLD analysis project Ga0055456, IMG submission 57693) | Wetland microbial communities from San Francisco Bay, California, USA, that impact long-term carbon sequestration - Joice_CattailNLA_D2 | ecosystem: Environmental > Aquatic > Marine >... | reverse complement strand
CTCGCCGGGGTGGCTGTGGACGCCGTGTTCGACAGCGTCTCGGTGGCGACCACCTTCAAGGGCAAGCTGGCCGAGCAAGGCATCATCTTCTGTTCCATGTCGGAGGCCGTCAGGAACCATCCGGACCTGGTGCGCCAGTACCTGGGCAGCGTCGTGCCCCAGGGTGACAACTTCTTCGCCGCCCTGAATTCGGCCGTGTTCAGCGATGGCTCCTTCGTCTATGTGCCCAAGGGCGTACGCTGCCCCATGGAGCTATCCACCTACTTCCGCATCAACGCCTCCAAGACGGGACAGTTCGAGCGTACCCTCATCGTCGCCGACGCGGACGCCTACGTGAGCTACCTGGAGGGTTGCACCGCGCCCATGCGCGACGAGAATCAGCTGCACGCCGCGGTCGTGGAGCTGGTGGCCCTGGAGAATGCGGAGATCAAGTACTCCACCGTGCAGAACTGGTATCCCGGCGACGAGCAGGGCCGGGGCGGGATCTACAACTTCGTCACCAAGCGCGGCGAGTGCCGGGGGGACAACTCCAAGATCTCCTGGACCCAGGTCGAGACCGGCTCGGCCATCACCTGGAAGTATCCGAGCTGCGTCCTGCGGGGCGACAACTCGGTGGGCCAGTTTTACTCCGTCGCCCTCACCAACAACTATCAGCAGGCAGACACCGGAACCAAGATGGTGCACCTGGGCAAGAACACCCGCAGCACCATCATCTCCAAGGGCATCTCGGCCGGACACGGCCAGAACGCTTACCGGGGACTGGTGAAGTTCGCCAGGGGAGCCGAGAATGCGCGCAACTATTCCCAGTGCGACTCCCTGCTGATGGGCGACAAGTGTGGCGCCCACACCTTCCCCTACATCGAGGTGAGCAATCCCACCGCCAAGGTGGAGCACGAGGCATCCACCTCGAAGATCGGCGAGGACCAACTCTTCTACTGCAAGCAGCGGGGCATCTCCGAGGAGGATGCCGTCTCCATGATCGTCAACGGCTTCTGCAAGGAGGTCATGAAGGAGCTGCCCATGGAGTTCGCAGTCGAGGCTCAGAAGCTGCTGGGCGTGAGCCTGGAAGGCGCCGTAGGTTAGCTAGACCCGAAGACCGAATCGCAAACAGATCAGACTAGAGGTTTCTCCAGATGCTCGAGATCAAGGACCTGCACGTCAGCGTTGAGGGCAAGCCCATTCTCAAGGGGATCACTCTCAGCGTGAAGGCTGGGGAGGTGCACGCCATCATGGGTCCCAACGGTTCCGGCAAGAGCACCCTGTCCCATGTGCTCGCCGGGCGCGAGGGCTACGAGGTCACCGGCGGCAGTATCACCTATCAGGGCAAGGACCTGTTCGCCATGGAGGCCGAGGAGCGGGCCCGGGAGGGGGTGTTCCTGGCCTTCCAGTATCCGGTGGAGATCCCGGGGGTGAACAACGTCTATTTCCTCAAGGCCGCCGTGAACGCTGTGCGCAGGCACCAGGGGTTGGAGGAATTTGACGCCATGGACTTCATGAAGCTGGTCAAGGACAAGATGAAGATCGTCAAGATGGACGACTCCTTGCTCAAGCGGGCCGTCAACGAGGGCTTCTCCGGCGGTGAGAAGAAGCGAAACGAGATCTTCCAGATGGCCATGCTCGAGCCGCGCCTGGCCATCCTGGACGAGACCGACTCGGGTCTGGACATCGACGCCCTGAAGATCGTGGCCGACGGGGTGAACAGCCTGCGCAGCCCCGAGCGCGCCGTCGTCATGGTCACTCACTACCAGCGGCTGCTCGACTACATTGTTCCCGATTTCGTGCACGTCCTGGTGGGCGGGCGCATCGTCAAGTCCGGCGACCGCAGTCTCGCCCTCGAGCTGGAGAAGCGTGGCTACGGGTGGGTGCTGGAGCAGGGGGCCGCGGCATGACCGCCCAGGCCACCCGTATCGCGCCGGTTCCGAGCAGCGCTCCGTCCAGCGTCGTGGACCATTATGTGAGCGAGCACGCCGCCATCGCCTCCAAGCTGCCGGGCGGCGGCCTGAAGTGGCTGGCCCAGTTGCGCCGGGACGCCCTGGACAGGTTTGCCGGTCTGGGATTCCCCGGACCGCGGGAGGAGGCCTGGAAGTACACGCGCGTGACCCCCATCGAGAAGCGCGCGTTCAGGCCCCAGGGGGAGCTCTGTGTCGGCTTCGACGAGGACGACATCGAGCGCTTCCTGTTCGCCGGTCTGCCCTGCCATCGGCTGGTGTTCGTGAACGGTCGTTACACCCCTCAGCTCTCCAAGCCCGGAAAGCTCGGCGAAGGCGTCCGGATCGCCAGCCTCGCGAAGGTGCTGGAGGAGACTCCCGAGCTGGTGGAGCCCCATCTGGCGCGGTACGCGGACGTCGGCGCCACCGGCTTTGCGGCCCTGAACGCGGCCTTCCTGGCGGACGGCGCCCTTGTCTACCTGCCGCGGGGAGCGGTGCTGGCGCATCCAGTTCACCTGCTGTTCATCGCCACCGGACAGGAGGACCCGGTCATCGCCCAGCCACGCATCCTCGTGGTTGCAGGGGAGCGTACCCAGGCCAGCGTCATCGAGAGCTACGCAAGCCTGGGCGAAGGGACCTATTTGACCAATGGGGTGACCGAAGTGGTCCTGGAGGCCAACGCCCGGGTGGAGCACTATAAGCTCCAGCACGAGCACGTGAAGGCCTTTCACGTCGCCACCCTGCAGGCCCACCTGGACCGGGACAGCCGTTTCACCTCCCACTCGGTGTCCTTCGGCGGGCAGCTCACCCGCAACGACATCAACGCGGTCCTGGATGCACCGGGGGCGCAGTGTACCCTCAACGGCCTGTACATGGTGAGCGGGCGCCAGCACGTGGACTTCCACACCACGGTGGAGCATGCCAGGCCCCACGGCACCAGTGAGGAGTACTACAAGGGGATCCTCGACGGGCATTCCCACGGGGTCTTCAACGGCCGGGTACATGTTCACCCCGATGCCCAGAAGACGGACTCGCAGCAGGCGAGCAAGAATCTGCTCCTGTCCCGCGACGCCGAGGTGGACACCAAGCCCGAGCTCGAGATCTATGCGGACGACGTCAAGTGCAGCCACGGCGCCACCGTGGGCCAGCTGGATGCGGACATGCTCTTCTACCTGCGCGCCCGCGGCATCGACAAGGCCGCGGCCCGGGGCCTGCTCACCTACGGCTTTGCCCAGGACATCATCGACCGTATTCCCATTGAGCAGGTGCGTGACCAACTCGAGCGTATTCTGATAGCCCGGGTGCCCGACGCCGACACTGTGAAGGGCATGGTATGAGCGCAGCCGGCGCCGTATCCCACCGTCCACCGGATGCCTTGTCGCCCGGCCTGGACCTGGACGGTATCCGGGCCGATTTCCCCATCCTGCATCAGGAGATCAGGGGGCGGCCGCTGATCTATCTGGACAACGGCGCCACGGTGCAGAAGCCCCAGGTGGTCATCGATACCGTCTCGCGCTTCTACCGGGAGGGCAACGCCAACGTACATCGGGGGGTGCATACCCTGAGCCAGCGGGCCACCGAGGCCTTCGAGGGGGCGCGGGCCAAGGTCCAGCGCTTCATCAACGCGGCGCACAGCAGGGAGGTGGTCTTCGTGCGGGGGACCACCGAGGCCATCAACCTGGTCGCCCAGAGCTACGGCCGCACCCACATCCGGTCGGGTGACGAGGTCCTGATCACCGAGCTGGAGCACCACGCCAACATCGTGCCCTGGCAGCTGCTGTGCCAGCAGACGGGTGCCAGCCTGCGGGTTGCCCCGATCGATGACCAGGGTGACGTGATATTCGAGGAGTACGTCAAGCTGCTCGGGGAACGGACCCGTCTGGTGGCCGTCTCCCACGTCTCCAACGCCCTGGGAACCATCAACCCGGTAAGGCGCATGATCGAGGCCGCCCATGAGCACGGCGCGCCTGTGCTGGTGGACGGGGCCCAGGCGGCGCCGCATATGGCGATTGACGTGCAGGCCCTGGACAGTGACTTCTACGCCTTCTCCGGCCACAAGGTGTACGGGCCCACGGGGATCGGGGTGCTCTACGGCAAGGCCGCGCTGCTGGAGGCCATGCCGCCCTACCAGGGGGGCGGTGAGATGATTCGCCGCGTCACCTTCGAGGAGACCCAGTACGCACCCGTCCCCTTCAAGTTCGAGGCGGGCACGCCGAACGTCGCCGGTGTGGTGGGACTGGGGGCGGCCGTGGACTATGTGTGCGGGATCGGCCTCGAGGCTATTGCGGCGCACGAGGCAACCCTCCTGCACCATGCCACCGGGGCGCTTACGGAGCTGGGAGGCATACGCATCATCGGAACGGCGCGGGAGAAGGCCAGCCTCCTGTCTTTTCTTGTGGAGGGGGCCCACGCCCACGACATCGGCACCATCATGGACCACCACGGTATCGCCATCCGGGCCGGTCACCACTGCGCGATGCCGGTGATGCAACATTTCGGCGTCCCCGCCACGGCGCGGGCGTCGTTCGCCATGTATAACACCCTGGACGAGGTGAATGCCCTCGTGGCGGGGGTTCGGAAGGTGCAGGAGCTGTTCGCGCTATGAACGATCTGCGAGACCTTTACGAGGAGCTGATCCTCGAGCACAACCGCAACCCGCGGAACTACCCCAAGAAGCCGGAGGGCACCAACCACAGCGCCCACGGCTTCAACCCGCTCTGCGGGGACGAGTTCCACGTGCACCTTCGGGTGGAGGACGGCGTGGTCCAGGACGTGGGATTCGAGGGGGCTGGCTGCGCCATCTCCACTGCCTCCGCCTCCATGATGACCCAGGCCGTGAAGGGCAAGACGGTAGAACAGGCCGAGGAGCTGTTCAGCAACGTGCATGCGCTCCTCACCGACGAATCCGCCCATGACACCAGCGACCCCACCGAGCTGGTGGGCAAGCTCTCGGTCCTGGTTGGCGTCAAGGATTATCCCATGCGTGTCAAGTGCGCCACCCTGGCCTGGCACACCATGCATGCGGCCCTCGACGACCAGCGTGGTACCGTGACCACCGAGTGAATGGGCCGCTTGCAGGTCGCGCGGAGAGGCGCCTGTGCCAAACGTATTCGGCAGACATCGCAGCCTCCCAATGCCCGCTTGACGGGCCACGATTCACGGATCACGAGTCACGATTTACGGTAGACGGTAGACGGTAGACGGTAGACGGTAGACGGTAGACGGTAGACGGCAGACCGGAAACGAGAAACGACGAACGAGGAACTGAAGAGTCGTAGGCAGTCGCGATTGGGTGGGGAGTCGCCTCTTGCCGACCTAAGACCCACGAGAACCGATGATTACCGACTGGCTGAACAAAGTGGAACAAGCGCAAGACCTGGACCCGGCCGAGCTGAAGGAGCAGATCATCGCTGCCCTGCGCAAGGTGTACGACCCGGAGATCCCGGTCAACATCTACGACCTGGGTCTGATCTACGAGTTGGACGTGGACGAGCGGGGTGTGGTGGAGCTGGCCATGACCCTCACCGCCCCGGGATGTCCGGTGGCCCAGACCTTCCCCGGCACCGTGGAGTCCGAGATCCGGAAGGTTCCCGGCGTCACCGCGGCCCACGTTGAGCTGGTGTGGGATCCCCCCTGGTGCCAGGATCGCATGTCGGATGAGGCCAAGCTGGAGCTGGGGCTGTTTTAACAAAGGCACAAGGTCCAAGGTAAAAGGTTAAAGGAAGAAGCGTCCAAGACGCATTGCGCCTGGCGCAACTTTCTGGTTTCTTGCCTTTTACCTTTACCCTTTCGCCTTGAACCTTTTTCCTTTCGCCTGTCCTTTTTGGAGTGCGCCTATGTCGGATTGGGTGGATGTCGCGCGGGTGGAAGACCTGCCGCCCGGGGCTCGCCGTGCGGTCGACGTGGATGACGTGATCATCATCGTCTTCAACCTGAATGGCGAGTACCACGCCATTGAGGACGTCTGTACCCATGACTACAGCAGCCTCGATGAAGGCGAGCTGGATGGCGACCAGATCATCTGCCCGCGCCACGGCGCCCGCTTCAACCTCAAGACCGGCGAGGCCCTTACGGCGCCCGCCTACGAGCCTATCCCGACCTTTCCCGTGCGCATAGAGAACGGCACCGTACAGGTACGGGACGACCGCTGGGACTGAGACCGCCAGACCGCCCTTTCGACCCCCTGCTCCATCCTCACATGGCCCTCTCCGACGGCCCGGCTGTTACCGGACCGTCATGCAATCTCACCGCCGACCGAGTACAATCGCCGCCGTTCTTCGGGGACGGACTCCTGGTGGCAGGGTTTCCCTAAAGTTTCGGGATGCCTTTCCGATACGGCTTCACGTACGCGAACGGACTCGACGTCACCTGGCGCGACCCTTGCTACGACGTAACACGAGCCCGCGCCCTCACCGTCCACATTCACCACCCGCGGGTCGGTCTGACCATCGGCAACATGATTGACTCAACCGGAACTGCTTCGCCGTCCGGACAGGCACGGCCGGCGCGCGCCCACGACCCGTCGAGTGGGCTGCGAAGGTTTGCGCTCGGCGCCGCCGGGACCTTTCTGGTCTGGCTGCTCTTGGTGGGCAGCCTGGATGCCGCCGAGATACTGGCGGGGGCCGTGGTGGCCGTCATCGTTGCCCTGGTATCCGCGCCGCATCTGGCCTTGCTGGACGGCGTCCGCCTGCGTCCGGCGCTGCCGTGGTACGTGCTGCGTTTCTCCGCGACCTTCCTGATGGCGTTGCTGAGGGCCAACCTCGACATGGCGAGGCGGGTGCTCTCGCCGACCCTGCCCATCCACCCTGCTCTGGTCAAGGTGAAGACGGAGCTGCGCTCTCCTCTGGGGCGCCTGCTGCTGGCCAACAGCATCACCCTCACTCCGGGAACGCTGTCGGTGGACGTGACGGATGATCGCCTCATCGTGCACTGGGTTGATGCAACCCCCGGCACCGAGCTGGTGCAGGCCACGCGCGCCATCGCGGCGGATTTCGAGCGGGAACTCAAGGAGTTTCTCTGGTGAGCACCACGGTGACGGCCATGGAGTGGCTCGGATTTCTCCTCATGGCCCTGGCGGTGCTGCTGGGGACGGTGCGCCTGTTCCTGGGACCGACGGCGCCCGATCGCGTGGTGGCGGCCGACACCCTGTCGGTGATCACGACCGCGGGGTTGGTATGGGTGGCCAGCACCCTGGACAACGCCATCTACCTGGACATCGCGCTGGTGTACGGCGCCCTCGCCTTCGTGGGCGTGGTGGCGGTGGCGCGGGCGCTGGAGGTCAGGGACCAATGACCCTGCTGGGGAATGCCCTGCTGGTGCTGGGCGCCTTCTTCATGTTGCTCGGTAGCCTGGGCCTGATACGCATGCCCGACGTGTACAACCGCATCCAGGCCGGCACCAAGGCGGTGACCTTGGGCTCGCTCGCAATCGTGCTCGGGGTCGGTGTCCTGCACCCCGACTGGCTCCCCAAGCTTGTCCTCATCCTCGTGTTCATCCTCCTGACCTCGCCCGTGGGCTCCTCCACCATCGCCCGCGCGGCACGCATCTGGGGCGTCATCCCCTGGTCCGATCGGGACGGCGCGATACCGCCCGAGCCGGGGAGGGCTGAGCCGTGATCTGGATAGCCTTGATCAGCGCGGCCGTCATGCTCGGCGCCGCCATCGCCGTGATCACCCTGCGGGACTTCTACTCGGCGCTGGCCGCCTCGACGGTGGTCTCCCTGGCCCTTTCGGTGCTGTTCGTGGTCCTGCGCGCGCCGGATGTCGCCCTGGCGGAGGCTGCGGTGGGCGCGGGGGTGAGCGGGGTCCTGTTCGCCCTGACCCTTCGGCGACTCGGTGCGAAGGGGGCCGCCGAGGATGAGTAGCCGGACCTTTGCCAGCCTGGTCTTCACCCTGGGCCTCGGCCTGATCCTGGCCTCGGTGATGCAGGGCCTGCCCCTGGGCGGGGCGCCCATGCAGGTCGGGCAGGCCATCGTCGCCCAGGCGCCGGAGGCGGTGGGCACCGCCAATATCGTGACCTCCGTGGTCCTGGCCTACCGCGGCCTCGACACCCTGGGCGAGCTCACCATCCTGTTCGCGGCGGCCACCGCCGGCGGACTGGTCCTGAGCGGCCGGCGTCCCTCGCACGCCACGCAGAGCCAGGCGGGTTTCATCCTGCGAACGGGCGCAGGCCTGCTGTTCCCGTTCCTGCTGGCGCTCGGCGCGTACATCATCCTGCACGGTCACCTCACGCCGGGGGGCGGCTTCCAGGGTGGTGCGATCATCGCCGCGGCCTTCTTCGTGCCGCTGCTCTCCCGGCCCGAGAGCCCCTTCAACGAGGCCGTCGCCAGCGTCATCGAGGGGGCTGCCGGGGCCATGTTCATCGTCATCGGCCTGCTCTCCCTGACGAACGGCGGGAGCTTCCTCGAGCCCCTGCTCGGCACTGGTGAGCTGGGCGAGCTCTTCTCCGCCGGCAGCCTGCCGCTGCTCTACGTCGCGGTGGGTCTCAAGGTGGGAGCCGAGCTGGCCGGGCTGCTGGTGCACCTGGGTGGCCTGGGGGAGGCTGGCTGATGCAGGCGCTGGCCACGGACCTCGAGCTGCTGCAGACGGTCCTCTACAGCGGGGCCTTCGGCCTCGTCCTGCTGGGCCTGTATGCCATGGCCTCGCACCGGCACCTGGTGCGCATCCTGCTCGGACTCACCCTCCTGGAGGGGGGGGCGAACCTGTTCCTGGTGGCCGTCGGGTTCCGCGCCGACGCCGTGGCGCCCATCGTCACCCCTGGCGCTCAAGCCCTCCCCATGGTGGACCCCGTGCCCCAGGCGCTGATCCTCACCGCCATCGTGATTGGGGTGGGTGTCCTGGCCCTGGGGCTGGCGCTCACGGTGCGGGTCTTCGAGGTCCATGGGACCCTGGACGTGCGCGCCCTGGCGCAACGCCTGACCCAGGCTGGAGAGGCGACGCCGGAGGAGCCGAGTCCCGCACCCCCCGTCTCCGTCACACGGGATGCCTCATGACCGATCCCCTGGACAGCATCATCCGCCAGGCGCAGGAGCTGACGCTGCTGCTCATCGTCGTGCCCCTTCTGGCCGCCTTTCTGCTGGCGAGCCTCAGTCGTGCCTCCGAGCTGCTGGGCAGGATCGCCGGGCCGGTGGTGCTGATCGCATCGGCGCTCATGGCAGGACAGCTCTGGCTGCTGGTGCAGCGCACCGGCACCGTCGTGGTGGCCGTGGGGGGATTCCCCGCGCCCCTGGGCATCGTCCTGCACGCGGATCCTCTCGGCGTCGTCTTCGCCCTGGCCACCGCCCTGATGGCGTTGCTGCTCTGGCCCCGGGGCGGCCCACGGGTGCGGGAGCAGACCCTGACCCTGCTGCTGGTGGCGGCGGGGAGCGGCATGGCCCTGTCCGGGGACCTCTTCAACCTCTATGTCTTCTATGAGATCGTGGCGGTGGTTTCCTACGGGCTTGCCGCCGGGCGCGACCGTGGCCTGGCCTACGTGGCCGCGGTGCGCTATCTGATACTGGGTGCCGTCGGCTCGGCTATGGCCCTGATCGGCATCGGGCTGCTCTACCGGGCCACCGGTACCCTGAACCTCGCCCACATGGCGGCCCTTGCCCCTGGGACCCTCGATGGGCCCCTCGGGCTTGCGGCCTTCACCCTGATGGTCATCGGCTTCGGCGTGAAGGCGGAGCTGTTCCCGGTGAACACCTGGGTGCCCGAGGTCTACGCGACGGCCAGCGCACGGGTGTCCGGTCTGCTGGCCGGGGTGGTCTCGAAGCTCGCCCTGGTGGTCGTGGTGCGCGTCCTCATCACAGTGTTCGCGGACACCTCCGCCCATCTGGTCCTCCTGGCCCTGGGCCTGCTGAGCGTGGTGAGCGGCGAGCTGGCGGCCTTGCGGGCCAACGACCTGTGGCGCGTGCTCGCCTACTCGTCCATCGGGCAGCTCGGCCTGGTGGCCATCGCCTTCGCCGTGCCCGGGGCGCCCGGAGTCATGGCGGGCCTTGTCGTCGCCCTGCATCACCTGGTGGTGAAGCCCGCCCTGTTCCTGGTCGCGGAGAGCTGGGGCGGACCCGTGTCACAGCTTGCCGGGGCCGGCCGGCGCTCGCCCTGGGCGGCCCTGCTCTTCGTCATCCTGGTCCTTTCCCTGATCGGCGTGCCCCCCTTCCCGGGCTTCTGGGCCAAGTACCTGCTGCTTCGCGGGGCCCTGGGGCAGTCCGGCCTGTTCCAGGTTGCCGCGGCCGCCGTGGGGGTGGCAACCGTGGTGGAGGCCGCCTATCTGTTCCGGATCGTCCGGCTGCTCTATCGCGCCGACGGGGAGCGGGCCCTGGCCAGCCGACCCCCAGCCGCGGATCTCGTGCCGGCGACGGTGCTCGCCTCCGTGCTCCTGGTGGCCATGTTCTCGGTGGCGCCCCTGGGGGTCGCCGTGGATGGTATCGCCCGCCGGGCGAGCGACGTGGGCGCCTACGTGCAGGCCGTGTTCCCGGCTGGTGTGCCCGCCGCGTTCGCGAGGGAGGCGCCATGATCGGACTGGACGCACTGGTCGGCCTCGCCCTGCTCACCGTCCTGGTGATGTTCGCCCTCGGCTCTCGTGTCTGGGCAGGCTGGGCGGGGCTGCTCCTGTATGCCCTGCAGCTCGGGATCCTGGTCGCCGCCGGTGCCGACCTGAGCGCAGGAGACGGCGTGCTGACCTCGTCCCTCAGCCTTGCCATCCTTGGCAACGAGCTGCGCTGGGAGATGTCGGGGCTCGGTTGGTACTTTGCCGTCATCACCGTGGGCGCCGCCCTTTTCACGAGCTGGTACGCCGCCGGGGAGTGGGGGCGCGCCCAGCCGGGCATGCGCCTCTTCCACACCGCGCTGGCGGCCAACGTCCTGGCCATGCTGGTGCTGCTGGCCAGTGCCGACCTGCTGAGCCTGTTCATCGGCTGGGAGCTGGTGAGCTGGGCCAGCTACCTGATCATGACGCAACGCGGCGGCCCTGCGGCCGCGGCCGCCTACCGCTACCTGCTCTACGCCATGGCGGGTGCCATGGCTATCCTGGGGGGGCTGGTCCTGGTTCAGGTTGAGCTGGGCACGCTGGGCTTCGCCGCGGTGCGCGACGGGCTTGCCGGCGCCCCTGACGGTTTCGTCTGGGCGGTCATGCTGCTCCTGGGGGCGGGCTTCGCCGTCAAGATGGCCCTGGTTCCGTTTCACCTGTGGCAGGGCGAGGCCTACGGCGAGACGCCTGGCCCGGCCGCGGCCTTCCTCGGCGCCATCTCCTCGCGCATGGGCCTGTTCGCCCTGCTCATCGTGCTGGTGGATCTGATCGGCCTGGCGAGGCTTATGGAGATGGCTATCCCCTACACCTTTCTGGACGCGCGCGACCTGTGGGCCTGGATGGCCGCAATCACCATCATCGTGCCCACCTTCGTTGCGCTGACCCAGAACGACGCGCGCATGCTGTTGGCCTGGCACGGCATCGGCCAGGGCGGCTACATGCTGCTGGGGCTCATGGTGGGGACCCCCATGGGGGCGGCGGGCGGGCTCCTGCACGTCTTCAACTACGCCTCCTACCAGGCGCCCCTGTTCCTTGTCGTGACCGCGGTGGCCCACCGCACCGGTACGGCCGATCTGGACCGCCTGGGGGGCCTCATCACCCGCATGCCCCTGTCCTACGTGACCATGCTGTTGGGCATCATCGGCCTGGCGGGACTGCCCCCCATGAACGGGTTCGTCTCCAAGTGGCTGGTGTACAAGTCGCTGCTCGACGCCCAGATGCCGCTGCTGTTCGTGGCGGCCGTCGTCGGCACCCTGGGGACCATACTCAGCGTCTACAAGCTCATCCACAACACCTTCCTGGGCCAGCTGCGCATGGAGCACGCCGGCATCCGGGAGGTGCCCTGGAGCATGACTGCGCCGATGCTCCTCCTGGGGGCGCTGGCCTTCATCTCGGGCTTCTTCCCGGGTCTCGCCCTGGACGCGGTGGACGTGGCCCAGCGCGCCCTGGGCGTCGAGCTGCTGCCCCATCATCTGGGCGGGGTCTACACCGCTACCGGCAGCCTGAATATGCTCTGGGTGGTGGGCGTGCTGCTGGCGGCCATAGGCGTCGGCGCCCTGATCTTCTACTTCGGTGGCAACCGCAGCTACCACACCCACCAGCTGGACAACTACGCGGGGGGGCACTTCCTCACCAGCAAGGTCCAGTACCACTACAGCCACGACTTCTACGCCGGGCTGATGCGGCTCATCCGGCCCTGGTACCGGGGCAGCGTGCAGTGGGCCGAGCGGGGCCTGGTGTCTCTGGCCAACCTGCTGGGCACCACCATGCACGGCTTCTACCGCACCGCCTACACACCCATCTACCTGTTGGTGGCTGTCTTCATAGGCCTGTGGATGGCCGTGGCGTCATGAACGGGTGCCGGAGGCTCGCTTGACATGGACCTGACCGAGCTCATCGTCGAGATCCTGGTGATGCCGATGATCGCCTTCCTGGTTGGCCTGGTGCTGGTGCTCATGATGCGCAAGGTGCGCGCCCGGGTGGAGCGGCGCATCGGGCCGCCGTTCCTGCAGCCCCTCTACGACATCATCAAGCTCTACAGCAAGCACACCCAGATCTCCCACGGCGTCATGATGGACATCGCCGTCATCATGGTGCTTGGCGGCGTGATCACCATGGAGGTCTTCCTGCCGGTCCCCGGCATGAACGGGCTGGCCCTGCAGGGGGACCTGCTCACCCTGATCTACCTGATGATGGTGCCATCCCTTGGGCTGGCCCTGGGCGTCGGCGCCTGCGCCAACCCCAACGGCTCCATCGGCATCTCCCGGGCCCTGACCGCCATGCTGGCCTATGACGTCCCCTTCATCATCGCCGTGGCCGGGGTCAGCATCAGCTACGGCACGACCAGCCTCCCCGAGATGATCGCCATCCAGCAGGCCCAGGGCGTGCAGAGCTGGGGCGTCGCCAGCGTGCCCCTCCTGGCCCTGGCGGGCATCATCGCCATGCACGCCATGCTGGGCAAGGAACCCTTCGAGATCTACGTGGCGCCGGCCGAGATCGCCACCGGCCCCATGGTGGAGATGAGCGGGAAGTACCTGGGCACCCTGTTCGTGATGCAGTCCTTCCAGCTCTACGCCATCGGCGTGCTCTACACGAACCTGTTCCTGGGCGGCGGGGAGAACTGGCTGACCTTCCTGGTCAAAGTGTTCGCCGTGGTGTTCGTGTCCGTGGCCGTGACCAACGTGTTCCCCCGCTACAAGACCGACGATGTGCTGCGCTGGCTGTGGAAGTGGCCCACCGGCATCGCCCTGGCGGGGTTGGCGGTAGTGATGCTGAATGCCTGAGGGTGCGGAGCGCCCGCCTGCCGACAGCGAAATGCGTGTGAAGCAAACCCGGAGTCCGAATAGGTGAAGACGATACCCGTAACCACCGGCAACCCCGACACCGACATCGCCTGCCGCGAGGTGGACGCGGCGGAGCGCTCCGTGCTGCGCAGGGTGCTGGACCGGATCGCAGACCATTGCCGGGCACGCTCGCTCTTCGTGCTCCACTACTGCACGGGCTGCGGCGCCATCGAGCTGCCGCCCTCCATGACCTCGCGCTTCGACCTGGAGCGCATCGGCATGCAGCCCATGGTCACGCCGCGCCAGGCGGACATCCTGTTGATCACCGGCTACCTGTCGGTGAAGACCCTCAAGCGGGTGA
>Ga0055456_10000073_pt1 | contig 14367 bp, 6 predicted proteins | sample Joice_CattailNLA_2_FD_57693 | JGI IMG/M metagenome (GOLD analysis project Ga0055456, IMG submission 57693) | Wetland microbial communities from San Francisco Bay, California, USA, that impact long-term carbon sequestration - Joice_CattailNLA_D2 | ecosystem: Environmental > Aquatic > Marine >... | reverse complement strand
CGTTTTTTCCTCACAGAACCTCATAAGCGACCCTCCGTTCTCTAAACTGGATCTGATTAGCTGCCGCAATTTGTTGATCTATATCGATCCGTCCATACAACAACAGGTAATCCAATTGTTTCATTTTTCTCTGAATAGGGGCGGGTTCCTGCTCCTCGGCAATGCAGAAACTATTGGCAAACAGAGTCAACTCTTTGAACCCCTCTCCAAGAAATGGCGCATCTATCGCCGTCTCGAGACTAATCTTCCCCTGAAAGGTCACTTCCCCATTGTTCCCGATAAGCGGGGGTGGAATCGCTTACTCCTGCGAGATGACCAGGAAAGAGAACCGCCTATCAAGACAGCTGATATTGTCAAGGACGCACTTCTTGCGAAATACGCCCCGTCCTCCGTACTGATCAACAGAAACCACGAAGTCTTATATCATTTCGGAGACACGGTGCTGTACCTGGAGTTTCCTACGGGGGAGCATTCCAATAATCTATATACACTCGTCCGAGACGGATTAGCCACACGCATGAGGGGCGCGGTTCACAAAGCCATACAAACCAATGCCCCGGTTGCCATTTTCGGTGCACGGGTCAAACGCGGCGGGAAATATTACAAAGTAGAGGCTTCCGTTACCCCACTGAAGGCACACAAAGGCGCGGAAGACCTAATCTTGGTGAGTTTTCGCGATGTCGTGATCCCAGAACCCCAGCAAGCACAAGAGGAAGGTCAGGCTGGAGACGACGCCACGATCAAACTCTTGGAGCATGAACTTAACTCAACGAAGGACGAGCTTCAAAACACAATACAGGAATTGGAAACGTCCAATGAGGAACTAAAGGCTTCCAATGAAGAAATCATGTCCATGAATGAAGAGCTACAGTCTTCTAATGAAGAGTTAGAGACATCTAAGGAAGAACTTCAGTCGTTGAACGAAGAACTCAATACTGTCAACAACGAGCTTCAGGAGAAGATCCGCACTCAGGAGCAGACGAATAACGATCTAATGAATCTCGTTAATAGCACAGATATTGCTGCTGTCTTCCTGGATACGGAATTCCGCATTAAATTATACACTCCAGCTTCCAAAGACCTTTTTAACCTCATTCCCACAGATATCGATCGCCCTCTTCGTCATGTCACCACCAGATTCGACGATCCCGATCTGGCTAATGACGCCAAACAGGTTCTGAACACACTAAAGGTTGCTAATAAGGAAGTCCAGAATGACGAAGAACGCTGGTACCAGCGAAAGATACTGCCTTATCGAACCCACGATAACCGTATCCAGGGCGTTGTGATTACGTTTGAAAACATCACTGAACTCCGAAGAAAGAGTGATATGCTGGCCCAACAAAATATCCGGTATGCCGATGCGCAAGCCATTGCGCATTTAGGCTATTGGACGGTCGATCCAAAGACCAACAAATTGGAATGGTCAGATGAGGTCTATGAAATCTTTGAGATTGCACGAGACAACTTTGGCGCGAGCTACGAGGCCTTCTTGGAAGCCGTTCACCCAGAGGACAGAGATTATGTCAATGACGCCTATACGCAGTCTGTGCAGAATAGAACTCCTTATAATATAACCCATAGAATTTTGGTCAATGACGGTCGTGTCAAGTATGTTAATGAAATCTGTAGAACAGACTATGATAGTGACGGACACCCGATTAGGTCCATGGGAACAGTACAAGACATTACAGCGCTTAAGGAGCTCAAGGATCAGTTGCGGACGAGCCAAACTCGTTATGAAGCGCTTTTTAACCATCTGAGCAGTGGTGTTGCGGTATACGAGGCAGTTGATGATGGGGATGACTTTGTATTCCTGGACTTCAATCGTGCCGGTGAACGGATCGAGGCGATGGCTAAGGGAGACCTTATCGGGAGGCGACTTACTCGGGTCTTTCCGGGTGTCAGAGAATTTGGGCTACTCGATGTACTGAAGAGGGTGTGGCGGACGGGTCAGACCGAACAATACCCAGACGCCTTCTATCAAGACGGGAGAATCACGGGCTGGCGCAAAAATGAAGTCTATCGCTTGCCTTCTGGGGAGGTCGTGGCCGTCTATAGTGATATCAGTAGTCAAAAAGGGATTGAGCGCTCGCTGCATATTTCGCAGTCCGAAAAGGAGCTGATTCTTGATGCCGTGTCCGATGTGATTCTCCACCTCGGAATCGATAGGAAGATAAGGTGGGCTAGCAAAACCGCCGCCGTCACCTTTGGAAGAAGTCGAGATGAATTGATTGGGCTACAATGTCATGCGGTTTGTGCGCAAGATGGCGCTGTTTGCCAGAACTGCCCGTTCACCCGATCGTTGAAAAGCCATCAAATTGAACAGGGAAAGCTCACAGATTTGCAAGGACGATTATGGAATGTCGTCGCGAAACCCCTATTCGATGATGGTGGCAATATGCTCGGTGTCGTAGAAATACGGAACCAAGATAGCTTATGAGGCTTGGCTATGAAGCATCGACGTTCTGAAGCCTCAGGGACTAGCAGCTCCTCCAAGAAGCTCCGGGCGAGGGCTGAGGAACTATTGCGCCGGAACGTGGACGACATCTACGACCTAGACAAGATGCAGGTTAAAGAACTGGTAGAGGAGCTGAGAATTCACGAGATTCAACTCGAAATGCAAAACGAGGATTTGCTAAGGAGTCGATCCGAGCTGGAAGAGGCTCGGGAGCGGTACTTCGATCTCTACGACAATGCGCCCGTCGGCTATATCATCTCAGATGGACTGGGCAATATATCCTCAGTCAATCGGAAACTTGTGGAGATGTTAGAAACCACGAAGGCAGAATTGTTGAAGCGTGGTTTTAGGCCCTTTTTGACTCAGGATGATACTGATTTCTTTTATATCCACTGCCGAAAGGCTATTCAGGCAGTAAAGGGATACACCAGCGAGATCGCGCTCATGCTCTCGGAAGACAGGACCGTATTCTTTAGGTTTGACAGTGTCTTGCTGGATCGTATGCCTCCTGATGAGCTGAAAATCATCAGAACCACCATCAGCGATCTGACCGAGCAGAAGCGGGCAGAAGCGGCGCTTCGCGACCGCGAGCAACGGCTTGAGCTCATCCTTGCCTCTACAGGCGAGGGAATCTACGGCATGGATCATACGGGGCGCTTTACTTTCGCCAACCGCTCTAGTGTCAGAATGCTCGGTTACCGGGATGAGGAAGAGCTGCTGGGACAGGACGTGCACGAGCTCATTCACCACACGCGGGCCGATGGCACCGTGCATGCGAAGGAGGACTGCCCCATCTACCAGGGCCGTTGCGAGAACAAAGTGGTCCATATCGACGATGAGGTACTCTGGCGTGCCGATGGGAGCAGTCTTGTTGTGGACTACCGATCCCATCCCATGTTAAGAGACGGCGAAGTGGTCGGCACGGTGGTCAACTTTTCGGACATCACGGAACGCAAAGAAAAGGAGGCACAGCTCCGCCACGCACAGAAGATGGAAGTCGTGGGTCAGCTCACCGGCGGTATTGCCCACGATTTCAACAACCTCCTGACCGTGATCCTCGCCAACCTGGGGCTCCTTGGCGAGGAGATTGTCGGCGATGCCGGCGGGAGCTCACGGGAGCTCATTAACGATGCCCTCTCGGCTGCGCGGGACGGCGCAGCATTGATTGACCGCCTCCTGGCGTTCTCGCGCAAACAGCCCCTTCATGTGCAGCGGGTCGATCTGGGTGAATTTCTTCACAATATCAGGCGGTTTCTGCAACGTACGTTGAGAGAGGACATCCAATTGACAATTAATCGAGCTAACGGGGCCTCGCCCGTCCTTGTGGACCCTGGCCAGTTCGAGAGCGCACTGCTAAACCTGGTCATCAACGCCCGGGATGCGATGTCGGAGGGCGGCACGCTTATCATTGAGACGACACGCAAGTGCATCGGAGCCGATGAATCCTCCGCAGACCCGGAACTCGCGCCAGGCAAGTATACAATGATCACCGTCAGGGATTCGGGCATCGGCATGTCGCCCGAGGATGCGGCGCGCGCCGTTGAGCCGTTCTTCACCACCAAGCGGCGCGGCAAGGGCAGCGGTTTGGGGTTAAGCATGGTGTACGGCTTCGCCAAGCAGTCCGGGGGCGGCCTCCTGCTCAGAAGCGTGCTTGGAGAGGGGACCACGGTCTCGATGTTGTTGCCGGAGGCCGCCCCTGCCGTTGAAGACGGCGATGCGGAACCGACACCACGTAATCTACCGGGAGGCTCCGAGACGATCTTGCTTGTAGAGGATGAATTGCAGGTTCGCAACGTCGCGAAACAAATTCTTTTGGGCCTGGGCTATCAGGTGATAGAGGTGGAGAACGCGGCGGCGGCGAGGAAGGTCTGCGAAGAAGAGGCCGCTGTGGATCTACTGTTCAGCGATGTCGTTATGCCGGGCGACATGAATGGCCGCGAACTCGCGCGTTGGGTCTCGCAGAGGTACGGCGGCCTGAAGGTCCTGCTCACGACGGGGTTCAGCGACGAAGTAAATGGTGAGCGCCCAGTGAAAGACGGCGGCTTTCACTTGCTGAGAAAACCCTATATGAAGGCAGAACTTGCGGCGGCAGTTCGCGCGGTCTTGGATGAAGTCTAACCATACCCGCACAACCTCCCTGCCAGCGTTCGCTGGCTCTGTGAGGAGATGACCCTGTTCCCACGCAGTACCTTGATAGCGGCATCTGGATATGCGATCCCCCCCGGCGCGAAGACTGCAGAGAAAAGTCGACCACCATAATCAGAATCGCTTCATATAGAAGTCGTACCGTGACCGCCCAATAACAAGAAGCCTTCGCGGCAGGAGAGATGGGGGTTAGCAGACTGTGATCGATGGGATAGATAGTGGTGACGGAGGGACCAGAGTGGCTACCCCATATGCGCAAGAGGAATTGGGAGAATAGAGATGGCAGAAGGGGGCCTGCCCGAGGGAGAAGGCCACGAGCGCATCGTGGCGGATCTTCTTGTTGTAGACGACGATCCGCGGATCTGTCGTGCGCTTGCCAATTATCTTGGTCGAGCAGGATACGGCGTTCGTACGGCTTTGAACGGCGAAGAGATGCGCCGTCACATTGCGGAGAAGCCTCCTAATCTAGTCATACTGGACCTGATCCTACCGCGCGAAGACGGGCTCACGTTGGCGCGAGAACTGCGCGCGCACTCAGATGTGCCGATCATCATATTGACGGCGAGAGTTGGAGCCGAGTACGAAGTCCCGGGACTGGAAGCTGGGGCTGACGACTATATCGTCAAGCCATTTAACGAGCGGATCTTGCTGGCCCGCGTGCATAGTGTACTTCGGCGGACGCGGCAGCAAGAATAGGTCAATCAGCGTCCCGAAGGAGAGCAAGGGAGCGAAGATGTGGGTGGCGAATTGGGGTCAAGCGGCCACGAGCAACCGGTATAACCCACGGCGGTGAGTCTGCCAGCGGAAGCTGTACAGGTCGGCCCGTGATGCCAGGGAGTCCCACTGAGTCTGGGATAGATGCGGTGTAGCACTCTGCGCGTGCCCGTTTGGCTCAGTTCATCGCTCACCCATTGTGTGTAGAGTCTTCTGACGCCTTGTACATGTCTTCTTCGGCCTCCGGCACCGGATAGCCATGCTGGGGTCCCGAGAGTTCCTCGCCGGGGACATGAGAGCTGGACCCCGGGGCCTATACACTTTAAGACTTCGAACTTCACTGTGGCGCCTCGTTAGCAATAGCGGGTGGACCGCCGCGGGCCGTCGGGTCGCGGCGCCACCCATCGACGCGATCACCCGGACCTGACGGACCTCTGGGCTTAGCGCCCCCCGCGAGGCGTGTCGCGCCAGGATCGTTGGCTGGCCCCCAAGATTCAGCGGTTATCGCGAGCGTCTTAGTGCCCGCTTACGACCCAAAGGCGACCTTCAGACTTGAAGATTCATACTCTCAGGTTCATACTGTTTGTCGTGTCATCAGTCCGTAGAACAATCTCCCTGCCTCCGGCGGTTGCCGAGCGTCTAGAAAGGGAAGCGAAGCGCCGGAAGACGTCATTCTCTGCGCTCATCGCTGAACTCCTCCAGCAGCAGCCAGAGCACCTACCCTACGCGGGACTAATTGACGACGATGAGGATCTTTCCGAGCGGGTGGAGGAAGTGCTCGCCCGGATCGACCGTTGATAATCTGCGATGCGGGCCCTCTTGTCTCGGCGATCAACCGCGGCGAGCGTCGGAGACATCGCTTTGCCGCTGAGCTCTTAGCCCGCCTGGGGCGGAAGGTACTCGTCCCGTGGCCGGTTCTTGTCGAGGTGGATTTGTTGCTGCGCGCACGGGGATATCCGCAGGCCGCGCTCACGTTTGCGCAAAGTCTCAGGGCAGGCATACATCGTCTGGAAAACCCGAGTGCGTCCGAGTTCTAGCTTGCGCTGGATCTCGCGCGGCGCTACTCGGACAGTGGCGCAGATCTCCCCGATCTCAATGTGATGGCCATGGCGTCACGCCGACGAGCCCGCACACTGACGTGGGACTGCCGGCATTTCCGTGCGGTAGTGCTGCGACGAGGCCGTCATTGGCCTTTGGTTGTGGAGGAAAGCGAGCTGCCCGCCCCCTAGCCAGGCGGCCACCGCTACCAGTTGGTGAAGCGCACCCTGATGTCCACCCGTAACAACCTCCTAAGCACCAACCTGAGCTAATCGGACAGCATAGGACCCCCTACGATCGTTCAGAGCGTCGTCACCAGGAACGAAGTACTGAGCCCGTGGGTTTTGGCGAATGAAACGAAAGGCATCGATCGCGAAAGATCTACTACTCTGCGCTCAGCGCATCCTACAGCCGCCAATGTGCGGTGCTCGCCGAAAGCGACGGCTATTGCCGAGTACGTGTTCGACCACCAGGTGCACCGGTAGCCTTTCCCCTCGTCTAGTTCTCCGGCCGGCGTGCCAGTCCCTGCACGCCCATCGATCATCGGCACCGCGGATTTCTCCTTGCCGCCCCGCCTCGTGCGTCCGCAAGCGCCCTTGCTGGAAGGTCCCCTCGGTGGTAGCGTTCCTCCCATTCCAACCGTGGGACGATCGCATTTCCTATCCCTGCGCCAATGCTGTCCATCTTTACGGATTGCTTCGTCGCTGTGCCTCTCGCAGTGACGACACGATCAGGGATCCCCAGGACAGGTCTCAGGAAGGACGCTCATTTAGTGACGGCATGCACGTAGGTAGCAACACCGGAATCACGGCCGGGGCGTTTCTGACTCTGGCCCTGATACTGTCTTGCGTCGCGGCGCCTGCCGCGCCGGTTGCGGATGCACACTACCGGGTGTTGGTGCTTCACTCCTTCAGACAGAGCCTGCCGGTCAACACGGACTGGTACCGAGGGATCGTACGTGGCTTCGAGTCGGCGTCCGATCTGCGGATCGATATCGACATCGAGACGCTCGACCTACCTCGCTTCTCGGACCCGGCCTACATCGCCGATCTGTTGGAGATCTACCGCCGTAAGTATGCTGGTGTGCAACCGCATATGATCACTTCCACCTACACGCCCGCATTCGAGTTTCTTCTCGACCACGGCCAGGACCTGTTTCCCGGTGTTCCCGTCGTCTTCTGCTCGGCCGACAGCCAGTTCTTAACCGCGCGGGAGATACCCCCCCACGTCACCGGCATCACCAGCCTGCTGGACATAGCGGGCACCGTAGAGTTGGCCATGCAGCTTCATCCCGACGCGCGGCGGATGGCCGTGATCGTCGGGTCCGGCGCCATGGACAGAATCTTCGAGCGCCGTGCCCGGCAGGACCTGCAAGCTTTCGAGGACAGGGTTGACCTCATCTGGCTGCGAGGGATGCCGCTAGAAGAACTCCTGGCGGCCATTCAGAGGCTGCCGTCCGATACGCTGATCCTGTACGTGCTCCAGCTCGAGGACCGAACCGGGGAGAGCCACTTTCCCTTTTACACCACGAGTCGCTTGGCAGGCGTCGCGAATGCGCCTATCTACGGCCTCTGGGATACGTTGATTGGGCACGGCATCATCGGTGGTCGACTGACCACGATCAAGGAAGAAGGGTTTCAGGCCGCGCAAATGGGTTTGCGCATTCTCCGGGGGGAAGACCCAACGGCCATTCCGGTTGTCTTACGCAAGGCAAACCCAGCGATCGTCGACGGGCGGGAATTGGCACGGTGGAACATCGACGAGGACCGATTGCCTGCAAATGTTCAGATACGCCATCGCCAGCTATCGGTCTGGGACGAGCACCGGACAGGAATCATGACCACGGTCGTGATCATCGTCGTGCAGGGGCTTTTGATCGTCACTCTCATGCTGAACCGTCGGAGGCTCCGGCAGGCCCAGGCCACTTTGGCGGATGAGTATGCTCGACGCACACAGGCGGAAGGGCTCGCGGCGCGACTGCGCGGAAGGCTGGCACGATTCAGCAAAGAGCGCAGCCTGGGTACCATGGCCACGTCCATATCCCACGAGATCAATCAGCCCCTGATCGCGATCCAGAACTATGCGCAGGCGGCCAAGCAACGCCTCCAGAGCAATGTCGACGACAAGCCCAAGCTCATCGCGCTTTTCGCGAAGATCGAGGCGCAGGCAGGGCGGGCGGGCGCCATCACCCAGCGCGTTCGGTCGCTGGTCAGCACGAGCGATCTGCAGTTGCGGTCCGTGCCCCTTCGTCCCCTGCTCGAAGGGGTCATCCGGATGATGGAGACGGAGACCGAGAACCGCGGGTGCTGTATCGCTTGGGAGCCTGCCGGCGATCTTCCCGCGGTCCTCGCCGATTCCCTGCAAGCTCAGCTGGTCTTGGTCAATCTTCTGCAGAACTCGATGCAGAGTGTTTGCTCGAGCGATCGATACGAAAAATGCGTGTCCGTCGACGCGGGACCGATCAACGACCGGGAAGTCCAGGTCAGCGTGACGGATCGGGGACGCGGCGTCCCGTCGGATCGGGTCGCGGACATCTTCGAGCCCCTTTATTCTGGCACTAGCGGCGGCATGGGGATGGGGCTCGCCATTTCCCTGGCGATCATCGACGCCCATGGGGGGCGGCTCTGGTACGAACCGAACCCTGCCGGGGGCGCCATCTTCCGATTCACGTTGCAAATCGCCAGATCATGACCAATATGGAAGCGCAAACGGTCTTTATCGTCGATGACGACGCCGCAGTGCGCGACTCGATCGTGGAGCTGGGCGAATCCATCGGTCTGCACGCAGAGGGCTATCCGTCTGCATTGGCATTTCTGGAAGCCTACCAGGCGGAACGCCCGGGTTGTCTGGTACTCGATGTGCGCATGGCCAGAATGAGCGGCCTGGTCCTCCAGGAGAGGCTCAACGAGTTGGGGGCCGGGATTCCGGTCATCGTGCTCACCGGCCATGGCGATGTGCCGATGGCCGTCCAGGCGATGAGAAGCGGCGCCGTCGATTTCATCCAGAAGCCCTACCGGGAGCAGGCCTTGTTGGACAGCATCAACGCTGCATTGTCCATGGATGCTGCCGCCAGGCGTTCGTCCAGCGCAGCGGATGACCTCGAAGAGGGGCTCGCGGCCTTGACTGAAAGAGAGCGAGAGGTGCTTAACCAGATCCTCTCGGGCTCGTCCAGCAAAGAGATTGCCCGCGAGCTGGGCGTCAGCCCACGAACCGTGGAGGCGCACCGTCAGAACCTCCTGCGCAAGCTGGGGATCGCTACCGTAAAGGAGTTGATGCTTCGTCTGGCTTCCCAGGCACGAGGTGGCTAGGGCCCGCGAGAGAATGATTTCCTGCCCTCGCGTGCCGATCGATCCCGCCCGGCGGCATCGCTGTGGCCCCTCCAGGGCCGGCCGTCCATGACCGACTACGTACGTAGACTCTGTAGCCAACCGAATGTCTCCCGCTTCACATCTCGTCTAACGTTCTAGCTACATGTGCTCACCGGGAGGCGTCGTGAAGGCGATCGCTGCCCGGCGCGCGCCGCGAAGAGGCGCGGCTAGGACCTCTACCATTTCTCCCGTATCAAGGGGAGTCCGGGAGCTTCCATGCCAGGCAAGACAGTATTCATCGTCAGTGAGGACCCCGCGGTCCGGGATTCGCTCTCGGAGCTCGTTGCCTCAGCGGATCTGCGCGCCGAGACGCTGCCCGCTATGGAGGCGTGGCTCGAGGCCGCCGAGCCGGAGCCTCAGGGCTGCCTCGTGCTGGACACGGGGGTGGGCGACCTGGTCGAGCCGGAGCGACTCGCGAGGTTCGCCTCGGCGTGCGCCAGGATACCGGTTCTGGTGCTGATCGACCGCGGCGACGTACCCGCGGCGGTGCACGCGCTCAAGCAAGGCGCGGCCGACGTGTTGCAGAAGCCCTTCGAGGACGAGAACTTGGTGGAACACATCAAACGGGCGGTCGCGGAGCAGGAGGATGGGCGCGCGACCCGCTGACCCCCTGCCCGACTACGTACGTAGTCTAGGTGGCGGACCGGATGGGAAAGTTGGATTCTGCTGATCAACAATTGGCGAGCAGGAGAAACCGGTGGGTGTCCCTGCGAAGCGGCAATGCGCCACCCGACAGACGGGATCTGAACGCCGGACATATCGTGTACCGTAATGGAGCTTTATCGACAACGAGCGAGAGGAGAACCGCAAGTGAGAGTGAAACTGAAGCTGGCAGCCCGACTGGGCATCGCCGTGCTCGCCATGACGGGGCTCGCCGTCGGCAGCGCGGCTGCCGGGAACATCCGTGGTGCGTCCACGGGACCCACCACCGCCAGGGGCTATGACCACCCGGAACAGTCGCTGCATATGAAGGCCGTCAAACCGGCCGACAACATGTACCCGGTGCTCCAGCGCCCGGAACAATTGAAGGCAGCGGATGCAAAGCTCGCGGCGCTGCAGAAGAAGACCGGCAAGAAGCCCAACATCTTCATCTTCCTGATGGATGATACTGGTTATATGGACCCCGGTTTCAATGGTGGCGGTACCGCCGTTGGCAACGCGACGCCGAACTTCGACAAGATCGCCTATGAGGGGCTGGTTCTGACTTCAGCCTACACAACGCCATCCTGCTCGCCGACCCGCTCGACCATCCACACCGGGCAGAACCCGTTACATCACGGCATCCTGCGCCCGCCGATGTACGGCGAGCAGGGCGGCCTCGACGGGGCCATCACCCTGCCCATGCTGCTCAAGAAGCAGGGGTACTACACGCAGGGTGTGGGCAAATGGCATATGGGCGAGAACACGGGCTCAATGCCGCAAAACGTCGGTTATGACGATTACGTCGGCTTCCTCGGCGTCTCGGACATGTACACCGAGTGGCGCGATATCTATTTCAACCCCGAAGTGGCGCTGTCGCCCGCGCGCTTCAAGATGATGCAGGAGGACGAGTTCAACCATCACGAGGTCCACTGTACGTCCGCCGACAAGAAGAATTGCAAGAGCCTCAAGCTCATCGACCTCGACTACATCAAGGACCTCGACCAGCACTGGCTGCAGGTCAGCCTGAAATTCCTCGACAAGATGAAAGGCAGCAAGCAGCCCTGGCTGCTCTATCACGCAACGCGCGGCTGCCATTTCGACAACTATCCAAACGATGAGTACGCGGGCAAGTCGATGGCCCGCACCGTGTACACCGACTGCTTTGTGGAGATGGACGATATCTTCGGCAAGCTCATGGCCAAGCTGGAGGCGAATGGAGAACTCGACAACACGGTGGTGCTCATGCTCGGTGGCGATAACGGTCCCGAGTGCGAGGTCCCACCGCACGCTCGCACGCCGTTTCGCGGTTGCAAGGGGTCCCACTGGGAAGGTGGGGTTCGCGGCTCCGTCTTTGCCTACTGGAAGGGCATGATCAAGCCGGGCAGGGCCGACGGCCTGTTCGACTTTGCCGATATCCTGCCGACAGTGATGCATCTCGCGGGCGTCCCCGATGCGAAGCTGGCCGGCGAATTCCCCAAGGACCGCTACGTCGATGGCGTGGACCAGGCCTCGTTCCTGATCGCTGATGATCACCTGTCGAACCGGCGCAGCCGTCCCTATACCCTGAACCAGTACTTCGCCGGCATGCGGGTGGACGAGTTCAAGTACATCTGGACCGGAGAGATCGAGGATGGCGTCGTCCAAAGAGGTGATTGGGGCGGGTTCAGCGGATCGATCTTCACCGATTCTGGCGGCGCCATCGTGTTCAATCTCTACACGAACCCGCAGGAAGACGTGAGCATCGGCGTCCGTCACCTACCCATGGCGATCCCGGTGATTGGAACCGCCGGGTGGTACATGAAAGAGCTGATGAAGTACCCGCCGCAGTTCAAGATCGGTTTCCTCTCCAACAATCCGCCGATGTATAACCTTGCGCCCAAAGCACGGGAGATGATGAAGAAGAACATGGAGGAGCGGGGCGTCGGCAGGGCGAACCCATAACAGGAAAGTAGCAAGGAGCGCGGGCGCCCGGCCATTGGGCGCCCGCTACGCCCGCACTGAACCAATCTTTCCCCTTTGTTGCACGGCGCTGACATCGGTAAAAAGGGGCCTTCTACACCTCTCGGCTGGCTTCCGCGTACGGTGGTACAGGCGCTGGCCAGCGAGACTGTTGTAAATCAAAGGATTACTAACTTCCGGATACGCCTGCCAACGGGCGGTCGGACGGATTGTGGTTCGAGTTGTCGGTCCAGTCCACTTTCCAGGTCACACAAGCATCCGATGAACGGTACGGACGGGCGTGAGGAGGGGATTCCCTCGGCCAAAGAGGCGGTGTATGTTTCCCTTCCTCGACTCCCGTCTCCGTAGTGATTGTCTTGGCACCGAACGGCGTTCATTGCTCAAGCTTGCGGAAGCGATACTCAGGGAGTCACTCAAAGGTCAATCAGGACGGCTTAGGTCGGGTGGCGCAGAGCAAGCTGAGCGTATGCCGGTAATTCCCGCACTTTTTGTGCACAATTGTCGGCGCCAAGTTGGGGAACCCGGGCTTGCGCTATCTGGTGTGCGAATCGAGCGACTGTCGCTAGCTGATTGTGGACCATCAACTTGGAGGTGGGTATGAGCAAAAACAAATGGTTACGGGCAGCAGTTCTGGTCACGCTTCTGCTGCCGATGGCCCCGGGCTTTGCCCTCGCCGGGTCGAAGCCCAATATTGTTTTCATCATGGGCGACGACATCGGCATGTGGAATATCGGCGCCTATCACCGTGGCATGATGGCCGGGCGGACCCCGAACATCGACAAGCTCGCCAGCGAAGGCGCCATCTTTACCGACTACTACGCCGAGGCCAGCTGCACGGCCGGCCGGGCCAACTTCATCACCGGCGAGTTACCGATCCGTACTGGACTGACCACGGTGGGCCAGGCCGGCGCGAAGATCGGCATACCGGCCCAGGCGGTCACCATCGCCACCGCCCTGAAAGAACTGGGTTACGCCACCGGGCAATTCGGCAAGAACCACCTGGGCGACCGAAACGAATACCTTCCCACTGTCCACGGGTTCGACGAATTCTTCGGCTATCTCTATCACCTCGATGCGATGGAGGACCCGTGGCACCCCAACTATCCGAAGGATCTCTTGAACAAGGTCGGTCCGCGCAACGTGCTCCACACATTCGCGACCGACAAGGACGACCCGACGGTCGATCCCCGCTGGGGTAAGGTGGGCAAACAAAGGATCATTGACGAGGGTCCCCTCCCGCCCCATCCGACTGAGGGCGTCAAGCTGAACATGGAGACGGTCGATGACGTGATCCTCGATCACACCTTCGAGTTCATGGACAAGGCCAAGCAGGACAACAAGCCGTTCTTCATCTGGCTGAACCCGACCCGGATGCACGTGTTCACCCACCTCGCACCGAAGTATCAGAAGCTGCGGACTCCGGAGAACGCCTGGACGATCGAGGAAGCCGGCATGGCCCAGTTCGATGACATCATCGGCGAGGTGATGAAGAAGCTCGATGCCATGGGCCTCGCCGACAATACCATCGTCGCCGTCACCACCGACAACGGCACCGAGGGCTTCTCCTGGCCCGACGGGGGCACCACGCCGTTCAAGGGCTGGAAGGGCATGGGCACCGAAGGCGGCTTCCGCGTTCCCCTCGTCATACGCTGGCCCGAAAAGGTCGAACCCAACCAGGTCATCAACGGGGTGATGTCCGGCCTGGACTGGTTCCCCACGTTCACCGCCGCTGCAGGCTACGAGGGTGACATCGTGGAGGACCTGAAGAAGGGGAAGAAGCTCAACGGCAAGGAGTATAAGGTCCATCTTGATGGCTACGACCAGACGGACATGCTGACCAAGGGCGACGAATCGGCGCGCAACGACGTCTGGTACTTCACCGAGTCGACCCTGGCCGCCGCCCGGATCGGCGATTACAAGTACGTGTTCATCGACCAGCCCGACGGCTGGTTCGGTCCGAAAGTCAATCTGGACTGGCCTGGGATCTACAATCTCCGTCTCGACCCGTTCGAGAAGATGAACCTCAACGAATCCCTGTTC
>Ga0055456_10000032_pt1 | contig 18319 bp, 10 predicted proteins | sample Joice_CattailNLA_2_FD_57693 | JGI IMG/M metagenome (GOLD analysis project Ga0055456, IMG submission 57693) | Wetland microbial communities from San Francisco Bay, California, USA, that impact long-term carbon sequestration - Joice_CattailNLA_D2 | ecosystem: Environmental > Aquatic > Marine >... | reverse complement strand
TCCCGGCGAGCAGACGGCAATCCGCTCACGAACCTCAACCTGGCTTGACCGGAGACATGGGCCGGAATACCTAACTGAAAAACAAGGAAAATGCTTCCCTGCAGCTGCAGCAGCAGTTCCGGGAAGCGATTGCGATCCTTGGCGGCCTGCTCCATGCAGATACACGGGACTGCGATGCCTGGCTTATGCTGGCAGCCACAAATGCCGGCCTGCAGCAATATGACACGGTCGCTTTCTGCTAGAGACGAATTTTGGCAATCCAGCCTTATCTGGAGGGCTCAAGGTCGCTCCTGAAAAATAATCCGTTTCTCGATACCGAGACAGCCAGACACTACCACAGCAGATTCAGAGATCACGGCATTGCAGAATCGCACATCGAACTGATGGCCTGGCAACCCGGTCTGCAGGCGAACGTTGACCTGTATAACCGGATAGACATAGCACTGGACACCTTTCCCTTTAACGGAACCACAACCAGCTTCGAGGCGTTGTGGACGGACGTTCCGGTCGTCACCCTTGCAGGATCACAGCATGCCGGACGCGTAGGCGTATCCATACTCGGCAATCTCGGGATGCATGACCTCGTTGCAGCAACGAAAGCGGATTACGTGCAGATCGCCGGTCGATTGGCAATGGAAAAAGCAGACCAGACTCCGGTTCCTGCGCATGTGACTACGCTCACGGCCTATACAGTCCTGTCTGCGCGATGCGGCAGGATTCACGCATAACCTCGAAACAGCATCCAGGACAATGTGGAAGCGATGGTGCAGAGGGACGTAAGGAAAATCCGGATTTCCACCGCCCGCTGACAGGGCTTTCAGGAACTGTCGAACAACAGGCCGGCATCTCCAGTCAATACGATTTGTTCGAAAGTGTTTCATTCAAGACCGGCGGGAAAACATCCATGTTATAAACCCTTCAATAAACCGAGGCTTGTTCATCGACGGGACTTGTTGCCGTGAAGCAGGCGGGCATCAGCCTTGATCTCCATACCTCCATGGCTCGCAGCCGATGGGGTGTTTCGAGCCCTGCCTGCAGCTGCTGTATATACCCGGGTATCCGAGACACCCGACGGCCGGCCGCGCCTGACCCTCATCTCGATCTGCATGAGTAATATCACAAGTGTATGATAATTATGATAATCGTAATGATATATCCCCAACCGGCAATTTACAGGGATCGTACCTCAGTACATGGATTTTTATAGCTGAATCTATTATGTTATGAAGTGTGGATATCTGACGACACGGTCAGGTAACCTAGCATTTGAAAATCGACTTAATAACAATATGTTAACGCTAATAATCTGGATTACAGCCGGCCGGCCGGGCCGCAGCACGGAGAGGCAAAGTATCATGAAACCAATCAACAAGTTAATTATCCTTATCGGTGTTATCCAGTTTCTGACTGCTGGCTGTACAGCGTTGCAGTCATTCCCGAATGCTGCCCGTGCCGGGGATACGGTAGCGCTGGCCATCGGTTCGCCTGATGGCATGGACAAGACCAATACCACAGCATTCTATGTCTCCCAAACGGACCCGAACTACGTACCGGTCACCGACCCGAGTTACCCGGGGAGCGCAACACAGTATCCGCTGCCGCTCCGTTCGATCTTTAAACTGTACGCTGACAAGGCGAGTCAGCAATACGAACGCAACAACCTGACTACCAACATTGTCAGTACATCAGGACATGAAGCCTGGGTAACCGTTGCTGCCATTGACTTGCCAACCAACCTGCCGACTGGATTCGGCGAGGTCATTTTTTCATCGCCGACTTCAACCTATCCGACAATTGGCTCGCACATCGACGGTATACCGGTCAGCCTGGAAATACTGCCGGCAGCCGGATCCGGCACCCCCTCAAGCTACGCGGCCACATTCCCCTACGAGCTCGGGGTCGGAGCAAGCGCCACCGGTGATCTCAGCACACTGGAGCCCCAAACAAATGCCGTGGTCTTTCCGGTTTTTCAAGGCCACCCCGGCCCCTATTCGAACTACGGTGCAGTCGAGCTGGAGATCGACCTCAAGACCTCAAGTGGGACAGCCCTGCAGGAACGTGCAGTACGCGCACTGGTAGACGATATGACCCCTTTGACGACATCCAGGCGTTCGGTGATTTCCAGCCTCAAGAGCAACGGGGTCGATGGATCGACACTCAAGGTATTCATCATCAGTCCCAGAGGGACGCTGAAGTATTATGAGACAAGGCTTACCATCGTGCTGAATCAGGGCATCACGTTTGTCAGCACACCAACCATCAACGCAGTCAATTACTATAATGTCAATGGCGGCACAGCCGCAGGCCCGTCGATTGCGCAGTATACGGTGGAAGAACGCTAAGCCAGGCGATACTCATCTTTTCTCATCGTTCAATCGGGGTGCCGGAGTGCGCCCCGATTGACAGTCTGGACTACAGTCTGCTCGTACGTGCCCAACCACTCGCATAAAAAATCCTCCCCGAAAGAACCAGCAGAACTCGCACCACGAAGTCTGGCACGTGAGAATTTGCACAAGGCACTGGTACATTATCAAGCCAGCTGCCAGCAGCATCCGGACAATGCAGATGCCTGGTTTGTGCTGGCAGGCTTGTATGCCCAACTCGGCAGGATTGAGGATGTAGAACACTGCTGTTGTCGCGTCATCGCATTACAGGGTGACAATGCAGCTGCCCGCTATAACCTGGGGGTTGCACTCCAGCAACAGGGAAAAACCGAAACGGCGATTTCCTGTTACCAGGAACTCCTGACCATGCAGCCCGATCACGCCGCCGCGCATGCAAACCTGGGGCTGCTATACCACGAAAGCAAAAAACCCGACAAGGCAGAGGTACACGCACGCCAGGCTATAATCCTTCAGGCAGACAATGCACCAGCGCACAACACGCTTGGGCTGGTCTATCTCGATCAGGAACACTATTCAGAAGCGGTTGACTGCTTCCGTAGGGCAATCCGGCTTGATCCCGGCTACGCACAAGGACACTACAACCTCGGACTGGCCCTGCTGCGCAGCGGCGATCCGGAGAAGGCAGCCAGGTGCTTCCAGCTGGCACTGACCCTTCAACCTGACAACCCGGATGTACTGAACGACCTGGGATCTGCCTGCAAGGCGATGGGCAATTACGCACTGGCATTGCAACACTATTCACGGGCCATCCAGGCAAATCCCGACCATGCCGAGGCACACTGGAACAGATCGCTGGTGCTGCTGCTGACGGGTAATTATGCGGAAGGCTGGAAGGAATACGAATGGCGCTGGAAATCAGCGAACCGGTTACCCCGCAGGATTGCCGGCCCCGCATGGCAGGGAGAACCGCTTAACGGCTGCCGGATATTACTTTACAACGAGCAGGGCCTTGGGGATGGCATCCAGTTTATTCGCTACGCTCCAGTGTTAAAGGCCCTGGGTGCAACCGTTATTGCTGAAGTCCCCGGTGAACTCGCCAGGGTGCTGGCCACCTGCACTGGCATTGATCAGGTCATCGTACAGGGCGAGGATTTACCCGCATTCGATATTCATGCGCCCCTGATGAGCCTCCCGCGCCTGTTGAATACCCGCGAGGAGACGATCCCTGCCGGGATTCCCTACCTCTACCCTCCGCAGGACAGCAATGCTGTAATCAGCCGGCTTTGCGAGGACAGCCAGCGCGGACTGAGAGCAGGCATAGTATGGGCCGGGAACCCGCAGCACCCGAATGACCGCAACCGGTCCTGCCCGGCACGGCACTTTTCATCAATTTCGAATCTGCCTGGCGTACAGTTGTTCAGCCTGCAAAAAGGCGCACGGGCACCGGAACTGGATACAATCGAATTCGCAGGCTCCATCATCGATCTTGCCGGGCATTTCAGGGATTTTGCCGACACTGCCCAGGCACTCGGGCATCTGGACCTGCTGATCACGGTCGACACATCAGTAGCGCATCTTGCCGGTGCAATGGGCAGACCTGTCTGGGTCATGCTCCCCTTTGTACCTGACTGGCGCTGGCAATTGAATCGTAACAACAGCCCATGGTACCCGTCCATGCGCCTGTTTCGTCAGCCACGCCCCGGAGACTGGACAAGCGTCATCGAATCCATCAGGAAAGACCTTGTTGCCTGTGCAGAATCGAATGACTCGGGCATGATGTACGAATAACCGGGTTTTACCGGCTACGCTCAAAATTCCCGAAATATTGCAGGACAGCAGTCATGCCAGATCAATTCCAGAGAGACTCAACAGTGACTATCACCGATGCCGCTGAAGCGCGGGAGCGGGCATCGACCCTGATACAAACGGGACAACTCGCCGAAGCCAGGGCACTCTGCACCGCCCTCTGTCAGCATGACCCGCAGGATGCGGATGCCTGGTTCCTGCTTGGCGCCATAAATGGACAACTGGGAGACTACCCGGCTGCAGAGCAATGCAGCCGCGAGGTCATCGCACTGCAACCCTATTCGGCCGCCGCATACAGCAACCTCGGCAGCGCCCTGCTGCTGCAGGACAGGACGGATGAAGCCGAGGCGGCCTTCAAACAGGCACTGGAAATCAACCCCGGCGACCCGCAGACCCACAATAACCTGGGGAACCTGCTTCGCAACCGCAATCAACTGGGCGAGGCCGCGGAAAGTTACCGCAAGGCACTGGCACTCAACCCGGACTTTGCCGAAGCCAGCAACAATCTCGGGGCTGTCCTGCTGATGCAGGAAGACCTTGCAGGGGCGCGCGCCCAGTATGAGCGGGCACTGCAGCTGCAGCCGAACTACCCGGATGCATTGCACAATCTCGGCTCGCTCCTGTTGCGGCTCGGAGAAACGGCGACCGCGCGGGAACTGGTGGAAAAGGCCTTGAGTATCAGGCCCCAAATGCCCAATGCCCGACTCACACTCGGCACCATCCATCAGCAACTCGGCGAACTGGATAAGGCACTGGACTGCCTCCGAATCGCCCTGACCAACCAACCCCGGAACCCGGAACTGCATGCCCGCATCGGCCAGATACTGAATCAGCAGGGCAACAGTCAGGCTGCTGCGCAAAATTTCCAGCAGGCTACAACCCTCAAGCCTGACTTTGCAGAGGCCTGGAACGGCCTGGGCGCTGCATGCCTGCATATGGGCAAACTGTATCTGGCGGCCAACGCATTCCAGCATGCGCTGAGTCTGAACCCGGCGCTGGCAGAAGCCCGGGTCAATCTGGGGCGTTTGTTTACACTGGCCGGAAAAATGGACAAGGCTGCCGAATACTGTCAGCAGGCCCTGCAACAGGACCCTGAAAATACCAGGGCCTACCTGTGCCTTGGCGGCATCTACAAGATAACCGGGCAGTATGCGCAAGCCGAACACGCTTTTGAGGAAGCAGAACGCCTTGAATCCGGTTCTGTAGAAGCCCGTATCGGCCGTGCCGACGTACTCGAGGCCCAGGGACGTCATGACGAGGCCTACGGCATACTGGAACCGTTGCTTCACCAGGGCATCAGAAATTCCCATCTGGCAACTGTTTTTGCCGCCCTTGGCCAGCATCTGGGCAAAAAGGCAGAGGCCATTGCCCTGCTTGAGGACCTGCTGCTGGATCAATCTTTCGGGGCCAAGGCACGACTTGACATGCATTTCTCACTGGGAAAACTCTACGACTCGAGAGGCCAGTATGACGCGGCATTCGAACAGGTCCACCAGGGCAGGCAGCAGGTCAATGACGGCAGCAATCCAGAAGATGACCTTGACTTGCTGGATAAAATCCGGACAGCCTTCAGCAGGGAGGCCATGGCCGCGCTGGCACGGTCTTCCAGCAAATCCGGGCGTCCCGTATTTATTATTGGCATGCCGCGCTCGGGAAGCAGCCTGGTGGAACAGATTCTTGCCAATCACCCGGCAATTTTCGGTGCGGGTGAACTGCTGCACATCGGCGATATTGCGGCCGGTATACAGGAAATCACCGGTTGCCCCTCACCATATCCGGCCTGCGTAGACAGACTCACGACCGCACAACTCAATGAAATGGCCAATGGCTATCTGGACAGGCTCGCCCAGGTAGCCGGCAACGAGCAACACGTTACCGACAAGATGCCATACAACTTCATGCACCTGGGCCTGATTGAGATGCTGTTCCCGAATGCACGGATTATTCATTGCATAAGGGACCCGCTGGATACCTGCCTGTCAGTCTATTTCAATTATTTCGTAGGCCGTCATGCCTACGCTCGCGACCTGACCACACTGGGGCGCTACTACCATAAATACGAACAGCTGATGCTGCATTGGACGCAGTCGTTGACACTGCCAATCCTCGAGGTCAGTTATGAGGATCTGGTCCAGGACCAGGAGCAAGTCAGTCGCACGATGGTCGAGTTCTGCGGCCTGGACTGGGACCCGGCCTGCCTGGATTTCCACAACAGTGGCCGGACTGTATTGACATCGAGCTACGACCAGGTTCGCCGCCCCGTCTACAAGACCTCGATGCAACGCTGGAGACATTACGAACATCTGCTCGGCCCGCTGATTGAAGCGCTGGGCAGTAGCGAGTGATATGGCAACGTTTGATATCCAGCAACTCCTGGGACAGGCCATGCAGATGGCAAGGGAGCAGCGTCTCGATGAGGCCAGGACCGCATGTCAAAAGCTGTGTGATATCGACAGGGAGAATACCTCCGCATGGATGCTGCATGGCACCATCAATGCCCAATTGGGCCTGTACCCCGAGGCTGCTGAGAATTTCAGACTTGTCACGGAGCTTGCTCCGAAGAAACCGGAGGCGCATCTGAGCCTGGCAAAATCCCTGCATGCGCAGGGCGACCTGGAAACCGCGGCCACCAGCTACAAACAGGCGCTGGAGATAAACCCCGAACTGTCTGAGGCATGGTTCAATCTGGGACAGTTACGGGGTCTGCAGAAACGGTATGCCGATGCGGAAGACTGTTTCCGCAGGCTGGTTGCCCTGCAACCGGAAAACGCCCTGGCACATCACAATCTTGCGGCGGCCCTGGAGGGACAGGAGCGGCTGCAGGAAGCTGCAGACAGCTACCGGCAGGCCATCAATCTGCGCCCCGGTCTTGCGGAAGCCAGCAACAATCTGGGGGTCATCCAGCAGAAACTGGGCAGACTGAGCGATGCAGAAACCTGTTACCGGCATGCACTCTCGCTTAACCCTGACTATGCAATAGCCGCCTACAATCTCGGTACTGTTCTGAATGAACAAGGTGATTTTACCGAGGCCCAGCAGCAGCTTCATAATGCCATAGGTCTCAGACCTGACTATAGCGATGCCTATACGGCACTGGGTCGCACTCTGCAAACCCTTGGACGTTTCAGCGATGCGATCGTCTGTTACAAGCAGGCCCTGAAAATCGATCCCCACAGCAGCGAGGCATTCATAGGCCTTGGCAATGCCTTCCAGACCCAGGGCCGGTTTGACGAGGCGTACCACGCCTATCAAAAGGCAGCTGCATTTGCCAAGTCACCCGTTACTGCCATTGCCAACCAGGCAGCCATACTGGAGAAAAAAAATGACATCGAGCAGGCCTATGCCCTGATCAAACCCCTGCTCGAACAAAAAGTACGTGACACAAGCCTGGTAACCACGTATGCCGCAATCAGCAGGAATCTGCGCAGGCATGACGAAGCCGCGGCGATTATCGACGAAGTACTCAGCCAGCCGGGATTATCCAGCACGCAACGCGCAGAACTGCACTTTTCCATGGGGAAGTTGCTGGATGACGCGCAGGACTACGAACAGGCATTCGAGCACTTCAGGCAGGCCAACGATTTGATGCCCTACAGGTATGACAGCGAAGACCATAAAAAAAGGATCGGTGACACAATCCAGGCCTTCAGCGCCGCCGCACTGCGGCAATTACCCAGGGCCAGTCAAGCGACCAGCCGGCCGATATTCATCGTCGGCATGCCCCGCTCCGGCACCACGCTGGTGGAGCAGATACTGGCCAGCCACCCGCAGGTCCATGGTGGTGGTGAACTGCCGTACGTCGGCGAGATTGTCGGCAGGTTGCGCGCCGAAACCGGTGGCCAGCAACCCTATCCGCGCTGCGTCGCGGCGCTCACCTCGGATAGTGTAAACCGGCTGTCGCAGGAATATCTCGACAGGATCGACTTGCTGGCAACCGATGCCCGGCACATCACGGACAAGATGCCGCACAATTTCCAGCACCTGGGACTGATCGAACTGCTGTTCCCCGAGGCACGTATCATCCACTGCATGCGCAACCCGATGGATACCTGCCTGTCTATCTTTACCCAGAACTTTACCGCCAACCACGGCTACGCCGTCAACCTGGCGCATCTTGGGTTGTACTACCGGCAATACCAGCGCCTGATGGCCCACTGGAAGAGTGTTCTCGGCATTCCGATCCTTGACCTGCAATATGAACAACTGACCTCCCGGCAGGACGAAATGACCCGGCAGCTTGTCGATTTCTGCGGAATCGATTGGGATGATGCCTGCCTCGACTTCCAAAGCGCAAAGCGCAATGTAGCTACACCCAGTTATGAGCAGGTACGAAAACCGATGTACCGCAACTCGGTTGATCGCTGGAAAAATTATGAAAAACATCTGGAACCACTGCTAAAGGCGCTGGGCAACCATGTTTGAAAGAGATGAATGACGCAAGCATGCAGGCAAAACGGGCACAGGCCATGGCCTGCCTCAACAACGGCGATCCCCGGGAAGCCAGCAGGCTGTTCCAGGAGATCTGCCAGACCAACCAGAACGACGCCGATGCCTGGTTCATGCTGGGTGCCGTCTTCGGGCAGCTCGGTGCCTACAGAGAAGCGGAGCAGTGCTGTCGCCGGGCGGTTGCCCTGCGGCCCGAAGCATTTGCGGCCTGGGATAATCTGGGCATCACCCTGATGTTTCAGGGCAGGAACCAGGAAGCCGAGTCCTGTTTCCGGCAGGCACTTGCAATCAATCCGGGGCATGCGCCAGGCCACAACAATCTGGGTAATCTGTTGCGAACGACCGGCCAGACAAAGTCAGCGGTCGACTGTTACCAACTGGCTATACGGCACAACCCTTCCTACGCCGAAGCCTGCAACAACCTGGGAATCGCGCTGCGCGAACTCGGCAGGCACAGGGAGGCAGTGGAGAGTTTTACTCAGGCCTTGCGGCTGAACCCTGACTATGCAGATGCACACCACAACCTGGGCGATGCAAAAAGGATGCATGGGGATATTGCCGGAGCACTGCACCACTATCGAGAGGCACTGCGCATCAACCCGCGGCTGGTGGAAACCCACTTCGCCCTGGGCGCTGTCATGGAGGAGCTGAACCGCAAAGACGAGGCACTTGCCTGCTATTCACAGGCCCTGGTTCTCGATCCGAATTTCGCCAAGGCACTGATCAACAGGGCAAGATTGATTGCTGCACAGGGCAGGCATGATGACGCCCGGGAACAGCTTGAACAAGCCAGGAGATCCAACCCCGACAACCCGGACGTGATTGCTGAACTGGCGAATCTGGCGGCCCTGGAGGGGAAATACCGGGACGCGTATGAGATGCTGGCACGCTGCATCGAAAATGGAACTGACAATCTCAATATCGCACTCGCCTATGCCCCGGTCAGCCGTCATACGGGTTCACCGGCAGAAGCGCAAATCATCCTGAAGCAACTCATAGACGACAGTACCCTGCCGGCCCCCGCACTTGAGGATGCCTATTTTGCACTTGGTAAACTGTATGAGGATCTCGGCGACTTTGACCAGGCATTCGAGACCTACCAGAAGGCCAATGACGCCCGCTTTCCGGGATCAGATATTGAAAAACACCTGCAGGAATTCGCTGCCATCCAGGCGTTCTTCACCCCGGACACACTCGCGTCATTGCCACGCGCAGACAACAATTCCTCGCTGCCCGTGTTCATTGTCGGCATGCCACGCTCCGGGACCAGCCTGGTGGAACAGATCCTGGCCGCCCATCCGCTGGTGCATGGCGGCGGTGAGCTCACCGAGCTCTGGAAAATCATGCAGACGCTCCCCGAAATAGCCGGTAACGGACAGCCATACCCGGCCTGCCTGCAATCGACGGATCAACAGCAACTGAGTCAGGCGGCAAACCGATACCTGGATTTTCTCTCCGGGCTCGACAGGTCTGCACAACGTGTCACGGACAAGCTGCCACACAATTTTCTGCACCTTGGCCTGATCCAGCTGCTCTTCCCGGGCACCCGGGTGATCGAATGTATTCGCGACCCCCGGGACACCTGCCTGTCGATTTACAGCCACAAATTCAATGCCAGCCACCTGTACGCGCATCGCCTGGAAGATCTCGGAATATACTATCGCCAGTATCAAATTCTGATGGAACACTGGAAGGAGGTACTGGACATCCCGATCCTCGAGGTCGATTACCGGCAACTGGTGACAGATCCGGTCACAGGCATCCATGATCTGCTTGCCTTCTGCGGTCTCCCATGGGATGAACAGTGCCTTTCCTTCCATACATCAGGCCGCGTCGTCTATACACCGAGCCGCGACCAGGTGCGTCAACCTGTCTACACCAGGGCCATTGGCCGCTGGAAAAACTTCAGCAGGCACCTTGGCCCACTGCTGGCAACGCTCGAGCAGGAAATTGTCTGAGTCAAGAGTATATGTCTGCAATCGACCTGATTCGCAAATATGAAAGTTTTGCATAGCATAAATATACTTGTGCAGATACCTGCAGCCGTCAGCTTCAGACATGAAAGCAGAAAATAACACTTCTCATGATGACCTGATCAAGGAGCTGCGTTCCCTGATAGAACAGGGGCAATCAGCACAGGCCATAGAAATCCTTTCAGGATTGCGCGAGAGGTTCAAGGATGTACCGGACAGCTGGGAAATGCTGGGAACCTTTTGCCTGCAGCTCGACCAGGTCACTGATGCCGTTGACTACCTGGATAAAGCGATAGGCAGGGAGCCGGCCGGGGCGAAGCTGCTTTTCAAGTACTGCCGTGCACTCACCCGGGCAGGACGCCATATGGATGCCATCAATGCATGCAGAGAGTTGCTGGCACAGCAGCCCGGCCATGCGGCGGCCCATCTCAACCTTGCCAGCAACCTGCGCATGGCGTGCATGCCTGAGGACGCCATAGGGCATGCCAGGCAGGCCCTTGAGCTTCAGCCCGACTATCCGGCCGCCGCGATCCAGCTTGCCATCTCCTTGCAGACAACGGGTGACTTCGGGGATGCCGCCGATGTTTTGAGGAGAGCATTGGTAAAACAACCTGCGCATGCAGTGTTGAATTTCAGACTGGGGAATATTCTTGCAATTATCGAGGCCTACGAGGAAGCAGTCGCAAGTTATCGCGAGGCCATCAACAACAATCCGGATTTTGACCAGGCCTGGTATCGTATGGCAGGCGCGCAACTCCAGCTGGGCCACCTTGACGAGGCCCTGGCGAGTTACCGTTCGGCGCAGGCCATCCGGCCGGACTTCGAGGATGCAGCGGCTGGCGAGGCCGGTATTCTCATGATTCTGGGTGACCGCGAGGGCGCCCTGCGCCGTATCCAGCCTTTTATTGACCAGGGCAGCCGGAACATCTCCATCGTGACCCAGTTTGCCGAGCTCAGCCGCTATTCCGGAAGCTCCGGCGCGGCGCTCGAACGGATCGAAGAACTGCTCCACACGCTGAACCCGCCACCGGACCAGAAGGCCCGGCTGCACTTCAGCGCCGGCGACCTTCATGCCCACCACGAAGCATATGAACCGGCATTCGGGCACTACCGCCAGGCCAACGCCCTGCGACACAATCCGCCGGCGGCGCAGCGCGAGATCCGGCGCCTGCGCGCTGTCCAGACGGTGTTCACGCGCGAACGCCTGGACAGCCTGCCGCGCGCCTCGACAAGCTCCGAGCGGCCGGTCTTCATCGTCGGCATGCCGCGCTCCGGCACCAGCCTGGTCGAGCAGATCCTGGCCGCCCATCCGGACGTCTTCGGGGCCGGGGAGCTGATGCACATCAACCGCATCGCGGCCACCCTGCCGCAAACCCTAAACACCCGGCAGCCCTACCCCCGCTGCATCGACCAGCTTGCCCGGCCGGCCATCGAGGCACTCGCTGCCGATTACCTGCAACAGCTCGAGCGGCTAAGTCCGGACGCCGCCCGGGTGACTGACAAGATGCCGCACAATTTCCTGAACCTGGGACTGATCGACCGCCTGCTCCCCGGTGCACGGGTCATCCACTGCCGGCGCGACCCCATGGATACCTGCCTGTCCTGCTTCACCCACAACCTGGCAGGCATACACGCCTACTCCAACGATCTGGCCACGCTGGGCGCGTACTACCGGGCCTACCGCGCACTGATGCAGCACTGGCAACAGGTACTGCACATCCCCCTGCTGGACGTGGACTACGAGGCACTGGTCAATGACCAGGAGGCCGTCACCCGCCGCTTGCTCGCCTTCTGCGGACTGGAGTGGGACGCACGCTGCCTGCGGTTCCACGAGTCGGCCCGGGTCGCCGCCACGGCCAGCCACAACCAGGTGCGCCAGCCCCTGTATCGGGGTGCAATCGGCAAATGGCAGCGCTACGCGCACCAGCTGCAACCCCTGGTGGATGCCCTGGCGGATGCCGGCGAGCAGCGACGGACCCGTTGAATGACAGCGGCAAACGAAGCCAGCAGGCTCGAGCAGGCCCGGCAACTGGCGGCCGCCGGGCGCCTGCCGGAGGCCCGGCAGCTGGCCGCGACCCTCTGCCGGGAACAGGCAGACAACGCAGCGGCCTGGCTACTGCTCGGCAGCATCCATGGCCATCTTGGCGAACTTGCCCAGGCCGGGGACTGCCTGCGCACGGGCCTCGCGCTGCAACCCCAAAACGCCCTCGGACACTACCAGCTGGCCGCCGTGCTCAAGGCACAAGGCCATCCCGATGCGGCCATCCGCCACTACCGACAGACACTGCAACTGCAGCCCAGTCTCGCCCGCGCCCACAACGACCTCGGCGTGGCCTTGCAGGAACAGGGCCGTTTCAAGGAAGCCAGTGAATGCTACCAGAACGCCATCCGGCTAAATCCCGACTACGCCATGGCCTACTACAACCTGGGATCGTTAGAAAAAGAACAGCAGCACTATGAAGAGGCAACCCGCAACTACCGAAAAGCACTGGAAATCAGGGCAGACTTCGCGGAGGCACAAAATGCCCTGGGGCTCGTTCAGCAGGCCCAGGAGAATTTCGAGGCCGCGGTCACTCACTACCAGTCGGCGCTCAGCCTGAATCCCGGCTCTGATGAGTTCCATTACAACCTGGGCAGGGTCCTCATGGAACTGGAGCTGCATGACCAGGCACAAACCGAGCTGAACAGTGCCGTTGAGTTGAACCCGGAGCGCCCTGAAGCCTGGTGCGCCCTCGCCAATACCCATCGCAAGAAAAATGCTGTCGATGAAGCCATGGCCTGTTATCTCAAGGCGGCCGATTTGCGGCCCGGATACGAGGATGCCATCGCGGGCCAGGCCGAGATGCTTAAACTCCAGGGAAAATTCCGGGCTGCCTACGAACTCGTTTCGCCGTTTATAGCTGCCGGCAGCGACCATACCAACATCGCGATCAATTATGCCGCACTCAGTAAACGCTTCGATTGCATGGCTAATGCGCTTGCATTACTCAACCGCATAGAACAAAAACAAGACCTGAAAGACGAAGCCCGCATGCGCATTCACTTTGCACTGGGCAAACTCAACGACGGCCTTGGCAATCATGAAGCGGCCTTCAGCCATTACCACCTGGGCAACGCCTTGAAGGGCGTGGACTTTGACAGTGAGCAGAATACCCTGTTGTTTGACAGCCTGATTGCCACCTTCAGCAAGGCACGCATGCCCTACCTGCCCCGTTCGAGCGTTGTCACTGATCGCCCGGTGTTCATCATTGGCATGCCCCGCTCGGGTACCACGCTGGTGGAACAGATCCTCGCCAGCCATCCAAAGATCTACGGGGCGGGCGAGTTGAGCACGGTCACCGACCTGGCGGGGTCCTTGCCGGACAGGTTACATACCGATATTCGCTATCCGGCCTGCGTTCCCCTGATAACCCGTGACATTGTTGACCGGCTTGCGCAAAACTACCTGGAGCAGCTGCCGGCCGAATCGCAGGATGCCTTGCGGGTAACCGACAAGCTGCCACACAACTTTCTGCATCTGGGCCTGATCGAGCTGCTGTTTCCGGGCAGCCGCATTATCCACTGCCGTCGCGATCCCCGTGACAACTGCCTGTCGATCTACTTCTGCGATTTTTCGAGCAAGCACTATTATTCCTATGACATGGCCACCCTGGGACGCTATTACCTGGAATACGAACGCCTTATGCAACACTGGAAAGCGGCCATCTCGCTACCGGTATTCGAGGTGCAATACGAACATCTCGTTGCCGACCAGGCCAGCGTTTCCCGCGCACTGGTCGAGTTCTGCGGCGTAGAGTGGGACGAGCACTGCCTGGATTTTCACAAAACCAGGCGCGTCGTACACACCGCCAGCTATGACCAGGTAAGAAACCCGATGTACAGCCGTTCGGTTGGACGCTGGAAAAAATACAGCAAGTATCTCCAGCCCTTGTTCGATGCGCTGGATACAGACAATTCTGGTGCCTAGCCACGCATTATTGAGGCTTGCATAAATAAGTGACATTACCTCATCGTCATTCCGGCCAGGCGAGCACAGCGAGTGCGGGCCGGAATGACAACTGTTTTGAAAGCATCAATAACACCCATGCGGGCAGGACTCGCATTGTAAAAGAATGGAGCCCGGACAAATCCCGGATTTGCGCGTCAATCCGGGCCTTTGGCAAGCAGCACGACGTAGCCGGGTATGGGTTGATGCCCCTCGGTACGGATTACTGTCTCCCTGGCCTCAAGGAGAGTGAAGTGATGTTTCACTGCCATAGCCTGTATATAAGGCATCGATTGACCATATCGACCTGAAGAGCGCAGTGCAAATGAGTCACCACCCACAGACTCAAAAGAGAAGGCAAACAACCCGTTCCTGCGCAGTACCTTGCTGCAACCCGGGAAGACTCTCGCCAGGTTGCCAACATAGATGAATACATCTGCCGCCAATACCACGTCATACTGTTTATTCGTACTTTCCAGGTAATCTGCAATATCGGCCGTGTACAGCTCGTCATATTTCGCGGCCTTGCGGGATACCTCTATCATCCTGGAAGACAGGTCCACACCGACCAGCCGACCGGCGGCGGCCCTGAATAATTTCCCGCACAGGCCCGTGCCACAACCCAGGTCGAGAACCTCCAGACCTGCAGGCTCCGTCTTGCGATTGTCACAGACGATCTGCCAGAGTTGTTCAGGAACATGGTAACCAAGCTGATCTACCAGGTGAGTTTCAAACGACTCTGCATAGTGATCAAACATCTCTGCAATATGATCCTGCCTGGCGATATGTGGATCTCTCCCCTGCTCAAACTCTGACAGCAGGTAAGCCGCCTCTGCATTTCCCGGGTCGAGTGATTGCACTGATCTGAAGCACGCTGACGCCTCGTCTGCTCTCCCCTGCCCGCTGATCACCTTTCCCAACTCGAGAAGCAGGCTTGTATTGTCCGGGGTATTACGCAGCCCTTCCCTGCAAATAACCTCTGCTCTTTCCAGCGAGCCTGTGCTTTCGAGTATCCTCGCAATTACCAGCCGGTTAGCAACATCCCCGGGCTCGATTTCAAGGGCCTTTTCATAACTCCTGACCGCGGCATCGATGTTGCCCAGGTACATCTCGATATTGCCAATGCCCTGGCAGGCGTCCTTGCAGGTAGTGCCCGTTTTCATTGCCTGCCGGTAGGCCTCGATCGCTTCCGGAAATTGTCTGCGTGCTACCCGGATATGACCGAGCTCCAGCATCGCGAATGGACTCTCCGGGTCAATCTGCAATGCGCTCTGCAGGCTGCGTTCTGCGCTGGGGAGATCACCGGTCATTCTGTGAGCAATTGCCTGCTTTATATACAGTTCAGGCATATCAGGACGCAAATCCACCGCCTTTTGATACGCGTCACATGCCTGGGCCAGCTTCCGGGAAGCCATCAATACATCGCCAAGATTGACATGGGCAGCGACCAGGTCGGGCTTGTGTCTGATTGCCTCCCGGTGACTGTCGATTGCCTCGTCGAGCCTTTTCAGGTTCTGGAGTGCAATACCGCGATTCATGTGCGCGACCGGAGATGCAGGCCGCAGGCTGACAATCCTGCTGCAGCACCGTTCCACATCAGCAAACTCGCCAAGCTGGCCATGGATTGCCGCCATTAGAAACAGTATCTGTAAATCTCCCTCGTATTGCTGACAGAGCTGCATGCACAGGCGCCTGGCAGCCTGTATTTCACCACCCTCAAGCAAACTCCTGATCTTCTGCATGTCCCCGGTTCGCGCATCGCGCTGCTTCATCCCGACGCCTCCTGGCTACCATTCCTTGGGTGGTATCTGCACAAACTGCTCTTTTCCGAGTTCATGTACAGATTCAAGTGTTTCGTGCACATAGAAGGAATCATAATTGTGGTTTCTGACAAAAACATAGCCGTTCCCGAACAGCAATGCATTCAGCTCCGGTGTCGGCCGCTCGATGGTCATGGACAGAAACCGGTATTTGTGAAAAGGGAAGTGGCGCAAGATGCGTGTTTCCGCGCCTTCCACATCGAAACTGAAATAATCGATTGTCTCGGGGGCCTCCGCCTCGTCCAGCACATCCACGAGCGGTACGGTCTGAAGCCTGATAACCCCGCCCTGTGCGCGGGCCTGCGCCAGGGATTGTGTTCGCAGTGCAGGGTTATTGTCTGTATCAGCCGCTATGATGCCCCCGAACTCGCTGAACAGCACAAATTCCACTTCACCCCGCCCGTCATCAATACAGTAATCCACACACGGGCAGTTGCGTTGCCTCGCAAGTTGCCTGAAGAAATACGGATTCGGCTCTATGCAGAGTCCACTCCAGCCATACCGCTGCTCCAGGACATAGGTGTTGCTGAGATATATTCCGTCAGACGCCGCCAGGTCAAGAAAATAACCCCCGCGCTTGCGCTGAAACACTTCTTCAATCACCCACTCGTCCTGCCCTTTCTGCGAATAATATTCCATGCCGGATTCTCTTTAGTGATCATTCTGGTCGTGCAACGACTCAATCTCAAGACATCACAAGGTCATTTTCTGGCATCGACAGTCGGGGGCGGCAATGAACCTGTCTGGTATTGGAATATTGCCTTGCTTTCTTCATCGAAGTAAATTCTTCCATGACCCGCGATTTCCTTGCGAACATCCGGGGGTAAAACGCTTCACCGGTCCGCCAAGCCTTGCCGGGACGTTCAACTGAGCCCACAGCCAGACACCGGTCAATTGCGGCAGGCCAGGCGTCCATCTGCAGAAAGCCAGGCATGCCCGCAGGCGCCGCGGGGGCATCATAGTCTATTGCTCATACCGGATCCCGGGATAACGGCCTGCATGCCACCTGACAATTACGTCTCAATCAGCAGTACAGCAACAGCATTGCAGGTTTCCCGGGACCGGGACCGCCACCTGCCTTCAAGCAAGAGGCCATGGCGGCTGTAATGTCTCAGCTTAATCTATTCACCTGTTATTTAAGCGGATAAAATATATCAACCGGATCTGCCTCAAACACCCATCGGGAATCTTCAGATGTCAAAACCCACGCAGGACAATTCACATTCACCGGACAAGCAGCACATCGCCATGCTGATACAGCTGGGCCAGCTGCAGCAGGCACGTGAGTTATGCATAAAGGCTTGCGTACACGACAAGCGGGATGCAGAGGCCTGGTTCCTGCTTGGCAATATCAGTGCGCGGATCGGGGACCATGGTGAGGCGGTAAAGAATTACAGCCAGGTCATCTCGCTTCAGCCCGGCCTGCCAACCGCCCACTACAATCTCGGCTGCGCATTTAACCAGCTTGGCCAGTTGCTGCCGGCAATACAGAGCTTCAGGCAGGCCATACAGCTAAAACCGGATTTCTCCGAGGCCCTTGATACACTGGGCGTCGTACTGCTGAAACTGGACCAGCAATCGGAAGGCATACGTGCATTAAAGCAAGCCATCCGGGCCAACCCGAACAACCGCAGCGCGTGCGCCAACCTGAACCAGGCGTACGAGCGGGTTGTCCCCAGATGGCACTTCCCCATGCTGAACGACGAGGTCCGCAACGAGGCATACAACCGGGCACTGCAGAAAGTCGTGACAAGCGACTCCATTGTGCTGGACATCGGCACGGGATCAGGCCTGCTGTCAATGATGGCGGCCAGGGCCGGGGCGAAACACGTCTACACGTGTGAAGGCACCGAGATAATTGCAGAAAAGGCCCGCGAGATTATTGCCCGTAACGGCTTCGCGGATAAAATTACCGTGATCCCGGCCATGTCCACCAGTATCCAG